>Ga0302246_1002691_pt1 | contig 10395 bp, 12 predicted proteins | sample AAG_UR_Trp_MG_FD_193533 | JGI IMG/M metagenome (GOLD analysis project Ga0302246, IMG submission 193533) | Enriched activated sludge microbial communities from anaerobic digester in WTTP, New Holstein, Wisconsin, United States - AAG_UR_Trp | ecosystem: Engineered > Bioreactor > Anaerobic >...
CTTTCTCAGCGCTGCATCCCACTCATCACCAAAGATATACCTTTCTCTAAAGGCTGTTAAAAACTGCTTCACATAAAAACGGGCAGGTCTGGCAAAGATATTATCTGAAATCGCCTTCTGGATGTTTTCATCAACGGACAGCCCCTCATCCCAATGCGAAAGAAATACCCTTGTGTCATGAAGTAAGGCTGGGGCACGGATAATCTTTGCTGTATATGCTTTTGAATCCTTAAAAGTCATGATTACCAATAAATTAATTTTTGATTTACAAAGATTTCTGAAACTAATTGTGTGAATATATACGCCAAAATACTTAAAAAATCTAGAAGTAGTGACACAATCAACTTCTCGCTGGAAAAGCTATCTGTTTCGTCTATATACCAGAATATCATAATAAATTCTCACGGTGATTATCACCATGAACAAACCAGATCTCATTCAGGTCCTGGCCGCAAAAAAACTCACCGAAAAAATGGCAACAGACCAAAGCTGCTCGTCTAATGACCATTTAGAATTTCTACTATTTAGCCTTTATTTGCTGAACCTCGTCTGATAACTCAAAGACAGAGATCCAGCACACACCAGAGGAAGATAACCCCTTCAAGTATCCTTCCAGCATAGTGCAAGCTGAACCTCTGTATAATTTTCCTATTCCATTGACGATAAAGTCTTTTTAGTTGTCGCTTCATCAAAATTCCAGAGAGGTCCTGAAATGACTTTCTTACTTCACCATCTCCAATATCATTCCGCCCACCTTCTGCAGCTTATACCCACTGTCCGCCGGCAGTTCAGGATATTGCGCCGCTTTGGTATAAACATTGATGACATGAAACATCGTCTGCCCATATTCCAGCGGCAGCGCCCATTCCACAGCCTCTTTCTCCGCCTTGTTCAACTGAAACTGGTTGTTGAAGCTGTTAATGGTCATCTCCGGATGCTCGACCTTGCTCTCGACGGACAATTTGAACTGATCTCCCGTAACATGTTCCACAACCGCAAATAAAAATCATCGGCAAGACCATATTTCAGATCTTGCCGATAACCTCAGAACTCCGCGCACACTGCTTCTAGAAGAACGACTTTCCCGTTGCGCTGAAACTTTAATTTCAGGGCATCCGGACAGTATCGGTCTTCAGAATAAACAGCTTGGCGCGTTTGCGAATTATAATCCGCAAAAACTCCCGTCAATATAATGAGCTTTCCCTTTCGGGTTGCATACACAATATCAACGGACATCTTGTTTCCATCGACGGATTTGACTTTCACAAGCCCTCTGTCGTTGGATAAGGAATAGTTTCCGACGATGTCGCCGGCAAGAGCTGACGACGCCATCAATACCGTAAAGACAATAGTGATAAAATACGCGATAGTCTTCATTTTATGCCTCCTTCAGTGTTTGATAACCATATAATTTCTATAGGAAATACCTGAATACTGAAGAAAACAGCTGAAAATTGAATCAATAACCTGGACGACAGATTGTCTTTTACCGGTAACCATCTACGTAATCACAAAAACGGCATGGTGGCCCAATTTCCTATGGGGAAAATGAAAGCATGAAATGTTTACATAATCGGCAAGAGCCGGCGCATGGAACACGAAGGGAAAATCTTATTGTTCTGAAACTGACGTCGGCCCGAGATGGAGTATTATCAGTTTCTGAAGTACCAAATTATCTGTCATGTACATCCGACTCATGCCGGTACTGAATAAATGAATCATGCTTGGAGGATGGAGTTTCTATTTTTTCTTTTTTCTTACGGGGTAAAATGAAAAGGAGAAACAGAGATAGATCTGGATTGAATGGTTTTCATAAGGCAGGCAATTTAGACTTTTGTTGAGCGGAAAGAACAGGCGGGATGATTTGCGGTAAAAAAACAGGATGATCAAAAGGCGGCACGACAAGCCATGAAAAATATTCCACGCTCTGTCATGGGGTTTGCCAGCTCGCCAATCGGCAGCATTCGCCCTTTGATCATCCATTCCAATCCCTTCCATCTTCAAAAATGGGCTCCGGGTAAGTAGCCCGTGAGCAAATGCCAAACAGCGACTGAAACCAGCTGACTGAAGCTGACTCTGACACTGTAGAAGATGAAAAGGACTGGTTACTGCAATGGGAGTTGACTAGCATCGGTTTTTGATTAAAGTCGTTAGCCCATGACGACTGATGAAATTTAAACGGCCGGCCGATACACAAACTTTATTCCCGTATATATAGTTAGAAAGTAAAACCCCTGGAAAACTGTACAAGGGTTCTAATTTTTCTTGAGGGGCCAGAGCTGGCGTTGATGTCGATAAAAAAAAGAGGGAGCAATCACTGTTGACAGCTCCCCCTTGAGAACAGCGATCGCCTAACGAATCCACAAACTGAAATTGGGGATGGAAATAGCAATGACTGGACGCGCATGATACGGGGTGTAAACCACCGTAGCGGGTCGGACAGGAACATGAACGACTTTCTGATGGAAAACTGGTCGCTGGTTGTTAAATTGAATATGCGCAGGTTGATACACTTTCCTAATGTCATGACGGTTGCCGTTATTCCAGCTCGGGCCGAATGCAAAAACAGGAACCGATAAAACCATGACAACAAGAATTGTAACGAATGTCGCGACTATTTTTTTCATGATGGGATTCTCCTTTCTATAATGATCTCGCATTTGCTTTGTATACAGCATATGCCGTGCCAGGAGAAAGCAATATGATGTTATGTAATTGAAATTTAATGGTTATTTACGTAAGAATGGTCGATGATTCAATGCTTCCTTATCAAACGATGCCAAGATTACGGATAAAGAGTATCCACTTGGTTACTCATAGTGGATAAATTGTATGCGATTATTATCGGCCAGAGCTGGGGATGGTGCCGGAATCATGGATCAGCAAGGGGAATCTTTTATCCAAATCACCAGGGATTTCCATTAGGTCGGCGCCTTTGGCGGTTAGCATGAAAAATTCCGGTTTTCTGTGTGTTTCTGCTGAAGCGCCGATAAGATCGATGTATTTATTCTCACCAAGGTAGAAAAGATCAAAAATATTTATCCTGCCTGCTGGGGTATGCCAATTAAAATCGTCAGGATCGCAGTAAATATATTCCGGATAGGAACAGTAGGCGTCGTGGAGTAATCTGCGCCGGTTCTCATTGATTTCCGCATACGATCTTTCCGGAAGGGGAGCGATATTTTCCATGCAGGGATAGCTATCACTGGCAGTTTTCGTGTGTCAACTGGAATCGTCTCTCCCTTGATTTCTTGCCGCTAACAAAACCCATTCCCAACCACCAACTGACCAATCTGAGATTCCTTCGTTAAGTATAGAAATAATTTAGGGAATTAAACTTAACGGAGGTGCCTCATGAAAAAAACTGAAGATGAAATCAGACCATTAACAAAGGATGAGATCCGCAGCGGCAAGGTCTGCCGGAAAGAGTTTCACAAACTTAAAAGAAACCCGATTTCTCTTGTGCTGGATGGCCTGAAGTGTGCCCATAACGTGGGCACGATCCTCCGGCTGTCCGATGCGCTTCTGGTTGAGAAGGTCTTTATCTGTGGAGACGCGGCATTGCCGCCCAGCAGGAAGGTTCGCAAAGGATCTCTTGGAGCGGAAAGATGGATTGACTGGGAACACAGAGAAGATGCTTATAATACGGTTTTGCAATTGAAGGAGAAGGGCGTTTTTATCGTCACTGCCGAGATTGCAACCATCAGCATCGACTACCGGTATGCAGATTATCAGTTTCCAGTGTGCCTGGTACTGGGGAGAGAAGACAGAGGTGTCAGCCAGAAAATTATCGCATTATCCGATGCCGTTGTTCACCTGCCCATGTATGGAATGGTCAACTCACTGAATGTATCAACGGTAGCGGCAGTGTTGATGTATGATCTGATTGATAAGCTGGACCAAATAGCTTCAGGAGCTGATCTGAACCATGTAAAACCGGAAAGGAGGATCTGACAATGAAGAAAACAGTAACGATATGGATCGTGATTCTATTCGCAGTATTGCTCGTCTATTGGCTTTGCTTTGGAACTGAAGCCCTAAGATGGCTCTATGGACCTTTAATATTGGAAATCGGCAAATAACAACGATAACCATATAAAGCTCGCGCCGATGAGAATTCTAATGATGAGCCGGATATGCTGTTGATCAGTATGTCCGGCCATCTTTTTGTGATTGCTGAATCTGTTCTATAAAATTAAATGAATCACAGGCGTTGCTGCCAGTATTTAATGAACTGAAAATCTTTGTGTTACAGGTTGATTTGTATCTTATTTGCCGTTCACAGCATTTCTTAATACAGCAGACGGTTGAAATGTAATGACAGTTTTGGGGGGAATGGTGATTTCGTCACCCGTCTGCGGATTTCTGCCCCTTCTTTGTCTTTTGCTTTTGACAATCCATTTGCCAAAACCGCTGATTTTAACCGGGGTACCGGAAGAAAGCTCGTCTTTCATTATCTCCAGGAGACATTCAACAACATCAAGGCATTCTTTCTTCGGGATGCCGATATGGGCATGCAGGTTTTCAGCGATGTCAATTTTCGTAAGCGGCATGATTGGATCTCCCTTTCTTCTCTTCAGTTAATGGTGGTCTGATCCTATATCCTCAACCGATTGATTATTCAAGAGGCGTTGGTGCTTTGCTAAGTTAATTGATTTCTGTTAGCGGCATCTGGCGATCATTAATGGACTCCGGACTAAAAGTCCGATATACACCTGTGATAAAATCGTGATAGAAACAAGAGAAAACAACAGGAACAGATAGAATAGAAGGGAATAGACGGAACCGTATATTATATGTATTTCTGATAAGTTACGGGAAATCAGACATCTGATCAAGGGGTTGAATTTTTTGGTTTTTTTGGACTCGCTGTCCGTTTCCAGCTTACGATCCCATTCGGCAGCATCAAAGTCCATAAACCAGGCGCGAAAAGCGGACAGTTCGCTGGGGCTAAGCTGTTTGACATTTTGTTCAAGCATTTCTATTTGTGACACGGTAATTCTCCTCTGCAAAATACCCTTTTATTTTCCATTAACGTAATTAATTTTAACATTTGCCCCTGGTAGAAGCAACCTTTAGAGTAATCAATCATGGTTTCCGCTTGACATAACTCATTCGTCTGGATAGAATTACAGGCATATAAAAACTAATGCAGGTAATATTATCCATGCCGCGAATCAGTAAAAAGCAGGACTCAGAGGCCATAAAACGGGCCAGAGCGATGCTCCACTCTCCAACAGGCGCCTTTCGCACCGGAGAGGCAATCAAGTCCGGAATCCATCCCCGTACCATCTACGCCATGCGTGATCAGGGGGTTATCGAACGAATGGGGCGCGGGATGTACCGCTTTGCTGATATGCCTTCGCTTGGAAACCCGGATCTGGCGACCGTTGCCCTGAAAGTCCCCAAAGGTGTTATCTGTCTTATTTCCGCTCTCTCCTATCACGAGCTGACCACCGAAATCCCCCATGAAATTTATCTTGCTCTGCCGCGGGGTTCCGAACCTCCAAGACTCGATTATCCGCCTCTCCGTATTTTCTGGTTCAGTGGTCCTGCTTTTGCGGAGGGCATTGAGCAGCGCGACGTAGATGGCATCCCAATGAAAGTTTACAATCCGGAGAAAACCCTGGCTGACTGTTTTAAATACCGGAATAAGATCGGCCTCGAAGTAGTCCTGGAGGCTCTGAAATTCTATCGGCAGAGGAAACGCTTCCAGGCGGACAGTCTCATGCAATATGCCCGGATATGTCGTGTAGAGAAGGTCATGCGTCCCTATCTGGAGGCAACGCTATGACGAGCTCCCATCTCCGGAACATTGCCGCTTCTGTTCATCAGCGTATTCTCAATAAGTCGAGAGAATCTGCACGCCCCTTCAACGATTTGTTACAATACTACGCGATCGAACGTTTTCTGTACAGGCTCTCCCGGTCTTCTTATGCCGAGAAATTCATTCTCAAAGGCGCATTGATGCTCATGGTGTGGGAAGTGCGTGCGTTTCGATCCACGATGGACATCGATATGCTGGGCAAGATGAAAAACAGCACCGACGCCATCATTGCCATGGTCCGTGATGTTTGTCTTCAGGAAGTGGAACCGGATGGAATTGTATTCGACCCGGACAGCATCCGTGGACAGATGATCACCGAAGACGCCGATTACGAAGGGGTCCGCATCAATTTCCGGGGTTCTTTGGATACCGCCCGGATATCGATTCAGCTTGATGTCGGTTTTGGCGATATTGTAATTCCATCGCCTGAGTTGATGGCGTATCCGACGATTCTCGATCTGCCGGCTCCGCAAATCCGGGGCTACAGCAAAGAGAGCACGATTGCCGAGAAGTTCGAGGCGATGGTCAGAAGGGGTATCATGAACAGCCGCATGAAAGATTTTTGGGATATCCGGTTGCTTTCCCGACAGTTTGATTTTGATGGCCAGACCCTGGCAGCGGCGATTACAGAAACATTCACTGCACGCCACACAGTTATCCCATCTGATCCTGTGGCATTTACCGAAGCGTTTATCCGGGATGAGGCAAAACAGTCTCAATGGAAGGCGTTCCTGCGCAAGAACCGGATGACTGGTGCTCAGGATACTTTCGAGGAAGCGGTTAATGCTGTCTCCCTCTTTTTGAAACCTGTTGTGCATGGTCTTGTAAATAGCCAGTCTGTCCCCGCAACATGGAAAGCACCCGGTCCATGGCACAAGTAATTGTTGAATATTTCCGTCCTTATTTCGTTTCCATTTCCTGCATTTTCACCCAGGCCTTTACTTCCGCAAGCAGCTTTTGCCGGAATGCTTCCGGCTCCAGGATCGTAATATGCGGTATCCAGGATTTCAGGATGTCGCGGATGGCCTCGAAGTGGCCCACCCGGAAGACGACAACCAGCGAACCGTCCGGCCTTTCCTGCGTGATCTCCTGCGTCGGAAACATCTTCCGGCGTTTGAAATAATGGCTGACCTGCTTGTCGATCAGAACCGTCACCGCCAGGTTTGTTTTTTCGGCAAACCAGATATTGGCGCTGCCCTTCAGGACGGAATCCAGATTCTCCGGGATGGATTTGAAGCCGGATTTCAGCAGCCGGATGTCCCTGATATTGTCCAGGGCATAGCGCTTGATAATGCCCGTGGCCGGCTCGTTGCCGATCAGGTACCAGAAGCCGTTGTAATAGACAACCCGGTAAGGTTCCAACTGAACGGGATGGGGCTTCCTGTTGCCGCAATACTGGAATCCCACCTGCTTTTTTTCCCGGATCGCCTTCAACAGGCGGTTGACGCAGCTGATGTCCAGCGGAATGGCGTCGTCGATCTTCACGAACACCGGCATGGAGGCCACGTTGTCATACAAGCGGTCCAGAACATCGTCCGCCGCTTTCTGGAAAGGCTGCCCCAACTGCCCAACGATATTCTTCATGGCCACCATCAGCGCCAGCTCTGTGTCATCGAAGACTTCCAGGTTTTTCACCAGATCCCGGCTGAAACAATATGTTCCCTTCTTTTCCTCGTGCAGGGGAAAGCCGGATTCCTTTAAAAGCAGCAGGTCGCGCTGGATCGTCCGGGGCGTCGTCCGGAAATAATCGGCAAGCCAGCTGCTTGCAACCTTCTCCTTCTCCATGAAAATCCGCAGTATCTGCCCCAGCCGGATCAACTTCGACTGTAATTTCTTCTCATGGGCCATCACCGCCTGTCCCTCCTTCGATATTCTATGAACGTTTACCAGTGCAAATGGTGAAAAAAGGCTGTGGAGTCAAAATAATGCGACTCACCGTTGTCGTTGTTCCATTGAATTAACAGATACTGAAGAATACAGTCAAGTTAAAACAGACCATTAGGAGGGAAGCCATGCCGCGATTGACAAATTTGGATGACATCATGTTCCCGGTGGAAGAGCATCCGGTTTTCGTCAACATGTCCACCAAATCGGGCGAGCGCCGCCTGCCCGTCCCGGACAAGAAGGCGCTGGTGAATTCCGAAAGCGGCCGCGTCCTTGGCGTCGTGAGCCGGGGCTACCGGATGGTTTCCAACGGCAAGGCGCTGGACTGGGCATACCAGTGCTGCTGTCTGGCCTTTCCGGAAACCAAACCCGGTGAATGGCAGGTGACCGCCAGCGATGCACCGCATACCGGCAGCTATTGTAATATTGACCTGATGCACAACACCACCGCGCTTGACTTCTCCCTGGTGTCCCCGCAAAGCCGCCCCGAAGCGTTCGGCCCGTTTGTCCGGGTGACGAACAGCTACAACGGATTGCGGGCGCTGACGTTTGACATTGGTTTATACCGCAAGGTCTGTAAAAACGGTATGATCGTTCCCGACGCCATCATCCGTTTCAAGTACGCGCACCTGTCCAGGGACATTGGCCGGGAGATCGCTTTTGAGATTGATCATGCGCGTCTTGAAAAGGTTAAGACCGTTTTTAATGACTATATGGATGTTCTGCGTGAATGCGCCGTGCCGCGCGCCTATTTTCTGCCTCTGCTCCAGGGCGTCCTGCATATCAACGAACCCAGGAACATTACGACAGACCGGAAAATTACGGATGAATGGAAATCGCTCTCCGGTCATCTGGAGGCCACATGTTATCAATACGTGCAGGAGCTTGGAGAAAACGCCTATTCCGCGTTCAACGCGATCACCGACTTCGCATCGCATCCTCCCGAAAACCGCTGCGTTTACCGGGACCGCCACAGTTACCAGCAGCTCGCGGGCGCATGGCTGAGCGCATTTCATGAAGAGTGTCGTCAAAAGGATTTTAGCCTGTCTGATTACCTTGTCAAACTCGCCGGCGGCGATGAGAAAAAGAATTGATTGTTTTTCTAAATATGAGACTGACCAAAGAAAAAGCACAGCAAATTATCTATAAGCACCTGATAGCACAGGTGCCGCGTAATTTTGAGATTCGAGACGGCCTTCCCGACGGTTGCATTCTCTATGGTGTGCCCAAAGATGAACCCTGCTGGACAGCCCGGATACCTCCGGAGATAACGCGAACAGGCCCCAGCCGGATTATCTGTGTAAACAAAAAAACAGGCAAGATCATTTATGACGGATTTACGAATGAGGAGTGAGATTAGAAGCTATCTTTTGTAAAAAAATATCTAAGGATTACAGGTGACGAGAGTACCACACTTGAGGCTATGTATAATACACTATAAATATTTACCTTGGATAATTGCATATTATTCATTTTATTCTTGCAATGTGTTGTCAAATTAGTAATATTCACACGAAATTAGCAAGAAATAAAAAATAAATATAAAAAGCGGTAAGCGTATATTACAAGATCTGACCGTGACCCAAAACATGAATACTTCAAACAAAGAGGCAAACTCAGCTATTGCGCGTGTAGATTTTTCTCACCCTGAATCATGCGCCAAGTCTCGTCCTGTGAATTGCACGATAAACGGTCATGTTGTCATACCAAGTAAGCAAAACTGGTCGCAGCTGTTGGTTGCTATTACCGAATGGTTCATAGCAAAAAAGAATCCCCGTCTTCTTGATCTTAATAGGCGACCTATTTACGGATCTAAAGCATTCTTTATGTCGGTGAAAAACCCATCCTTGGCTTGCGCCCAATTGTCGAACCGCAAATGGTTGTGCACAAATTATAATCCACAGACCGTCATTACTATTATAGGAAAGCTTTGCCGCTATTGCGGTGTATCATTAAACAATGTAATCATCACTTATGCGCAAAAAGACGCTTCTGTATCGCGACGTGTAAAGGAACAGACGCTTTCTCATATACCGAAAACAGTTATCAGCGACAAAACCAAGGCTGCCATTATAACCATACTGGAAAAGCATTTTCCGAACGGCATACGACCAGACTCCATCATCGATATAAACAAACTGAAAAATATCTATCGCACTGACACCGGCATAGGTCTATCTTCAGAAATAGAGATAACATCATTGTTATACGAAATAGGAATCAGTCATGGTAAAAAAGTTTTCATCTTCCCATCTAGCACTAAGAAAAGTCTCAAGGCACTGATTGACGATCTTATATCTGAAGGTCATCGCTTATTTTACTATAATGAGTTTTATAAAATACATGCTAAATATCTACAACAAATACGCATATTTTCCGCTGAGTTGTTAAGGGTGGTTTTGTCTTCGTTATTACCGTCATTATACTACACAAAAAAACATTTCAGCGTGACAAGAAATGAGTCTGCCGAATATGCATTGTCAAGTTGCTTTGCGTCGGCGCACAGCCTGTCATATCAGCAATTAAAAGAAAGACTGCCATACCTGCCACTTGAAAAAATCAAGCAGATATTAGCACAAAACAGCGAATTTATTTGGGTGAATACGGGATTGTATACCCACATAAGTAAAATCGAAATTGATGAGGTTGAACGGTTAACCGTCGAACGAAAAATCAAAGCAGAA
>Ga0302246_1002706_pt1 | contig 10355 bp, 9 predicted proteins | sample AAG_UR_Trp_MG_FD_193533 | JGI IMG/M metagenome (GOLD analysis project Ga0302246, IMG submission 193533) | Enriched activated sludge microbial communities from anaerobic digester in WTTP, New Holstein, Wisconsin, United States - AAG_UR_Trp | ecosystem: Engineered > Bioreactor > Anaerobic >...
CCGCTATCAACTGGCCTATTGCGTTTCGCTCCCCCACACGCGGGGAGAGGTGGAAGCACAAGCCTTGAAAGAGCATGGTGCCACCTACGGTATCATGCCCCCGACGAGAGGAGGGGGTAATTGACGCGATCCAGGAAGCTGTTACGGAGCTGGTGCTCAGTGATAGTACCTATGAGATGTTTGGATCTCTTGCGGCACATCTCCAGCAGAATGGCAGGCCCATCGGGGACTTCGACGAACTAATCGCTGCAATCGGGATCTGTAACGACGGCGTGATCGTCACCCGTGACCGGCATTTTTCCCGAATACCCGGGTTGACCGACAAGACCTATTGAGAGACATCGAAACCTACATCGCATCCGACATCGGATCATGCGTAATGAACCGCTGTACCCGCAGAGGGGGCATGCCGCCATCCTGACGAACCGGCGATATCCGGTCGTCCTTGTCCATGGCTGGCGGAGTCATCCCGGCATATGGAACCGCCTCACCCCCGTGCTCTCGGATGCCGCGGTGCCCTTCTGGCTGTTTGACTATGCCGCGATGCAGAACGCCGGGACGGAAGCGATCGCCCTTGCTCTCCAGGACTACATCCATACAAAACGGGAGGAGACCGGCTACAGCGGCCCGGTCGACGTCGTCTGCCACTCGATGGGGACATGCATCGCCCGCTACCTCCTCGAGGTCCTCGACGGCGGCACACGAGAAGAGGGCGTCCGGCAGCTCGTCGGGATCGGTCCCCCGAACAACGGCTCGGCCATGGCCGAACTCTTCAACGATCCCCTGCGGGGCCCGGAGGTGATCCGGAGTCTTGCAGGTGTCTTCGTGCCGCCGGACTACGATCCCGGCGACGACACCATCGTTCAGGAGTTCCGGCCCCGGAGCCGGATCGTCGCGGCGCTCCGGGCCGCAGGCACCCGCGACGACATCGCCTACCGGATCGTCCTCGCCGTGAACCTCACCCGGACCCCGGCGTTCTTCCCGATCTTCGACGGCCGGACCTGGGAGATCGCTCCGGATGGAGGGTGGCGGGCGACCTACGCCGGCGACGGCATCGTCCCCCATATCGACTCTCACCTGCCCGGGGTGCGGACGGACGTGATACCGGCAGACCCGGTGAACTTTGCCCGGCACCCGGGGCAGTACTGCCACATCACGCTGCCGAGGAACCCCGAGGTCGTCGCGCGGATCATGGAGCACCTCTGCAGCCCGGATGCCGGGTCTGCGGGGGGCTCCCCGGCACCGTGAACCCGTTCACCCCTTCTGCAAACCCTGCCGTGCAGACTCTGCCCAGGCGTTGATCGCCCGTTCGAGGTTCTCCCCGGCCTTCCGTGCCGCCAGTTCTATCTGCTCGTGTGCATCAGGCGGGTGGCTGCCTGCCTTCTGGACCGGTTGGGGGGCCTCTTGCGTGCGTTCTTCAACGATCGGTGTTTTTGGTGCCGGTTCTCTCGCTGGTTCAGGAGCGGGTACCGGGTCGACGACCCATCGTCCCCGCTCAAAGTGGCCTTTTGCCTCACTCATATGCGGTGATGGATCCGCCGGGAATAAAAACCTGGCTTTTTGCACCGCATCGTTCGAGAAAGATGTATCTGGTTGAAATGAGGACCGAACACTCCAAACTGGCGGATAACTCCGGTATCGTCGCGCGACTCTTCCGATACTCGGGGGGCGCCTTCCACCTCCGCACGAGAGCCGGCCGGGTGATCGCGGTTCACCTGCCTGATCCTCTGGCAGTGGGACCGTTCCCGGCCGGCACCTGACCGGAGAATCTTTTTTCGCCGGGGCAGGGTACCAGTAGTTATGAACCACGACCTGAAGGCGGCAGTCCTCGCGCGGTGCCGGAGTATGGAGATCCCGCTCGTCGGGGTCGCGAGCACGGATCGGTGGGAGAACCCGCCGTTTGAACCCTGGATGCCGGAAGAGTTCTACCCGCAGTCGATCTTCCCCGAGGCCCGATCGGTGATCGTCATCGGCCTTCCGGTCCACCTCCCGGTGCTCAGGACCGCCCCCTCGATATACTACCACGAGCTATACAGGACGATCAACACACTGCTCGACCAGTACACCTACCGTCTTGCGTCGTTCCTTAACGATCGCGGCTACCCTTCGGTCTTCATCCCCCGTGACGGCTACGGGGGCATCGATGTCCTCCTGAAGAACCCGGTTGCCTTCTTCTCGCACCGGCACGCCGCCTTCCTCGCCGGCCTCGGGACGTTTGGTGTGAACAACGCCCTCATCACGCCCGAATACGGTCCCCGGGTCAGGTTCGGCTCAATCCTCACCGCCGCACCCCTCCCGCCCGACCCCTTGCGGGAAGAAGGCCTCTGCACCCGGTGCATGGAATGCGTCACCGCCTGCCCCGCGGGCGCGCTTGACGGCCGGGACTACCCCGAAGGCCTCACCGATAAGGCTGCCTGTGCCAGGAACAGCGCCGACCTCGCCCGACGACATATATCTCCCTGCGGTATCTGCATACAGGTCTGCCCGGTGGGAGAGGACCGGCGGCACTATGGCGGCGAGGACTCCCGGCACCGCCGGGCCCGCGAACACGTGCAGAAGTACGGCGGGTTGTGAGACCCGCCCGGAAAAAGGGTTATGTCTATCTTACCCGGCCAATAAGCCGATCCATGATCTCCGGCGCGCGGTCCCGGAGGCCGAACCCGACGATGATGGCGATCGCCGCACCGAGCCCGAGCGCAACTCCCCAGGCAAGCGGGATGACAAAGACGTAGATGATCGAGAGGTCGATCAGGAGCTGCTGGAGTGCGAGTATGACGATGATGAAGTAAAAGAACGCCCGGAGCGCCAGTGTAACCACCCCAAGCCCCTCGATCCTCTGTTTCTCGCCCATATCCTCAAGGAAATCCATGAGCCAGTCGACCAGGATGATCCCGATGACCAGGATGAGGATGAACGCGATGACGTTCGGGATGTAGGCCGCAATGATACCGACCGCTATCGTCAGGGATGGGATATGGAGGACGCTGATAGCCGCAAGGATCGCGATGATGTAGATGATCCAGCGGACGATGAGTTCGGATAGCTTAACGATACTCGTCCCCGACTGCTCGATATATGCTCCGACCGATGTCTTCCGGAGGGCGCCGTCGATGCCGATACGACCGAGGACTTCGGCGATGATCCTCCCGAGAACCCGTCCCAGGATCCAGCCGATGATAAGGATGATGATCGCCGCGATGATACTCGGCAGAAACAGAATGATGCTGTTGATTAACTCCTGGAGAGCTGAGAATGGCGCAAGTACCTGCGCCGCGAGGTCTTCATTTGCCATGGTATACCACCGGTGGAGGGATATAGCAAGTACTATATATGCCTTGATATGCCCTGCCTTCCCCGGAGGGCGAGGGGCGGTGGTTAGCGGAGGCGTTCATCCCGGTCGCGACAACCCCCGGGGAACGAGGGGCGATGGGAGGGGTTACTCCGCGGCCCCTATCGTTGCCGGGGTGTGCGCCCGCCCGGTGTAGCGGTACATCAGAGAGAGGACCGCCGGCATCACGACGATCGCACCCAGAAGCGAGAACCCGACGGTGATGACCGTCACGATACCGAAGTTGGATATGATATTGAACGTCGAGAGGGTGAGCGCCGCGAACCCGAAGACCGTCGTCATCCCCGATGCCGTGATGGCCGTCCCGATCTTCTGAACGGCGATCTGGATAGCGTCGAGGAACTCCATGCCTCGTGCGAGTTCCTCCTCGCACCGCTCCATGATCAGGATGGTGTACTCGGATGCGACCCCGATCGTCATCGACCCGAGGACGGCGGTCAACGGGGTGTAGTCAAGGCCGAGGAGGTACATGATCGCTCCGTTCCAGCCCACGATGAAGATGATCGGAATGACCGGCGATATGGCCCTGAACCTCCGGTAGACGAGGATCATGAACCCGATGATGAAAGCGAACCCAAGCAGGGTCATGAAGGTCCTGGATTCGGCGATATCATCCATGACGGCAGCAAACATCTCCATGGTGCCGGTGATCTTCACCGTCACGCCGGCCGGCGGGTTGTTCCATGCCGCATCGCTCTGCATCCTCTTGACGAGATCGCGGGCGACGCTCATCTCCATATCGACCGTCGAGAACTCAAGCACCGCCTCCATATTCCCGTCGAGGTAGCGTTTCAGGGTCGGCTCCGGGATCCGGGCGACGACATCATTGACCTCCCCCCGGGTCGAGGGCAGCACCCCGCCGTTATGCTCCCGGATCAGGGTTGCGATGCTCGCCACACCGGTTATCTTATCGTTGTGCTCCTGTTCGTAGATCCCGAACTGGTCGATCCAGGCGAGCGTCTCCGGGGAGAGGACATCATCGGCAATCACGATGATCGGGATGGTGCTCGTCGATCCCATGGTCCGGGTGATCTTTTCGAGATCCCGAAGTGCCGGCATATCGTCGGGGACGAAGGTCTTTTCGTCTGCGCTGATGGGGACGCTCTGGTCGAGATGATACCCCCCTGCCGCGACAACGGCAACGAGCAGGATGACAGGGACCGGATGTTTGGCGACGGTGTAGGCCAGCCTGCCGAGGATGCGGTCATACCGTTCGATGAACGAGAGTCCGCCTTCCTGAGAACCTGATGTCGGCGCCTCTTTCTTCGGCCGGTAGTTCATGACGGTTGCAAAGACCGGGACGATGATGAGCGCCGCGATGTAGCAGGACGCGACCCCGATGGTGCAGACCATACCGAAGTCGGCCACCATCGGTACCGGCGCAAAGAACATGGCGATGAACCCGAGCGCCGTCGCCGACATCGCGATCAGGACCGAGGGGCCGAGGTTCACCACCGTGGCCCATACGGCCTCCGGAATCGTGCCGCGCTGGATCTCCTCATCGAACCGCGCGTGAAACTGGATGGCGTAGTCGATACCGATACCGATGAGCACCGGGAACGCCCCGATCACCACCATGCTGATGGAAATACCGGAGAGGCCCATGAACCCGAAGGTCATGATGAGCCCGACGGCGACGACCCCGACGGGGAGGAGACTGTAACGGACGTGGGAGAAGAGGAGCAGCACCGCAAGGACCATGAGAAGCATGGCCGCAAGGATCAGGATGCCCATCTGTCCTCCCATCTCCCCCTCCATCTCCTTGGAGAACGCGGGGTTGCCCGAGACCGTGACCGAGAGGCCCGGCGGGGGCCCTGATATGCGGATGGTGGACTCGATGTTCCCGAGGACCTGTTTCTGGGCACTCATGGAGACGCCAGGGTCGAGGGTGATGACGCTGATCGTCATGAGGTCTGAAGGCAACATCCGTTCGACCATCTCCGGCGGAGCCTCTCCGATGATAGCGTCGATCTCCGCTTTAGACGACGGCAGGGTGCCGCCGTTTGCCTGTTTGAGGAGATCCACGACGCCGGAGACGCTGTCGACGTAGCGCTCGTTCCTGAGGTCCTCCTGGAGATGATCGATATACCTGAGGGCATCGGGGCTCCGGACGCTGTCCGCCTCGTATATGAGCATGATCGCGTCTGAGCCGTAGGTGTCCTTATAGTGGGCGAGGAGAGCGCCGCGGGGGGTGTTCTTGTCGATGTAGGTGTCGTCGCCGGTCTCCATCGTCACCATCGAGAGCCCGAAGAGCGCGAGGATGAAGATGGCTCCGGCAACCCCGGCGACGGCCCAGGTGTGGTTGTTGATGGCGTCGGCGAGCCATTGGTAGGGGTTCTTCATCCGTGCTCCTCCCGGGTGATCCCGGTGCTGCCCACTCCGGGGTTTGGCTCCCTGTGGTATGTCGGCATCCGTGCTGGAGGTTCACCAGGACCCTGGTGTGGTCCGGTGCTGCAGGTCGGCGCGCAGTTTACATCTCTCCTCGTCATACATGATCCATCTGCTGAGTGTAGTAGTTTCGAGGGGGTCGATATGAATCTACTGCAACCAGGGCGGGGACAGGCTATCGTCCTCTATGAGGGGGGCGGTTGGCCCCGGCCTCTGAGGTCCGGAGCATCCCCGGGCCACGCCTGCGATCGATGTCAGGAGAGGGTAGATGTTTTGTTGCAGAACCCTGTCGGGCAGGCGGGAGTCCGGGCCGCTGCCCGCCCGGATACGCTCCGGTGTTATATCGATGACGGGTCTTCCCGGTCTTTGCTGAGGTTCTGCTGGTTCAGGGGGTATCGCGCGTGTTGCTCTCATTCGTCCTTACCGGGGCAGCCTTCTTCGAAGGTGGGTATGCCCCGCCCGGCGTTCCAGTTGCTCTATGCGGAATGCCAGTTTGATGGGTGATATCATGAGCTGCAGGTTCTTCTGGCGGGCGGCTGCTCCGGGGGACGGTCTTGCGAGAGATGGTTGCTCTCCCGCTATTCTATCAGTCTTCTCCGGAAACCATAAGTCTGGTGCAACTCAATACAGGTGCAATGGCTGCTGAGATCGTCCCCGGGCTCCGGGGTCTCGGGATGAACGAGTACGAGGCGAGCGTCTACTCGACGCTCGTCGGGCTGCAGAAGGCGACTGCACGGGATGTCCATGAGGCGAGCGGGGTTCCCCGGGGACGGATCTACGAGATCTTGAACGATCTGGCCCGGCGGGGGTTCATCGGCGTGGAAGAGGGGTCTCCGGCCTCCTATTACATACTTGACGTCGACGTGGTCTTCGACCGGCTCAAGGAAGACTATATTCGATCCCTTGAAGAGACACGTGAGGCGTTAAAGAGCCTCTCGGTAAAACCGCACCTCTCCCCGGACTCGTTCTTCATCCTCCGGAGCGGTTGGGCGATCGAGAACCATATATCATCGCTCTTCCGCCGGGTAAAGAAGAGCATGGTGATCCTCTGTTACAACCCCGAGTTTCTCCAGAGATACTATACGATCATCAAACCCCTCGAGCGCAGGATCGATCTCTCTATCGTCGTGCGGAAAAAGGAGGAGTATGCGGGGATCAAACTCCCGATCTACGAGGCCCGGGGGACCGTCGTCGACCTCCTGGATTCCCGGCCGGTGAACGGGCCCGTGATGGAGGGATTGCGGAAGGATGAATGCGCGATCCTGGTCGACGGCCGGGACTTCTTCGCCATCGCTACCGCGGGGTCCGGGCGGCACGCGGTGATCGGTTCGGATATGCCGATCATCGGATACCTGCAGAAGACGATCGTCGAACGGCTCCGGGAGGCGTGAAAGATACGCGCCGAGGTAGTCTTCGATAACCGTCCAACAAGCTCGCCCTTGAGACGGTGCAGGGTCGCGAAGATATCTCGTGGGACTGCATGGATGCTGGTATTCTGTCAAATGGGTTGCTGCAGGAGGGGGCGGTGTTGCCCGCCCGCCCCTTACGGCCCCACCGGGTTTACGACCCTGCCTGCAAAGAGGATCGTGCCGGAATCTTTCTCCGTGATGAGGAAGACGAACGGGTGGTCCGCCCGGAAGATGGGCGTGGAATCCGGGCGTGCACTTGTGAGGCCTATGACGACCCCGGTTGCCGCTGCCGCCTCGGTGCCCTCTTCGTTCACATCCACGAACGCCTTATGAACGACGCCGCTGATGAAGAGATCCTTTGTTCCGTCCATCCCCGAAAAGTCGGCATCGGGGGAGAACGCCGTCGGCATCCCCATCGCCGCAAGCGTCTCAGGGAGACTGTACTCCGTCTCGAGCCTGAACTTCGGGAAGAAGACGTTGACGCGCTTGCGGACCAGCGAGCCCTGCAGGGCTGCGATCTCTCCTGCATCCAGGACTTCCTCCGCGGCTGTCAGGTTGTCATTCTTCGGAAGAAGGACGAGCATCGAGAGCCCTGCTCCGTCTCCGTGGGCATAGGGGAGTTCAAGCACCTGGAGGGTATCGGTCTCCGCATACGGATAGCGCGCATCTTCATCCGTCTGCTGCATCATCGGGATGCGCACCGTCTTATCGGGTGCAACCCGGAACTCCTCCTCCTTCGTCTGGTTCGCATCGAACTGCATGGCCCAGGTGCCCTTGAAGTAGATCGCGTTCGTGATGACGAGCCGGGTCATGGAGTCGATCGAACCGGGGGGCAGGAGGTCGCGGATCCGGTCTTCGGTCTCCCTCTCCACCCAGCGGTTGATGGTCGCACGCGATCCTTCGGGGTTCTTCGCGAAGTCGAGGTTCGTCGTGTTTGCCCCGTACCAGCGTTCCGCGAGGGCGATGTACTCCGGGAGGAACGGGTATGCCTTCTCGGCCCAGAGGGCGTTTGCCGTGCGGAGGGTATAGTTCTCATCCCCGCGGGCGAGATCGGCGTCGATACCGGCAAATCCTGTTCTCCGGAGGGTCTCGTTCGCCGGGAGGTGCAGCACCGATCGGATCTCGTCTGCGGTCGTGCCGCGGGCGCCTTCGTAGGTGATCGCGAGGGCCGAGGAGATGCTGTAGGGCGAGAAGAAGATGTTTTTGCCCGTGTAGGCCGGGGCGCTTGCAATCTGCCGGTAGAGGTCGAACGCGAACCGGGTGTTCCCGGCCGTCACGTTGCCGGCGTCGTCCGGCGGAGTCTGCACCGTGGGTGGAGCAGAACTCGCCGATGTCGCATCCGACGTGTCGGTGCACCCGGCGATGATGCTGCCGAGCGCGATGAGGGATGCGAGGAGCAGGATGCTCAGTCGTCCGTTCATGGTCTGCGATATGGTGCGCCGGGTAATTATATCCAGCGTTGGCGACGAATTTTTTCGAAGTCTTGCGCCTTTCGCGCGGGGTACCCTGCAGCGCCTGACAGCGATGAATCTCCCGCCTTCGTCACCGGAGATGATCTCGTACCCTACGTGGCATCTTCGTCCTTTAGCGGGGTATAGGTGCTGCCTATGCTTCCCGCCCGTAATGCATCGTAAAGAGCGCCGTGTGCTCGTCCGCATAGCAGGGCGAGTGACAGCCCGGGGCGAACTCCGGACCCAGGCATTCCGTGAAGAGCGCATGCCACTGGCTCTGCAGCATATGATAATCGCTCCTCACACCGCGGGGCTGTGTGAGGAGCGAGATGACCTCCGCCATCAGGAAGAGGTCTACACAGGCGATGGCCACGTCCACCGGGGCATCGTGCGAGAAGACGGCATCGACGATACTCCCGTAAGACTGGTAGACCGAGAGCGCAAGCTCCGGGGAATACACCTCCGGGGCATCGTTGTTCGCATCTATCTCAAAGAGGATGAAGTGGTCGATCCAGGGTTTGAGCCGCGCGAGGTGGATCTTCTTCTGCTCAAGCGGCATGTGGTGGTAGGCAAGCGAGCTGACGGCGAGATCGAAACGGTGATCGAGGCTGCCGGAACAGTCCTGGATCCGGCTGTTCACGGTCTCGATGCGGACATCGGGAAATGCGTCGCGGACGGTCTTTTCCGCAAGGGCGACCATTGCAGGCGACGAGTCGATGAGGAGGACCTCACCGATCCCGGCGACCCTGCCGGTCTCTAACAGGTGTCGCAACAGCGATACGGTGAGCCCGCCATCGCCGCACCCGATATCCATCATGGAGAGCGGTTCATCGAACTGCGGCAGGGTGGTGCCGCACTGTGCAATGAACCGCTTTCGTGCCTCCCGCATCATGGGGACACCGGCAAAGTGCATGAACGGGCGCGGGTCGGCAAACGCCACAGAGGGCATGGCAAGTCTCCCGTTATGGCGCTCGAGAAAGCCGAGGAGGAATCCCGCAGAGAAGAGATCGTTCTCCTCTCCAAGAGCAGCGGCGCTCAGCCATTCGATCCCCTCTGCGGCCCGTCCGCGGGCGGCAAGCACCGTTCCTATATAGTAGTCGAAGGCGGAGAGCAGATTCGGCCGGATGTCGCCGTCATAGGTGCCCGGCGCAGTCCCGCTTCTGAGAACCTCCTCTGCATGACCGGACCACTCCACCGACTCCTGCGATGAAAGGAAGAGCATATCGATTGTATTCTGCCGGCAACCGTTATGAGGATTCGTATTCTCTCCGCCCTTACGATCCGGGGGATCAGAGTCGGCTATCAGTCCGTAGTCGCCGGTGAGAGCACGTTAGATCAACTGCAACCCCCGGTTCGGCGCCGTGGACGTTTCTCCCGCGCGGGCGAGGTCAGAAAGCAGATCGTGAATGATCCGAGAAAAGGAAGGCCAGGGCCGAGATTCGAACCCGGGTCGAGGGATCCACAGTCCCTTAGGATAACCGACTACCCCACCCTGGCAATTGTACCCATTCTAGTTGGCGGTCGGATTTGATTAAGGTATCTCTTCATCGCCTCGGCACCCTCTCCCGCCCCCGGCGATCGCGGGTGCATGCCGGGCCGGGATCGCCGGCGACCCGGACCTGCCGCGTATCCTGGCGCACGGTTGCCGGGTCTGGCGATCCCGGCCGGAGCAGGGTGGGTGCCCGGGAGAATCATTAATAGACCCCATGCTCTATAACGTACCAGTATTCCGGGTGCCGGAGGGCACCCCGGGGGTAG
>Ga0302246_1002728_pt1 | contig 10296 bp, 7 predicted proteins | sample AAG_UR_Trp_MG_FD_193533 | JGI IMG/M metagenome (GOLD analysis project Ga0302246, IMG submission 193533) | Enriched activated sludge microbial communities from anaerobic digester in WTTP, New Holstein, Wisconsin, United States - AAG_UR_Trp | ecosystem: Engineered > Bioreactor > Anaerobic >...
GTCTCGCGTCGCGAGACCCCCGGCGGTACCGGGCCGCGTTCGGTGGCAGCCCAGATCGCCGAACTCGACAGCTGGCTCGGCCGCTAGCTGCCCAAGGCTGCACACGTCCGCCACGGGCAATGAAGAGTTGTCGAGGGCCGTTCCGCAAGGGACGGCCCTTTCACTTGACCGTACGCGAAAGACGTAGCAGTGATACAGAAAGGGGAGAGAGGAGAAACCATGCCCGACGTTCCATCGCATCCGTCATCATCTACGCATGACAAGGTACTGCTCTTCGACTGGGGCGGTACGCTCATGCGTTCCATGCCCCGGTGGCAGGGGACATCTGCCGGATGGACCCGTGAAGAGGCCATCCCGCATGCGCCCGAAACATTGCACGGTCTCGCCGCGGGCTGGCGCATGGGCCTCGCCTCCAACGCATGCGAATCCGACGAAGACCCCATTCGCGCATCCCTCGACACCATCGGCATCGGAAATCTCTTCGAGCACATCTTCACGTGGCGTAGTGTGGGCAGTCCCAAGCCATGGGGCCCGTTCTGGAGTCATGTCCTGCGCAACCTGAAGGTGGCGCCTGCGAGGGTGGTCATGGTCGGTGACGACTGGATGGGCGACGTATGGGGCGCCCGACAGGCGGGGCTGTGCGGCGTATGGTTCAACCCGCATAGCGACGAAGTGCGTGAACGCGAAGGCGTTCGCACCATACACGACTTCAGGTCACTGCCTGGCGTCCTCGCAGACCTCGGTTTCTAGCCACCTTCACGTCGCCCCCTCTCCTTTCGCCGGCGAAGAGGGTCTGCCATCGCCCGGGGACGGGATACAGGCCATTCAATGACAGACCATGCATATGACAAGGCCCCCGGTTCTCACCGGGGGCCTTCGTATCTGGAGTGTCCGCCTGCGCCCAGCGACCCAATGACGCCGGAATGCGGACGGAATGGCCTAGAAGAGCTTCAGGCCGTTGAGCAGCACGATGGTGACAAGCACGGGGCTTACCCACTTCACAACGAACAGGAAGCCGGAGACCACAGCGGCATTGTCGAGATGACCGCCGTTGCTCAGAAGTTCGCGGGTACGCTTCGAACCCCACACCCAACCGGCGAAGATGCAGATGAAGATACCGCCCACGGGCAGCAGGATGTTGGACGACACGAAGTCGTACAGGTCGAACATGTTCAGTCCGAACATCTTGAAGTCGCCCAGCACGCTCATGGACAGCGTGGCAGGGGCACCCATGACGCCAAGCACCAGTGCAGTGCCGATGGTGGCCTTGGCACGCGACATCTTGAACTCTTCCACAAGCCACGCCACGGGCACTTCGAAGAGTGAGAGCATGGCGCCGGTGGCGGCGATGGCAGTGAGACAGAAGAAGATGACGGTGAACAGCTGACCACCCGGCATGGACGCAAAGACCGCAGGAATGGTCATGAACAGCAGGCTGGGCCCGGCCGAGGGCTCGAAACCGAAGTTGAACACCGCCGGGAAGATGGCGACACCCGCGAGGATGGAGATGGACAGGTCGCACAGCATGACGCGGGCGGCGGTGACGGGGATGTTCTGGTCGTCACGGAAGTAGCTGCCGTAGGTGGTCATGGTACCCATGCCGATGGACAGCTTGAAGAAGGCGAGGCCCAGCGCCATGAGAATGACCCCACCCGTGATCTTGGAGAAATCGGGCGTGAAGAGGAAGGCCAGACCTTCCGCAGCCTTGGGCAGCGTCAGGCTGCGCGCACAGACGACGCACAGCAGGAGCAGCAGCACAGGCATGAGAATCTTGGTGGTGCGCTCGATACCCGAAGAGACGCCGCCGAGGATGATGGCACTCACAAGGGCCAGCACTATCCACTGCCACATCAGCGACTGCGTGGGGCTGCCGACGAGGGCCACGAAGGCCTCCTTGGCGACCGCGGGGTCGGTGGTGGCGATGCTGCCGCTCATGGCCTTGAAGATATAGGCGAAGACCCACCCGGCCACATCAGTGTAGAAACCCATGATGAGCACGGCCGCGATGACACCGGAGATACCGATGAGCGACCACGGCTGCCCCTTGGGGCCGAGTTCACGATAGGTGCGCACGGCGTTGGCCTTGGCCTTGCGCCCCAGCATGATCTCGGAAATCATGACAGGCAGACCCACCAGCAGCGTGGCTATGATGTACACAAGAAGAAAGGTGGCCCCACCGTTCTGCCCGGTGAGTGCCGGGAACTTCCAGATGTTGCCGAGGCCGACTGCGGAACCGAGCGTGGCCGCGAGTACGCCGAGGCGAGTCGCGAAACCATCGCGTCCAGAAGTCTGTTGTGCCATTCGTTTATCCTTCGTTAAAGGGGGAGTCCCGGCGCAGGCGAGTGTCCGGGCAGACTCTGGTTAAACGTGAAGTCCCGCGTTTTCAAGCCTTTTTTTAAAAGTAACCCACCACTTACATTCGTTTGCCTGACGGTTGCACACCGTATACCCAAGCTGGACAAAAGAAAGCGGCGCATCCCCTGCCGGGACACGCCGCCACATTTCTCATGACTGAAGGCTATTCCGCCTCGCCGTCGCGACCATCGTCCGGGGTCGCATGTACGGGCAGGGCGCGCGCTCGCGCATCGGCCCTGATGGCCTCCCGCACCACAGGCCACTCATCCTCGGCCCAGCCGAGAACCGTTGCTCGGGCGGGCATCACCTGCACCTCGCGCACCGTCTCGCCGCACGTCACGCGAACAGCGACAGCGATGCCGTCCCGCACGGCCTTGGGTGAGAACGACGCCACGAACGACGCGGCGTCGCACACGACCTCTTCCGACCACGGTTGTCCGTCGAACTGACGTCCCACGGCCAAGGGGCCCGGGTAGCCCACGACCTTGAAACGCAGGTCGCCCGGAAAGGCGAAGCGCTCCAGCGCCTCGTTGTCCTTCTGGTGGCGGCCGATGGAGAGCCAGTGGGCCCCCTGCCAGTATTGCCGCCCGATGTTCGAAAGCCGGAACTCGGCGGCGGTGACGGTGGGCGCATGCACGAGCACGGGCCAGTAGCGACGCGCGTTCTCGCGTTCGGCGAGCTTGCAGCCACCCGCGGGGGTCGGAATCTCCTCAAGTGCGAAACGCTCGGCGAGTGCCATCTGTTCCTTGCGTCCCCGCCCGGAGATGGCAAGCAGACGTTCGCGGTCGACCATCCCGGAAAGCTCGAAGGGGGTGGGGTCGAGCAGCTTTGCGCTGAGGGGGCGCAGCAACAGGTCGCGCACCTCGGCATCGCGCCTGATGACGTTGAGCGTGTCACGCCGCTGCGACATGGGGCGCTGTCCGAGCACCTCGCCCGTGATGATGAACGTGGCACCGTATTCGGTCATCAGTTCACGCGCACGGCGCAGCATGAGAATCTTGCAGTCGACGCACGGGTTCATGACCTTGCCGAACCCGTGCTGCGGGCGTTCGGCGAGCATACGGGCGAAATCGTCGCTCACGTCGACCGTGGTGATGTCCAGGGCATATATCGAACGCCAGCGGCGCACCTGAGAAGGCTTGCCGAAGAAGGGAGAGACGAAGTGCAGGCATTTGACGCGCAGTCCCTGCTCTTCGACGAGCTTGACGGCGAGGATGCTGTCGAGCCCACCCGAGAGCAGCGCTACGGCATGGTAGTGTTGCGTTTCCATGGGCGTGACATAAGCGGTGCGCGGGCACAAGGCAACCCGTTTCATGACCGGGCGACCATGGGCCTCGTCAGGACATGCCCGCAGGGACGTGCACCACAGCCCGAGGCCGGGGTCCTGCACCATACCTGCGGCGGACGGGGCGAAAGCAAAGCCGCACGGATGCCCCCCCGCGCCCCTGCCCGTCCGCATACCCGCGCGCCCACTGCCACAACGGGAGCGTTGCCCCGTCTGCCCCGTTCTGGTATGCCCATCTCGCTCACGCACATCCTTACATGGAGAAAACAGCACATGGCGAAGAAACCGAGCCTCAGCCCCGAAGAGATGCGCCGCGAGGCATTGGAGACCGCTCTTAGCACCATCGAGCGGAAGTACGGTCTGGGGGCGGTCATGAAACTGTCCGACGAGGCGCATGTCGCCATCCCCGTCATCCCCACCGGTTCCATCGGCCTTGACCTCGCACTGGGCGTAGGTGGCGTTCCGCGCGGTCGCGTGACGGAAATCTACGGCCCTGAATCCTCGGGCAAGACCACGCTGACCTTGCACATCATCGCCGAAGCCCAGAAACGCGGGGGTACGGCGGCGTTCATCGACGCCGAACATGCGCTCGACGTGGCCTATGCCCGCCGTCTTGGCGTCAACACCGAAGAACTGCTCATCTCGCAGCCCGACTTCGGGGAACAGGCTCTCGACATCGCCGACATGCTCGTGCGTTCTGCGGCGGTCGACCTTGTGGTCATCGACTCCGTCGCCGCGCTCATCCCGCAGGCCGAACTCGAAGGCAGCATGGGCGACACGCAGGTGGGCGGTCAGGCGCGCCTCATGTCGCACGCACTGCGCAAGCTCACCGGCACCATCCACAAGTCGCGCACCGCCGTCATCTTCATCAACCAGATACGCATGAAGATCGGCACCATGGGCTACGGCAGCCCCGAGACGACCACCGGCGGCAACGCACTCAAGTTCTACAGTTCCGTCCGTATGGACATCCGCAAGATACAGACCCTCAAGGACAAGGAAGAGGTCTACGGCTCGCGCACCCGGGTCAAGATCGTGAAGAACAAGGTCGCCCCGCCCTTCCGCGAGGCCCTGTTCGACATCCTCTACGGCACCGGCATCTCGCGCACCGGTGAAATCATCGACCTCGGTTCCGATGCGGGCATCATCGACAAGAGCGGCTCGTGGTTCGCCTTCGGTTCAGAGAGACTGGGCCAGGGCAAGGAGAACGTCCGCGCCCTTCTCGAAGAGAACGCCCCCCTGCGCGAGGCCATCGAAGCCAAGCTCATCGAACACCTTGGCATGACTCCCACCAAATTCGCCTCATCAGGCGAAGAGCCCGCCAACGACGAAGAGAACGACCTCTAGAACTCATACCGCGCGCCGCCCCTCTCGCCGGGGGCGGCGTTCGCATGCCCTGTGCATCGCTTTACAGGAGAACTCAACGTGATCACCGCCAACGAAATACGTCGCCGGTTTCTCGAATTCTACAAGGCCCACGGCCATGAGGCCGTGCGTTCGTCGTCGCTCGTCCCCAAGGACGACCCCAGCCTGCTGTTCACCAATGCGGGCATGGTGCAGTTCAAGAAGATCTTCCTCGGGCAGGAGAAGCGCGCCTACTCGCGTGCCACCACCTCGCAGAAATGCCTGCGTGTCGGCGGAAAGCACAACGACCTTGAGAATGTGGGCCGCACGGCGCGCCATCACACCTTCTTCGAGATGCTGGGCAACTTCTCGTTCGGCGATTACTTCAAGGAAGACGCCATCAAGTTCGCATGGAAGTTCCTCACCGAAGAGCTGAAGCTTCCCAAGGAACGCCTCTACGCCACCGTCTTCCGCGACGACGACGAAGCCGAACAGCTGTGGCTGAAGCACTCCGACATCCCGGCCGAACGCATCTACCGCATGGGCGAGAAGGACAACTTCTGGTCCATGGGCGACACCGGGCCATGCGGCCCCTGCTCGGAGATCCTCATCGACCAGGGCGAGCACATGACCTGCGGCCCTGATTGCGGCATCGGCAAGTGCGATTGCGACCGGTTCCTCGAAATCTGGAACCTCGTCTTCATGCAGTACGACCAGGACGCCACGGGCAAGCGCGAACCGCTGCCCAAGCCCTCCATCGACACCGGCATGGGCCTTGAGCGCATCACCGCCGTGTGCCAGGGCGTGTTCTCGAACTTCGACACCGACATCTTCCAGGCCATCATCCAGTACACCTGCGGGCTGGCGAACGTCTCGTACCGTTCCGACGACGAGACGGACACGGCACTGCGCGTCATCGCCGACCACAGCCGCGCCATCGCCTTCATGATCACCGACGGCATCCTGCCCTCCAACGAGGGACGCGGGTACGTGCTGCGCCGCCTCATCAGGCGTGCCTACCGCTTCGGCAGGCTCATCGGCCTCACCGACACGTTCCTGCACAAGACGGCCCTCAAGGTCGTCGACATCATGGGTGACGACTACCCCGAACTGCGCGAGAACAGCGACTTCATGGCGCGCGTCGTACGTGAAGAGGAAGACCGCTTCAACCGCACCCTCGACAAGGGCCTGTCCATGCTCGAAGACGAGTTGGCCACCCTGTCCGCCTCCGGCGCGGCTCGCGTCCCGGGCGATATCGCCTTCCGCCTGTACGACACGTTCGGCTTCCCGCTCGACATCGTGAACGACATCGCCGAGAAGCGCGGTTTCAGCGTCGACGAGGACGGCTTCAAGGCCCTGATGAAGGAGCAGAAGGAGCGCGCCAAGGCCGCGTGGAAGGGGTCGGGCGAGAAGGACATCGCCAGCCGCTTCCAGCCGTTGCTCGAAGAGGGCATGCGTAGCGAGTTCATCGGCTACGACCACCTCTGCGGTGAAGGCCGCATCGTGGCCCTCATGGACGAACACGCCCTCGCCGTCGAGAGGCTCGCCGCCGGGCAGAAGGGCTACCTCGTGACCAACCGCACTCCCTTCTACGGTGCGTCGGGCGGTCAGTCCGGTGACATCGGCACCATCGCCTCGCCTTCCGGCAAGGTGCGTGTCGTCGACACCATCAAGCCCTCTCCCGAACTGGTCGTGCACCATGTCGAGGCTGTCGAAGGCGACATCCTGCTCGACCAGGAAGTCGACCTGACCGTCACTGAAGACGACCGTGTGGCCTCTGCCCGCAACCACACCTGCACCCACCTGCTCCATGCCGCCCTGCGCCGCGTGCTGGGCGACCATGTGAAGCAGGCCGGTTCGCTGGTGGCCCCCGACAGGTTGCGATTCGACTTCACCCACATCGCCCCCATGACACCGGAGGAACTCGCCGCCGTCGAGCGCGAGGTCAACCGTGTCATCATGGCCGACATCCCCCTCGAAACCGACCACATGCACTACGACGACGCCGTCAAGCGCGGGGCCATGGCCCTGTTCGGCGAGAAGTACGGCGACGAGGTTCGCGTCGTCGCCATTGCCGACGAATCGGTCGAACTGTGCGGCGGCACACACCTGAGGGCCACCGGACAGGCCGGGCTCTTCCTCATCGTCTCCGAAAGCGGCGTCGCAGCCGGGGTTCGCCGCATCGAGGCCCTCACGGGCTGGAATGCGATGCATGCCGTCTTGGCACAGCGTAGCGAACAGGCCCAACTCTCGGCCATGCTCAAGGCACGCCCGGGCGAAATCGTATCCCGCGTCGAGTCTCTCCAGAAGGAGAACCGCACCCTGCGCAAGGACATGGAACGTGCTGCCGCACAGGCCACATCCGGTCAGGGACGCAACATCATGGATGAGGCGACCGATGTCGCCGGAGTGAAACTGCTCGCCGCCAAGGTCGAGGTACCCAACGTCAAGGCACTGCGCGACCTCATGGACGACGTGCGCTCCAAGCTGGTCTCCGGCATCGCCTGCCTCGCCGCGGTGGATGGCGATAAGGTTCAGCTCATCATCGCCGTCTCCAAAGACCTTCAGACCCGCTTCACCGCCCCGCAACTGATCAAGGACGTGGCAGCGGAAGTCGGCGGTTCCGGTGGCGGGCGCCCCGACATGGCACAGGCGGGCGGCACCAACCCCGCTGGTATCGACGCCGCATTCGCCAAGTTGCGTTCGCTCATCGGCGGCTAACGCCTCCGGCGACGCCTTCCCTCTGTGGACACGGGCCCCGCATCATGACGATGCGGGGCCTTTCATATGCTGCCCCATCCGATGAGGACTGGACGTATGACGACACTCCCGAGGATTCTCATGCCAGACTCATAGGCTCAACAACGAGGCGAATCATGCCGTAGATGCATCGCAGACACCGCCAACGACATCACGCGACACTCCGGCATGTTGCATTCCGGCTGACGACACGAAAGAGGGCGACACACCTCTGCCCCCGGCCCCACAGCCGCAAGACGACTGTCGTTCCGCAGAGGCGTTGCCCTTGTCAGGCTCATTCAGGCTTCAGGGGAAGGGGCAGGTCTGAACACATGTCGCCGCAGCCGCCACGCGGCCCTATGCCATGCCATCATCCTTGCGGGCAGCGAGTTCAAACAGCGCTTGTGCCACCAGCTTCGGGGCATGGGCACTGGCGCCGTCATCTATGAGAGGACGGTCGATGATCGTCACACCCTGCGCCCTGATGCCTTCGGCATCAAGCCCGCCCCGGTATTCGCCCGACCTCGTGTCCACAAGCACGGATTGCAGAAGTTGCGACGCGGGCGCATCACTCCCCGCATCACGCCGGAGAGTCGCCAGCAGCACCGCCACGGCAGCCGCCACGCTCATGCCGAGTTGCTCTGGGTCGTCCCCCACATTGGGAATGTAGACCTTGGGACAATCGGCCTGTGCCACGCAACCTCCCACGCCGACGGGCAGGAGGTTCGCCACGACACTCGTCCAGAAGCTGCCCATGGGGTAGCAGATGAGGTCTGCCGTGGCGATATAGGTCGCCGCGAGGGGCGAGAGGGGCGAACGGTATTCCTCCACGGTTTCAGCGCCCGCGGCAGGCAACCTTCGCGTGATGGCAAGCCTGCGGATGGGCGAGGCTATGGCGGGGGCATCCTTACCGGTTATACGATGCTGCCCGACGATGACCGACCCGTCGGCAAGTTCAGCCATCAGGTGGAGGTCCTCATGCACCGTGGGCAGGACAACCCCCCGCACGCGCAAAAGACGCGAAAGGAAAAGCAGCACCGGTTCAAGGCGCCTGCCATGATGCAGAAAGCCCCCTGCCATGATGAGATTGCCGAGGCTCGCCCCTCTGGGGTCGAAGGCCTCGGGCATCTGCTCGAGGAAATAGCGCAGGTGCACGCGCAAAGCCTCGCCGAACACCCGCGGAACGCCACGCCACACGGCATCACGCGCTGACGCCATGCCATAGAGTGTCTGCAGCAATGCCTGTCTGTCACCGTCGCGGGGGAGGCGCATGTTGCAGATATCAAGCACCGACGAGGGCACCACTCGACGATCGGCAAGTGCCAGAAGCCTGTTACGCAGGTCGCCCACCGCAGGCATGGCGATGCAGCTGCGCAGCATGGCTGAACTGCCACCCGAATCGAAAGGGGTGACCAGATGCACCGAATTGTGGGTATGGTCGATGAGTTCGCGACTCAGCCCACGTAGCGCTGTGCCGCCTGTGAAGAACAGCAGGCGGGGCCCGAGTTCAGGCGGGGTCTCATCGCTCTCGAAAGGGTGCGGGATGCTGGGGAACGGCATGGGTCACCTGTACCGGGCATGGCAACGGCGTCGATGGGCTTCCAGCGCATCGAGCGCGGCGCGACCCGCCTCGTGGTCACCGCCCCGGACGGCTTCCGCAAAACGATGGGCCTGTGCAAGGAACGCCGAAAAGGTCTCGCTTCCCCTGCCATCGAGTTCGGTCATGCGACGGCATGCGGCGATGAATCGCTGCACTGTCGGCTCATCGGGGAACACTCCGGTCTCGGCAGCCTCGCGCAGCTGGTGAAAGGCCTTGGCCAGCCATTTCTTGAACGAACCGTACTCGGTGGGAAGTGCCGTCACGGCAAGGTGAGAGAACCTGTCCTCATCGAAAGGACCGTCATCCACTGCTGGGACAGCGAAAGACATGGGCTCGACATCAGGGATGTCATCCTCATGCCCTGCCCCGCCGCCCAGCCCGTCAAGCTGCAGGGTCACGCACGGCAGACAGGTTCCTTCGTCTTCAAGCGTCTTGGGGTGCATGCCGCCGGGTTCGAAGCACGAACCGCCCGAGTCCGGCTTCGCCCCTTTTCCGCCTGCACCTGAACGGCGTTTGTCATGTTCCATGCTGCGGAAGATAGCACAGGGGGCGTTGTATAGGAAGCTTCGCCCATACGCCGCCGACACCGCACGGGCACGCGTTCGTGCATGTGGCATGGCGGGGTAATGGGAGCGCGCAGGGAGAGGGACTCGCCCGCCTTGCCCCGCCTGTTGTGCGCGAGTGCCTGACGAGGCGACACGGCAACCACGCATGCGCTATGGATCGTCCCCTGCTCTTTCGCCACACGGCCTGCCGACCTGTATCACTGCAAAGGCGCACGTCTCCCGTGCGCCTTTGCAGTTTCTGAGCAGCGACAGCAGCCGTGCCTTGATCGGTATGGCATCGCCTGAAGGCATTGCGCGAGTGGGCTTCAGACCTTCTGAGGACAGGAATGCTTGATGTTGAGCCCTTCCTCGATGAAGATGACCGACTCGGCGATGTTGGTGGAGAGGTCACCCACCCGCTCAAGGCT
>Ga0302246_1002733_pt1 | contig 10288 bp, 5 predicted proteins | sample AAG_UR_Trp_MG_FD_193533 | JGI IMG/M metagenome (GOLD analysis project Ga0302246, IMG submission 193533) | Enriched activated sludge microbial communities from anaerobic digester in WTTP, New Holstein, Wisconsin, United States - AAG_UR_Trp | ecosystem: Engineered > Bioreactor > Anaerobic >...
CTTATCGGAACCGTTTCCGCATTGCCGACAACGGGGGCGGAAGGCTTCTTGATTCTGGCCGGCAGACGCTGGAAAATCATCGAAATCAACCTCGATCGTGAAGAGATCTTGGTAGAACCATCACGCGGTGGGCGCTTACCATTATTCTCTGGCTCATCTGGGCCTGATCTTCATCCACGCATTCATGAGAAGATGCGCGAGATTCTTTCAGACACCCGAGTGCCCGTTTACCTGGATCAAGTGGCAAAAGAGATGCTGCAAGAGGCGAGAGCTTTTGCACAAGAGTCGGATATCTTGCACCATCCTTTCTTCCGGAATGGAAACGATACAATATGGTTTACCTGGTGTGGAACACGCGCAAATAGAACCCTCCTTGGATTAGGTTTGTATAAGGAGTTGGATGTAAGCGACGAATGTATTGCTCTTTCCTTTGAAAAAATGAGTGATACTGATATCCAAGGGTACTACGGCCAATTTCTCTCTGAACAACCCGATCCTGTCAAATTGGCAGAGCATTTTCCTGTGAAAATTGTTGAGAAATATGATGGCTTCCTGGCAGAAGATTTGCTCTGTGAAGCATTTGCCCGCAATTACCTCGACCTGCCAGGAGCCTTAAAAACTATCAAAGGGATGCCTCTTATTTCTGATTCTGAAGCTCCATAAAAATGCCCGCCTGATACTCTTCTATCCTCCGGATCAAATCATTCTCAAAGTCCCGGATATCCCCCTCATCCAATTGCACTTTCACGGAGACCCCATCCTTCAGATAGAACAGCTCCGCCCCCAGCAGCGGCGAGAAGATCTCCCTGGCGATATAGAGATAAAACCTGGTCTGAAACTCATAGGCCTCGCTATGCCTTTCAGGCGAAGAGAACTTGAAATCCAGGATCGTCCAGCCCTCGGCAGTCTTTATCACCTTATCCGGCCTTCCCGATAGAATATATTTGCCAAAGGGCCTGATGATCTGAGACTCGTTCCTGGACTCCTGGGCCGCCTCCATCTCTTTTACCAGTGGATGATCTTTCAACCCTCCAAGGTACCCCAGCACCTCCTGGACTTGCGACTTATCAAGCTCTGATGATCGCAAGCCCCTGGCAAGTCTGCAGCCACCTCCGTCCACTAGCTCAGCCAGCCGGACTCCATTTCCCACAGCCTCCATGACCCTGTGGGCAAAAAGGCCCATTTCTAGGCTCCGATCTCCCTCTCCAGAATCCTCTTCTGGCACAACGTAACCTTCATCGATTTCCACTCTCCATCCAGGCGAAGATGTCTTGCATATGGCCGTGGGCGAAATGTATCCTTTGAATGTCTCAGAGCCCACGGGCTCAATGTACCTGGTCTCCATAGCAATTCTTGCGGGAGAAGCAGAAGCTTGTGCCACAGTCGCCTCCGGGGCAGCGACTATCTCCACCAGCCCCTCAAATCCGGGAGCCAGAGCTATCCCTTCCCCATCGCCCTCAACCTGGACCATGCTGCCTAAGATCATCTCCCTCCAGGGCCTTGATGTATTGCCTTTTTTATTGGTGAAGGTCAGCACCAGCATATCCGAGGCCCTGGTAGTGGCCACGTATAAAGAGCGCTTTTCCTCCTCATAGTTCCGGTCTTTTTCCTCCGCTATCAGCTTGCCCAGGAATGAGCCTTCGCATTGATCTTTATCCAGGCAATTGAGGGCGAAACACATGCCCTCCTCGCCTTTATCAAAGAGCAATAATTCCTTCTGCTCCTTTTGGCTCCAGGAGGTATCGCCTACGATCACCACTGGAAACTCCAGGCCTTTGGCCTTGTGGACGGTCATGACCTTGACTGCATCCGTATCCTCGCTCTCGATGGATGCCTGCTCTTCGTCGTCCAGTCCCACATCATTGAGCATCCTGATCAACTCCCGCAAGGATACCCCAGCCTCGTCCAGGCTGCGAGCGGTGATAATAAACTTTCGAAGGTTGGCGGACTTGCGGCCGTTGCTGTCCTCGACAGCCAGGAAAGCCGGATAATCCAGCTCCTCCACCAGCCTCTCCGCAAGTTCACTGGGCCGGATCATGCTTCTGATGGGCATGTGCCTCTCCATGACCTGATGAAATCTCCTGAGGCGATCTATCCTTCCCGGGTCTATGTCTGACTCTTCAATCAGGCCCAAAATTTGGAATATTCCTTTTCCTGCTGCTCTGGCCCTGAACTTGAGCCTGGCCATATCCTGAATATCCAGGCCCACCACAGGCGACATGAGGGCAGAGGTAAGGGCCATCTCATCGCCTGGATTGGACAGCACCCTGAGCGTGGCTAAAATGCCAGCAATCTCTGGAATCTCGAAAAATCCGGCTTCACCCACGGTGTAAAAAGGAATGCCGTGCCTGGCCAGGGCGCCGGTGTACTCCTTTCCCTTATCCGGCCTCATCTTGCGCAGCAGTATGGCGATATCCCTGAACTTTATAGGCCTCTTGCCAGCTAACAGCTTTGTCTCACCATCAAATTGTCTCCTCTCCACAAAATCAAACTGCTGGCCCACTATGCTCAGGATATATTTCGCTGCGGCCTCCGCTTCATCCTGAGGATCAAAGAGTATCTTGACTCTTGGCCGATTGCCGGTCTCTCCAACGACTGGCAGAGGATTCACCGGCTCATAGATCTGCGAATATTTCTTTTCGCAGGAGTTGAAAACCAATGGGTAGAATGCATTGCATAGCTTCAGAATATCCGGATGGGACCGGTAATTTCTCTCCAGGTGCCTCACTTCCCCCTTTACCGACCTGACCTCCTCCCTGGCCTGGGAGAAGACCTCTACCTCGGCCCCCCGGAACCTGTAGATTGACTGCTTAGCGTCGCCCACGTAGATGATGTGGCTATGCTCGCCTCGCAGCAGCTCCAGAACCTCCTTTTGCAGAGAATCTGTATCCTGAAACTCGTCTACTATGATGTGCTTGAACTGGCGGCTGTATCTCTCCTTGATCCAGGCATGATCAGGCGAAGACAGCAAATCCTTAAGAGCGACAAGAACTGCGGCAAAATCGGTTAAGTTCTCTTCCTGCATCTCCTCCAGGAATGACCTGTAAACCTCCTCGAAGAGCTTCTTGAAGGCATCTGAGGCGAGAACCAGGGCCACAGCCACGGCGGGATCGGCATGCAGGGGCAGCCCTCCCTCCTCATTTCCCGCAGGCTTCGACCTCATCATGGCATATCTCTTCTCCTTTACGGCTCTTTTCAGGGCAAGGCTAAGGTCATCCAGAGTAAGGTGCTGAATCAATGGCTCAATCAAGTCCTCATGATCAAAGAAGGCGCGTAATATGCACCGCTCCAATATGCTAGAAATCCTCGAATCCGAGCCGATCTGAATATCCGGAGCTATACCCGCGTAGATGCCAACCTCAGAGATTATGCGTGCTGCAAAGGAGTCTATGGTGCTTATCCAGGCAAAGGCCATGGATGATTTGAGCTGCTGCCACTTGGGATCACCCGTCTCTCGCTGCCTTATCATATCCAGAATTCGGGATTTCATCTGAGCCGCCGCCTTCCGGGTAAAGGTTATGGCTACGACATTTCCCGCATCCAAAGGATCATTATTCTGAAAAGCCCGATCGAAGAGGTCGACATAAGCTGTGGAGATGGCATGGGTCTTTCCGGTGCCTGCGCTTGCCGAAATGAAAAGGTCCTGCTCCATTTGCTCCATTACTGCATCCCTCCTCGGCAATTCAGGATGGACTCACAATTTTGCTTGAGGCCGCAGAAATAGCAGTCGCCTCCCTTTTCTTCAATCATCTTCCCTGGCCGAAACTCCCTTTTCTCGAAGATTCTATCGAGGGTCTGGAGAAGCTCACTGTCCACATCCGAAAAGCTCAGTGACGACTTGGGCCTGGTGGAGAGATCCATCCTTCTCTGGCTAGTAATTGCATCCAGATTCATGGAAATCTTTCTTTCTCTTACTTTCCGGAAAAACGACCTTATCAGCTCCGGACTCCTGGGAAGGTCTTTGTGCTCCAGAGATAGCAGCACCAGAGTGTATAGCTTCAGTTGGTCCCATTCCCCGGAGCTGCCGGCCTTGTAATCGGAGAGAACCAGATCGTAGACCTTCTTTTTCAAAGCAACATTTATGTCGATCCGGTCAATCCTGCCCCGCAGGATGATATCGCCATACTTTTCGCCGCAGCCAGATGCCAGGCAGGCCATATCTGCCAGCCTGAGTTCAAATGGCAGCTCGACCAGAGTCTTCTCACCGATACAGGCCTTTTCTGCATTGTCCCTCTCAAACTCCAGATATCCCTGAATGGTGCCGATCGCATCTTCCGCCATGGACCTTCTGACGGACGGCAATGACCGGACTGTATTGGCCACAAGGAACCTCTGCATGATGCTTTCTACCACCTCTTTGACCTTGCCGTCTTCTATTGCCTTGTCCCATGTGGCATTCTCCTCCTGCTTCCAATCGTAGAGGGTCTTGAGAGCGGCATGGTAGGTGATTCCCTTCTCAATGGGCGACAGCTCATAAAGCTCATTGGACTGTTCCTTCAGACGGAGCATGCGACGCAGGAAGAATTTAAATGGACACTTGCATATCTCAGAAAGCCTGGTATAGCTCAAACTCCTGCCTACCAGGGATTGCACAACTGTCAGGTCCTCAATCCTCCAGGAAAATTCCGAATCGTCATAGAGCTTTAGTGGGGCCACGAGGCTTTGAGTGCTTTCCGGCAAGACCGGTTCTCCTCCCTGGGCAATGCCTCGCCCAAACTGGATCATCAGCTCGGCAGAACTCATGGGAGCAGTCTCTCTTTCCAGGGCATTGGTTTTCTCGAAGATCCAGTTGTCCAGCCATAAGGAGGGCATCATCTGCTCTCCTTCTCGGGAGGCGGAGAGGTAGGTTATCACAGCCTGAGAAGAGGAGCACAAGCAGGAATAGAGAGCTGATCTCTGCTCGCGTTCCTTGATCTGGTAGTATCCAGGGCTCTCTCGAGAGCCATCCAGGGAATAGAGAGGATTGGAGCGGCGAGATGGGAAGATCCCATCATTGAAATCAACCACGTATTTCATGGACCGGTGGCGAAATCTAGCCGAATGCAGTGGCAGGATCTCCACCTGATTGGCCAGGGGAGAAGATGGCCTGTACTCCTCGCTGCTTATCAAGATCTCCAATACGGCCATGAGGCCCTGGAGAGTCTGACTTTTGCCGCCCATGATATTGACCGCTACCTCCAGCTTGCCCAGCAACTGCTCAAATTTGGATAGGGCCTGGGCTTCGGTTTCCAGATATTCATTGTCGAGAAAACGAACCTTGAGAGGCTCCATCCAGGAGGCCAGCTCCTTCTTGAACCGCTCAAGATAGGTCCCCTCTTCCATGAACTTCTCGATCCCTTGCAGAGCCTCGAATAGCAGGCCGGATTTATCCAGCATCTCCTGGCAAAGCCGGATCTCAGCCTCTTTTGCCTGAAGATCGCTGTCATAGACGTTATCATCCTGAGAGAGAACCTCCAGCCTCTTCTTTTGCGCCTCAAGATGACTCTCCAGTTTTGCCTTCCACTCTGCTCTTCGCTCCTGCAGAGAGCTCCTCCGGGGGCCGATGTACAGCCCGGCCCCCCTAGCCAGAGCTTCCAGACCGTCCAGATCGAATTGCGGAGCCTCCGGCAGTCCCAAGCCATGATCGAGCATTGATATGAGCAGATGAGAGGGATAGCCGGCCAAAGCCGCCCGGAAAGGCAGAATTAGAAGCTGGATGGCAATGCTGCTAGATAATGGCTCGTCACCGCTTACTTTAACGGCAACTCCATATTCATCGAGCTTCCTGGAGAACTCCCGTGCCCGCTCTGAGAAGTTATTCATGACCACAGCGATCTCTCCGGGCAACATGTCGTCATCCACGATTCGCCACTTGATATCCCGGCAGACCTGCATCAATTCTTCCTCGGGGTCCTTTAGGCAGGCGACTCTTATGAAATCGCCTTCCAGCTTCGCCGGTGAGCCCTGGTCTCTCAAGAGCCGCTGCAGTGGCAGAGTTTCCTTTGCAGAGGATGCAAGCTCCTCTTCAAGGACCTCTACAGACTTCGCCGCCAGCAATTCCAGGAATTTGGCCCAGCTATCTTTATCCATAGATATTGGATCCAATGTCATGAAAGCTTCCTGGAAAAGAGGTATGATTTTAGAAAGAAATATTATCTGAGCCCAGGAGAGGTTGGTGAAACCGTCAAGGAAGAGACTCTTGCTAAATCGGAGAGATATATAATCTCTAATTTCCTCAGCATTTATCTTCAGGTAGGCATCAAAGGTATCATAGAGGTTAGCCCCGTAACCGACCTCAATCTCCCTAAGAGCAAATTGGACAATAGATCGGGCCTGATCATTAGCCAGCCTTGCCATCAGGGAAGCTTCTCCATCGTCCTTGGCCTCTATCACCGCCTCGGCGACAAATCCCACCAAGCCTAGTGAGTCTTTGAGCGGATAAAAGGGTCCCAACTCTTTCTGGGTTGCAGATCCAAGAATATTGGCAATAAACACCCTGAGCAGGTGCTTGTCTGCATATAGCGTCTCAGGGTGAGCCTGGCTGTAGAGCTCATCAGCAAATTGGTCTATGACCATAAAATTGCTCCTGAGAATAGATAAATGCAGACGCCTTGAAAACCATTCTGAGAATTCCTTTACAAATTCCCCAGTTGGCCCTAGAAAGGTGTATGATAGGGGACTCTCACGGTGAGCCTGCTCCATTTCTCTTGCCAGATAATTGGTCTTTCCTAAAAGAGCAGGCCCTTTAATGATATGCAGTTTCAGTCAATTCCCTCCGGCTTCTGATTCATTATATGAGATGATTTGATTAAGCTATTGGTTATCTTGAGGGTTTTTTTCTCGAAACCAATGATTCGGCGCCTGCCTGGCCTAAATCCATATCAGCTCGCCCCTCACCGCTCTAGCGCAGTGCAGCTAACGGCTATCTGGGCAGATTAAGCCTTAGGCCCTTCGGGCTTCCTGACGGCGACGGCATGATCAGCCCATCCATCCTGGTAGCTGCTATACTCGCCTGAAGAATGCGGTGTGAGGCGGGACTCATTTTAAGAATTTGTTTTCAATCGGAGCGAGATGCTCTTTCGCCTTTGAATATAATTTCGCGCAGAGTGCTTGTATTAAAACTCTGGCGAAAGGCAACCATGATTATCCTTATCTCCGCCACCGCCATCCCCCACACCTCGCCCAGCTTCACCCCGATGTCCACCCCCGGCCCGATCCTCTGCAAGCCTGGCTTACATGATGCAGATAAGCTGCAGCGCCGAGAAGGCCCGCCCCAGCGAGCAGCCCGCAGGGCATGTGTCTCCTTGAGGTCGTTGATCTCCAGCCCATACTGCCCCAGCATGCCGATCTTGAAAGTGATCTCCTGGATCTCCTGCAGCGACTTCCCGCGAAACAACTCCCGCGCATCCAGCAGAGAGAAAGCCGCCGTTCATCTTGGCCACCTGGCCTTGAGTTCGCGGGCCGCCATCTCGCGCAGCCCATTCCTGGCCAGGCCGATGGTAAGCAGGGCCATGGAGCTGCAGACGTCCAAGGAGATCTTGGCAGAGATCTTCCCGGCGAATTCGGCTCCATTATCTTAATCTTCCCAATCTGAGGGGTAATTTTCCCCGAAATCCATATACTTATCATTGCAATTTAATACAATTATGTTTTCACGAGTTCTGGTTATCGCGGTATAAACAAGTGAGTCTAAACTAGGAAAATCCCATTTTTCGGGTATCAGTAAGATAACGTGCCTTGATTCCCATCCTTTAAAGCTATGATAAGTGCACATTTTAAGGCGGCTATCTCCGAGCCAAAATGCTTTTTTATTTCTATGGCTCCTCCTTTCAAGATCGTCTTCAAAAACATGATTTGCTTCAATCCCATCGTCTTCAAAACTTTTTATCGCAGTAGCTCCGTAGTTCTTATTCGGAACAAGGATGACAATATCTGAAGGATGGCCTTCCTTAGCCCTTAGCTGCGCTGATCTTATTAGATTGTAAGCAATTCCTATTTGGATTAACCATTCACTGCCACTTATATTTTTCCAAATAAAGTGAGGTTTGAGTGGTTTATTTAAGAGAGTAGTCTGTTCATAGCGTTCAACTTCTATTGCCTTATCTAATCCGAAAATATCACTAAAACTGTTAGCCGCGTCACCTATTTTTTTGGGCATGCGATAGATCGTCTTTAGTTCTCTCCATCGACCTCGGAACTTGACATTTCTCATTCCTCCGTCTATCCAATTCAAATCTCTTCCATAAATATTTTGTTTTTTATCACAAACAAAGAGCAATTCGTCTCTTTTAGCAAGAAATTTCGACAATAAATTATACCATTCCCATTTAAAATCTTGACCCTCGTCGATTAATATTGCGTCATATTTGAGATAATCCAAATTTTTCCCTTGCTGCATCGCAGAATTTAAGGCAGATTCAACAGTCGGGACGATGGTTTCCAAATAATTTTCTCGAGGCTTTGGAACCCCTAATTCATTTAAAAAGTCATTGCAGAATCCATGAAAATGCTTAAAATTAATATTTGCCCAACTGAATTCGTAAGGTGTTCGTGCTACCATATCTCTTACAAAATGCCAGAGAGTAATATTGTATGTAACAACCAATACCCTAAAACCTTGCGAGGCTAGGTTTGCAGCTCTATAAGCAATAATCAAGGTCTTGCCACTTCCAGCGACACCTCTCAGCCTAAAATGTCCACTCTTGGGTTCAGCATGCTCCTTTTGTTCTGCGGAAAGCTCTAAGAGTTGCGACTGCTCTTTGCTGTGAAAGGGTGGAGTTAACCAAAACAATATTTCTTTAACCCATCCACCCTGCAAATCTCCTAGGATAGATGAATCAGATCGACGAATGAAACTACTTATCTTATTTTTATCTAAGTCATCATAGCCAATTACAGATGCGTATCTTTCATTATTGAAGAAATCCCTTGCTTCTTTGCCGCCCATCTTGTGAAGGTATAATGCCGTTTTTATAAATCCAAATACTTTTCTGTTCTTATCTGCAGCTTCACCTAGGCGAGGGACGAGTAGCCCAAAGATAATAGATTTATAATAATTTGCTTTATCTATTGGATTTTCAATTTCATGGTTCCTATCTCCTTTTTTAACACATAATTTGCCATTTTCCCAGCAATATGATTTCAAATTCCAGTCTTTAACTTCTATAATCGTCATCCCAAATTTGGGGTTGAGTATTACTACATCAGGCCGACTGCCATTCAAATATGGCTGCGCAAAAATCATCCAATCATCGGGAAGTACTTCGTCCAAAAACTCAATAATTCTGCGCTCCCCTTCAGTCAATGGATTATGAAAATTATTTATGTCATTCCAATCAGGAAATAATCTGCTTTTATTTTCAGCTTGTAATGATAAAATCTGAGATGGTTGATCTTCTATTTCTAAAATAGGGCCATAATTTGGAGTTTCATCTGTAGGTAGCCTAATCTCCTCCGACAACGACTTTTCAATATTCGGCTCTACTGTTTGATATAGGATTTCGTCGGAATCAGTCACTTCTCTCCTTTTTTCTTCATCAAAGCGCTGACGAATTATCTCCCATGCACTTGATTTAAGCGACTCTGCTTCAGGGGCCCTGATTAGTTCCAAGAGGCGATGCATTGTGTCTAGGGCACGGTGTGCATCGTCATCGGAAAACGACTGCTGGTGTGCCCATTTATTCCTTATATCCCTCAATTCGCTAATATAACTTCTCCCGATATGACCTAACTTAGGCTGAAAAATTTCTCTGGACCAGTTATTCCAAATGATGATGAGCAACGCCTGGACATCAAGCAAAGCGTATCGTTCTTCTCGAAGGCCTCTTGCCTGCGCTTCCGGGCCAATCTTGCCCAAAATGACCGCTTCTATACCATTATTCCACCAGTTCTGTCCGTAAAATTCTTTCAGCTCCATCTCAATAAAAGGCATAAGGCCTTCTCTCAATTGCTCTAGCCCTCTGCCAATTATTTCATGATTTTTGAGTACCAACAAGAATTCCCTCTTTGAGTCCTGGTATTAACATAAGTTTATTCTCTCAAATATCTTTTTGTCGCTTGCGGAAAAAAAGTGCTCAATTCAGGCGGGAAAAAAAAAAACGTAACTATTCAGCCACCCAGCCGAACCTCTTTTTTCCTTCCGATACTTCATGAATCATAACGTGCGATAATCGGCCCAAAATATAAATATTAATTGCAATCATATAACCGTAATAATGGAGGGGCGCAATTCTCATCAAATCCTAAAGAAGGGTATCGATCCAGATAATTCCCTCTCTTCATCAGAGTTAAGCATATCCACTTCGTTGAG
>Ga0302246_1002734_pt1 | contig 10286 bp, 12 predicted proteins | sample AAG_UR_Trp_MG_FD_193533 | JGI IMG/M metagenome (GOLD analysis project Ga0302246, IMG submission 193533) | Enriched activated sludge microbial communities from anaerobic digester in WTTP, New Holstein, Wisconsin, United States - AAG_UR_Trp | ecosystem: Engineered > Bioreactor > Anaerobic >...
CCGAGGCGGCATATTCGGCGAAGCCGAAGGTTGCCGTGGTCAGAACGACGAAGGCCGCAACGATTAAAGTCTGGATGGTCTTTTTCATGATCTATGTCCTCCCTTTTTGGTTTCTTGCTTTCTTTGTCTTTGTATATGAAATGATCGTGCCATGTTGGAAGTTCGGGGCGTAATAGTTGTAAGTGCAAGATTATACATAACAAACAATTTCGAGTTCCCTTAATAAGCCCGATTATTTCCGGTTTGGGCCCGCCGGGTTAAATGAAAGATTAAAAAGATTGAATGATCCGATTCGATGAAAAGGTGAAGAGCATGGATGGGCAAGGTGCACGCAGATTACTTAAGCGAAGGGCCATGTTAGGGGTAAGAGTTGAAAAAGCGGGGTATTCCCGGGGGACCTGATCGGCGATCGCCTACATTATTCAAGTGGTTGAGTATATCACCGCTTGGTTTTCGCCTTATGATAATGATTTCCCCTTGTCATTTCGACGGAAAGGAGAAATCTTGCTTTTCCCGTTAAATTGACGCCTCATCTTCGAGGGAAGTCGGGATGGGGTTGGGGTGCCCGATGTCATCACGAACGCATGTAGCCAATCTTATTAAAAATATTTTGTTGACATTCTCACCATAGCGCTTTAGTCTTCCTCTGCCTATACGGGGGGCAGATCCAATTTCCACAATAAATTAAGGTAACCCATTTTCTATTCGATTGCTGAAGCGATAAAATTGATTACGACTTTGAATTCACAATCGCATGAACGCCATGGCTGAATCAACACTGACTGCACCCAAAGAAGAGGTCAAGATGGTTCTGGAAAGCATGACCGGTGACAAGCGACTGATTGCCTCCATGATGTATGGCGCTGGTCTCAGATTAATGGAATGACTGCGTCTCCGGGTTCAGGATATTGATTTCGGTCGCAATGAAATATTGATTCGAGATGGGAAAGGAGCCAAAGACCGGATTACGATGCTTCCTTCTTCCCTTAAATCGCCGTTAGAAGAACATCTGAAAAAGATGAAATAAGTTCATGCGAAAGACCTGCCCGATGGGTGGGGTCGTGTCGTATTGCCGACGGCAATGGGTTTTCCCGCAGGAGAAACGCTGGTGGAACACCAAGACCGGTGAAGAAGGCCGACATCATGTAGACGAATCCCTCGTACAGAAGACGATTAGGGAGGCCGTTACAAGGGCGGGACTGGCAAAACGAGCTACGTGCCACACATTCCGGCATTCAGTCTCTACACACATGTCCTTAGCCGGAGGCCTTCTGGTGTACGCAGTCCAATTGATGAACTTTGAGCGGGAGTATTATGCAGATCCATATAAACATTGTTAGGCCCTGACCGAATCTATTCACACCCATAAGGAGATTTCCCGAAATGGACATTCCACGGATCTTCAACATCACTGAAAGTGCTCACCGCATCCACAACCCGATCACACCCGAAAAGCTCGCCACTCTCGGCGCGGCGCTGCGTCTGGAATCGGAGGCCCGAGTGCTCGACCTCGGCAGCGGTTCGGGGGAGATGCTGTGCACCTGGGCACGCGATCACGGCGTTATCGGCACCGGCATCGACATGAGCCAGTTGTTCACCGAGCAAGCGAAACTCCGTGCTGTAGAACTCGGCGTCGCCGATCAAGTCAAGTTCATCCATGGCGATGCTGCCGGCTATGTCTCTGACGAGAAGGTCGGTGTGGCAGCCTGTGTCGGTGCCACGTGGATCGCCGGTGGTGTTGCCGGCACTATCGAGCTTCTGGCGCGGAGCCTGCGCACCGGAGGGATCATCCTCATCGGCGAGCCCTACTGGCGGCAGTTACCGCCGACGGAAGATGTTGCCAGGGGGTGTCTTGCCGGCTCAATCGCCGACTTTCTCATGCTTCCAGAACTTCTCGCGTCTTTCGGCCACCTTGGTTATGATGTCGTTGAAATGGTTCTGGCGGACCAAGACGGTTGGGACAGATACGAGGCGGCCAAATGGCTCACCATGCGCCGATGGCTTGAAGCCAATCCCGCCGACGAGCTCGCGAAAGAGGTGCGAGCCCAACTGACCTCGGAACCCGAGCGCTACGCCGCTTACACGCGTGAATACCTGGGCTGGGGCGTGTTCGCGCTGATAAAGCGGTGATGAGTTGTGGCATCCGGCGGATCGTCAACGGCTGTGCCGCGCAACAGCTGGTGGCTCATCGAGATGTGAGTGAGCCTAGAACTTATCCGCCATCGCCGAAATCTCCGTCCAAAGGCTCTGCATGTTCAAGAGTGCATGCCCGAGCCAAGATGTGGATCAGTGTGCTGGGGTGGACATGGTGGGACGGCTCAAAAGGCAGGGCGGTTAATGGCCTAAGTGGCGTTGCGCCGATGGTGTATTTTCACTTTTTTACGGCAGCGCCAAATTCTCAACTTTCTTGGCTGGGTGCCACTTTGTTCATTACTGGCATTTTTGTTCTTTTTCGATTCCGTCCCAGGCCTTACATCGCCCGTGCTAGTCATGACACAAGGGCCTAACATTTCGTTCAAGCCGACGCCTCGCGGCGCGGCTTAACTCAGGCGTTATGGCAAAAATATAAAGACCGTAAGGAAGTTGGCATGTCCTCTAAAAAGGGCCAAAAAAAGAGAGAAAAACCCCCAAAGGGGAATTTTACTCCTATTGCTCAACACAAACGTACGGGGAACGTTTTAAGTACAGTTGCATCAGATCTCAACATGGAGATGATTGAATGGGAGAGAGATCTGATGCCTGAGCATTTGTGGATAGACCTCCTCGCCAATGAATATAAAAAACTACAATGGTTTAAAATATATAATGATTTCCTTGATAAAATTGATTCTGTTTTAGAAGAAGAACGAAAAACACCCTTCTTAGGTCTCATTTCTGACTTTGGAATTCTGGCAGAGAAAGAAAGGAATAAATTTCTCGAAGATCATAAAGATTTCGCCTATGAGTTTTTCTTTTTGCCAATCGGTAAATGTCTATCTTTATATCCAGAAAATCCAGCAAACTGGCTCATTCTTGAAGAGTGGAAACATAAAGAGCCAATTGATTTCGAAACGGAACTTAATAAGTTGTCAAGATCCCTTTCGCGGCTCATCAAGGCAAAAGATCTATATGCCGGTAATCTGAGAGCTCTGCCCTTAAATCGTCTGTTTAAACACAACAAGCTTTTCCTTCAGAAAGGCATATTTGATGATGTTGCGGATTTATTATCCAAATATCCCATTAACTGTACGGAGGATGAGCAATATCGTGTTCAGCAATTCGCAAGAACCACAATGAATATGACTTTCATGAATGCTGATCGATATAAATCAAGAAGTTGGCCAAAATATTTTTGGCGACACAATTTTGATTTAGTACCATGTCATCCGGTCGAAGGTGCTCTGAGGAAAGGTGACCTTAATAAAGATGAAGAAATTAAAAGTCTGCAGGGGCGCTTATGGGACAACAGTATTATCTTGATAAAATACATAGATAAAATAGGAATGCAATATAAATACGACCTTTACGCCCCTATTAATGATGAAATTAAGTTGGGGCTATTCTCAAGAATTGTAAGGCTCTACATCTCGTTCATTTCAAATCCATTTCTTTGGACTCGTGACCTAGCCGGAGTAATGCTTCGCTGTATTGGCGAAACAACAATTATATATTTTTACTTGGTAACAAAAGGTACGGAAGAGGAGATTAACGCCTTTGAGAAATATTCTCTGGGAAAAGAAAAAATATTAATGCTTCATATGCAAGATACTCTCAAAGAAAAAAGATCCATAGAGGGTGAATCTATCGATGATATATCTAACGACTTAGGTGGAGATTTTGTTGCAGAAATGCAAAAAATCGACCTTAAAGGTTGGACAAAAAAGAACATGCGGGAATTGGCCATCGAAGTAGGTCTTGAAAATATTTACAGATGGGTTGTTGATCCTTCAAGTGCAGAAATACACGGATCTTGGTCGAGTATAAAAAAATCAAATCTGGTTGTATGTTCTCAAATTCTTCACCGATTTCATAAAGTTCCTAAATTCTATGAACCACCGATTTATTTAACCCCTATATATGTTGCCACTCAAATTTATTCAATGTGTCAGGAGTTAGCTATTAATAAACTGGGCTGTCCCGAACCAGATGAAAACATTGTTGAGATCGAAGAGGTTACAGAAGCTTTCAAAAACATTTTTGATAAATTTGAATAAATTCGAACCATAACAAGGCTAATCCAGCCGACGCAAAAAAACAACGCACGGCTGATTAGCGACGTTAGTGCGGGTGAGGCTTGTAGCGAGTCGGCCAATTACCAATAGTCGTGTACACACTCGCTTTGCGATAACAACAGGGGAGATGTTTAAGTGGTGTATGGAGAAGTAAAAAAACCCCTTCCGTTTGCTTTCCATCAAACGAGAAGGGGTGGGGTTCGTGAAGCGGAAATAAAGCGTTCCGGGGTTAGGTCTTCTTTTTGGGTACCGTGTAGAATTCACGGTACACCTTTTCCATGAACTGAATAATGATCGGGTAGATCAGCTCGATCTGGTCTTCAGACAGATGTTTCTTCGTCATTTCATACTTGAAGGCGGGGGCATTTTTTTCGATGATGTGCAGCAGCCGTTCCCGGTCTTCCAACATGGTTTTGCTGGCCATAGCGTATGTGACTCCCTTTATGTTTTATTTTTTTACCACTCAAGGCTATCATCCAAGATGATTTTACGGCAATCGTTTTCACTCAGGCCGTGCCAGTGACATTGCTTTCTCATGCAAACATAGAAATCGACATCGAAGGAACTCACCTTGACTTTAAGTTGCGCCGCTTTCGAGCCGCAGAGTCCGCAGTACTTGTCATCCAGCCAGAAACTATTCCCGCATTTCGGGCATAGCATGTCCTCCACCTCTTCTCCGGGGGGAATGAAGAGAGAACATTCACTGGTGAAGACATTTAAATAGGGACTGAGTATTATGGGGGCGACGTGGCCTTCCTTGTCTTTGATGACCATGGTCAGGTCATCCCCCTGGACGAGGTCCGCTTTACAGCTCGGGCAGAAACACTGGAGTTTTGTGCCTGTCCTGACCAATTCCCGCTGATCCCTGGGATCTTTGAAGCCGCTGATTCCCATTTCCATTTCCTGCTGGGCATCGGGGCCGACTCCATGCCAGTGACAGTTCTTTTTCAGGCAGAGGTAGAAATCGATGTCCTTGTGAAACGGGCGAATCATCAATCGGCCGATAGCGGAACCGCATTCGCCGCACTGTTTTGATTCCTCTTTCAACGACTGCCGGCAGTGGGGACAGTAGAGACTTTCGACTTCTTCTCCATCGGGAATGTAGATGGTGCTTGAGCATTCAAAAACGTTCAGGTAGGGGCTGAGTCGAATCGTTCCTCGCTGACCCGTCGGCCGTGAGACCTCCAGGACGATCTGATCGTTTTCGTTCAGGGAGTGAGAACACAGGGGACAAAAACATGGCAGAAACGTTCCCGTTTTAATAATCTGCTTATCCGTCTCAGAACGTTGTGCGGTTCCGGGTGTAACGGGTTCCGGGGCAAGATCCTTTTTATCCGGTTTATCAGAAGGTCTCCTTTCCATAACATCCTCCTTTCCTGATTTGGTCAGTCCGTTGGTGTGTCCTGTATACCCATCAACATTTTGTGAATTGCCTGGGCGGAACGCCTTCCCGCCCCCATCGCCGAGATGACCGTTGCCGATCCGGTGACGATGTCTCCTCCGGCAAATACGCGCGGTTTCGAGGTCAGTCCGGTCACGGGTTCGGCGATATAGTATCCCCTGGAATTCAGCTTCAGATCAGGCGTCGTTGAGGATAGAACGGGATTTGCCCCGGCGCCGACGGCGACCAGAACGGTATCGAATTCGACCGTTTGTTCCGATCCGGCAATAGGGACCACGTTTCTCCTGCCCGACTCGTCCGGTTCGGCCAATTCCATCCGGATGCATTCGATGCCCTTGACCCAGCTCTGTTCGTTTGACAGGTACCGGATGGGGTTGGTCAGATAATAGAAAATGATACCCTCTTCTTCCGCCCGAATCACCTCGTCCAGACGGGCAGGCATTTCCCGGCGGGACCGGCGGTACAAGACAGTCACCCGTTTTGCTCCGAGTCGGAGAGCCGTTCTTGCGCAGTCCATGGCGACATTGCCGCCGCCGATGACGGCAACCTGGGTTCCTACATAGACGGGCGTATCCGTATCGGGGAATTCATAACCCTTCATGAGGTTGACCCGGGAAAGAAATTCGTTTGCCGAGAGGATTCCGTTCAGATTTTCCCCGGGAATTCCCATGAAAACGGGAAGGCCTGCACCGACACCCAGATAGACCGCTTCGAATCCCCGGTCGAACAGCTCGTCGACCGTAAGGATCTTGCCAATGATCATGTTATTCAAGACCTTCACTCCGAGAGATTTGAGGTAATCGATTTCCCGTTTGACGATGGCTTTGGGCAGACGGAATTCGGGAATTCCATAGATCAAGACCCCTCCCGATTCATGGAGGGCTTCAAAAATCGTTACCTCATGCCCCAGAAGGGCCAGATCGGCGGCAACGGTCAATCCCGAGGGACCGGACCCGACGACGGCGATTTTGTGCCCCGTCGGTTTTGTCGGTTTTTTGACCTCGGTGAGCGGTTGGGTGTATTCGTAATCGGCGGCGAAACGTTCGAGGTTGCCAATCCCGACAGGTTCTCCCTTCACCCCCAGAAGGCACATCTTTTCGCACTGGTCTTCCTGGGGGCAGACCCGGCCGCAAACGGCGGGCAGGGCATTTTTCTCTTTAATTTTGTAGATGGCCTCCAGGAACTTTCCCTCTTTGATCAGTTTGACAAAGGCGGGAATATCGATTTCGACGGGGCATCCCTCCACGCATTTCGGGTTTTTACACATGATGCATCGGGAGGCTTCACGCTGGGCCGTTTGTGGATCATATCCGAGGGGCACTTCATTGAAATTGCGGATTCGCGACGAGACGTTCTGTTCGGGCATTTTCTGGCGGTTTATCTTTTCGGCCTGAGTTTTTTGCTCCATGGTTGAATCCCCTTATTGGATGAAAGTAATGTTTAAAAACCTTATCGGACAGAGAAAAGAAGGGACTCTCTCTCCTGATTCAGGTACATGCCTTTTCGTTTAAGGAGTTCGTCGTAGTCGACGAGATGGCCGTTAAAACTGGGACCGTCGACGCAGGCGAAGCGAATTTTACCGCCGACCGTTACCCGGCAGCAGCCGCACATGCCCGTTCCATCCACCATGATGGGGTTGAGGCTCACCATGGTTTTGATCTGGAAAGGACGCGTAATAGAGGAAACGGCCTTCATCATGGCCAGCGGGCCGATTGCCCAGACCAATCTTACATCATGGGATGTTTTTAAATAATTACCGAGTGCTTCGGTCACGAGGCCTTTCTGGCCGAAACTGCCATCGTCGGTGGTGACGATCAGTTCGTCACAAAGGGCACCCATTTCCTTTTGCAGAATGATTAGATCCTTATCCCGCGCACCGATGATGCCAACAAGGTAATTGTCCAACGCCCGGTATGCCTGAGTGATATGGTACAGAACGGCGGTTCCCGTTCCACCTCCTACCATGACCACCTTGCCGATTTTTTCGATTTCATCGGGTTGCCCCAGGGGGCCGACCACATCCTTAAACCGGTCCCCGATCTTCATGTTCCTCATCAGGGCCGTTGTTTTTCCCACGACCTGAAAGTAAATCGTGATGGTGCCTTTTGCCGGGTCCTTTTCCGTGATGGTCATGGGAACGCGTTCCCCTGTCTCATTGACCCTCAGGATGATGAACTGACCGGCCAGGGCCTTGCGGGCAACGAGCGGCGCCTCGATGATCATTTTACAGATCGTTCGCTTGGCGAGTTGCTCTTTTTCAATAATGGTATAGGAATCTTCTAAAATGGGTACCTGCTGACACGGGTGTTCCTTTTTACTGTTCATACGACATTACCCCCATGTGATGGTGTATTCATACCGGTTGCCTTCAATTGATTCACAGTGTCGACTTTCCCCTTGGTCCCGCCACCGATGGGAGGACCCTGTATGACCTGTGGATGGCCGATTTGTCATCTTCTTGAATGCAATTACGTATAAATCAGGTGCTAGAAGGAACGACGTTCAGAACGATTAAAACTCTTTTTCAGCTTAACCCGGTTGAGGAAGAAACGTTGCGTTAGAATTGGAATGACAGTTTGACGCGGTCGAACATAAATGCAGTTGCAGTATACAATCTGAAAAAAAACGTGTCAAAGGTATTTTTTCGGATTTTCCTGGCTCCCGCACGATTTGTTCCCGACTGAAGAATCGAGCCGGTCGAGATGGACGGAAATATTCGTTACGGGGTTATGGAAACGTCACCAAGTGCGGAGAGTGATGTGGATACCGCAGGGAGGGCCAAGTGAGTGGAGAGAAGGCGACCGGAGAAAAACAATTCTTAAAAAATGAGCCGCCTGGTGTCACCCAGGCAGCTCGTTTTTTGAAATTCTACGTTCGTCTGCTTTACTCCGTTCCGGCTCGATGATTGCGGAAACGGTGAAATCGTGTTGTCTTCAGCTGACCATGTTTTTCACGACGTCGATGACGGGCGAGGTGAACAGAGCCACGAGCATCGTGTAAAGAGCGAAGGCGCCGACCACTTCACCGGTGTACATTTTCTGGTACTTGTACTTAAGCGAAATGATGATCAACCCGCCGACGATGAGGGCGCCCAGCTGGAAGTAGGGGAAATTGGCTGCACCCGAGGCGGCATATTCGGCGAAGCCGAAGGTTGCCGTGGTCAGAACGACGAAGGCCGCAACGATTAAAGTCTGGATGGTCTTTTTCATGATCTATGTCCTCCCTTTTTGGTTTCTTGCTTTCTTTATCTTAGTATATGAAATGATCGTGCCATATGGAGAAGACCGGACAAAACATTTGTAAGTATCCTGAAATAAAGGATAAATATTCGTATAGCCTAAAGAAAGGATGATTCCCCCCCCCTTTGTGGACAAGCCCTGTTGAATGAAAAATTAAAAGAATTGAATGTATCGATTCGATGAAATGGATGAAACGGATTGAAATATTAATAAGGCTTAGGGGCATTTTGAATCATAAGGTAAAGAAACATCTCATTAAAATTCTTTGTGTGTTCATTATGTTAGGTGGAAGAAAAAAATAGTTGGTCAGAGCCATGCTTTTAAAAGTATGTTTCCCTGCAAAAAGGAGTATAGTGTTACTGTTTTTTTAAGGGTGTAAGACCATGCGAGCCTTTATAGTGTTCAAATCGGAGGTAAACATCCGATGCACCCGATGATTATTGGTCTACAGGGTTTCCGGGCGGGTATAAAAGTATTAGCGGTGAAAAGGCCCCAATGAAGGGCTTCTGAAATTCGTTTTCTTTACCTGAGTAAAGCACACAGACCGTGACGTCGGGTCTACGAATTCTCACCCCAGGAAAACAGTTAACAACATAGAGATAAGGAGATTCAAGTGTCATTGGTCGGGAAAAATATTGATGCCTATTGCATGAAGTGTAAGCTTCTGATGACCCATATTGTCCTGTCCGAACTGGATGGTGTTGTCAGTAAAGTCGAATGTAAAACCTGCGGTGCCCAGCATAAATACAGGAGGGGGGCTCCAGAGCGAAAGACCACGGACAAAGTGGGGCGTTCCAAGTCATCGGGTCGTCTGGGATCGTCTTCCGCAGGACGCAAACCGGCTAACGATGCCCCTTTGTTGTGGGAACTCAAAAATCGTGATATGAACCCCGAAGCTCCCATCAGGGAGTATCATATGGAGGATAAATACAAATCAAAAGAAGTGATTCTGCATCCTACCTTTGGTCTCGGTTTTGTCGAGAGAGTTACATCGGAGACGAGAATGAATGTTCTGTTTAAGGATGCTGTTAAACTGATGGCGATGAATGTTCATCCGTGAACGTTCCATGAGCCAATCCAGCGGATACCAAGATTTTTCGGTATAATCTTCATCCGGAATATTCCAGTCATTAATCGTGCCTGGAGCAGAAAGAATCCATGTTTCAAGTAACGGAACCGGCAAGCAAGCTGATTGCTGATTATATTCACCAGCGCAAGTGGCCTCACGCCTGCAGAATATTAATGAAGGCTGGGTGAGGTGGTCCGGGATTGGGTTTTGCTCTGGATGAGCCCCGCAAACACGATATGGTGTTTGAATGCATAAGCCATGATTTCAAGAGGAAGCCACCAGTGGTATTGAAGCTTGTTAAGCGCAAGCGGTCGGAACGGCATAGCCGTCCGGAATCAACTACCAAAGGAGGCTTCCATGAACAC
>Ga0302246_1002750_pt1 | contig 10239 bp, 10 predicted proteins | sample AAG_UR_Trp_MG_FD_193533 | JGI IMG/M metagenome (GOLD analysis project Ga0302246, IMG submission 193533) | Enriched activated sludge microbial communities from anaerobic digester in WTTP, New Holstein, Wisconsin, United States - AAG_UR_Trp | ecosystem: Engineered > Bioreactor > Anaerobic >...
GTTGCTTCAGTGGATAGGGTTAAGTAGGGGCCAATCGTATCGGCGCTTATGATACGCATAAAAAGGATCTACGAAGAGCCATCGGCAGACGACGGGCTCCGGGTTCTCGTCGACCGGCTCTGGCCGCGGGGGATATCGAAGGCGAGGGCGCAGGTCGACCGGTGGGAGAAGGATATTTCACCGACGACCGAACTGCGCCACTGGTTCGGGCACGACCCGGCAAAGTGGGAGGAGTTCCTGCAGCGCTACCGGGCCGAGCTTGAGGATAAGAAGGAGCTCCTCTCTCAGCTTCGCGAGGAAGCGGATGAGAGGACCGTCACGCTCCTCTACGCCGCGAAAGACGAAGAGCACAACAACGCCGTGGCGCTGAAGCGGTATATCGAGGAAGGATAGGCCGCACCGATACGTTCTTCATGGTCCCGGCTCAGTCACCCGCTCATGACCATGGAGAGCAACAGGATATCCTACCACGACTCGGCCCGGACCGTCTACGAGCGGCTCAAAAAGGACGGCATGTCGAACGTCTGGGACCGCTACGAGGCCCAGGGGCTCGGCGGCGACCCCGACCGGCGGTGTGCCTTCTGCCAGGCGGGGGCACGCTGCGACTTCTGTTCGAACGGCCCCTGCCGGGCCGACGCAACCCGGAACTGGCGGGGGGTCTGCGGGATCAGCGTCGACGGCATGGCGATGCGGATGATGCTGCTCCGAAACGTCATGGGAGCATCGAACTACCACTTCCACGCGGCGCAGGCGGTCAGGACCCTCCGGGCGACCGCCGAGGGCAAGACCCCCTTCTCCATCGTTGAACCGGAGAAACTCCGGGCGTTTGCCGGCCGGCTCGGTATCGATACGACCGGGAGCGATTCTGATGTCGCCCTCAGGCTCTGCGACTTTGTCGAGGAGGACTTCCACCGGTTCACCCACGAGCCGAGCCGGATCGTGGAGCACCTTGCCCCGCCGGAGCGAAAAGAGGTCTGGAAGAAGCTCAACCTCTTCCCGGGCGGTATATACGGGGAGACGATCGTCGATACCGCCTCGACCCTCACGAACGTCGACGGCTGGTTTGCGAGCCACGCCATGCGGGCGATGCGCCTCGGCGTCGCGATGGCCTACCAGAGCCAGATCGTGCTCGAGTACATCCAGGATATCCTCTACGGCATCCCCCGCCCGCACCCCATGCGGGTCGACCTCGGGGTGCTCGACCCCGACTACGTCAACATCCTCCCGAACGGCCACGAACCCTTCCTCGGGTTTGCCCTCATCGACCTTGCCCGCACCGGTGAATGGCAGGCAAAGGCGCGGGCGGCGGGGGCGAAAGGCCTCCGGATCATCGCGAACATAGAGACCGGGCAGGAACTGATCCAGCGCCGGGAGATGGACGATGTCTTCTACGGCTACACGGGGAACTGGATCATGCAGGAGGCGGTGCTTGCCACCGGGGCGGTCGATGTCTTTGCGGCCGATATGAACTGTTCGCTCCCGCTCGATCCCCTCTACGCCGAGAAGTACCACTTCAAACTGATCCCGGTGAGCGAGGTCGTGGTCTTCGAGGGTGGGGGCGAACGGCTCGATTACGTCCCGGAGGAGGCAAAGGAGCAGGCGGAGGCGCTTCTTGATATGGGGATCGAGAACTTCAAGGAGCGGCATAGCATGATAGAGCCGATCCGGGGCCTTCCCGTGCGGGAGGCGGTGGTCGGGTTTGCGCCCGAGAGCATCGTTGCGGCGCTCGGGGGGAGCCTTGATGCGCTGCTCGGAGCGATCAAGGACGGCACCATCCGGGGCATCGTGGGGCTTGTCTCCTGCACAACGCTGCGGGATACCGGGCAGGACGTCCATACCGTCGCGGTCGCGGAGAGACTGATCGCCCGTGACATCCTGGTTCTCGGGATGGGCTGCGGGGTTGCAGCCCTCCAGGTCGCCGGGCTCTGCTCTCCGGAGGCAAAGGAGAAGGCCGGCCCGGGGCTCAAAGGGCTCTGCACGGCGCTCGGCGTCCCGCCGGTGCTCGGATTCGGGACGTGCACCGATACCGGCCGGTGCGCCGACCTCCTCCTCGCGGTCTCCGAAGCCCTCGGCGGCGTCCCCATCCCCGATCTCCCGGTCGCCGTCGCCGCACCGGAGTACATGGAGCAGAAAGCGACGATCGACGCCCTGTTTGCGCTCGCGCTCGGCCTCTACACCTACGTCAACCCGGTCCCGACGGTGACCGGGGGGCCGGACCTCGTCAAACTCCTCACCGAAGACCTCCGGTGGATCACCGGCGGGGTGCTCCGCGTCGAGACGGATGCAGAGGCGGCGGTGGAGGGGATAGCAGGGCACATCGAGGGGAGGCGCAAGATTCTCGGGCTGTGAGGGGCGGGACGGGCAGGGGGCTTCTGCTCAAACGGCCCCTCTCTGGCGAGGCGATTCCGGTAGGTCTTCGGTGCGTGCGCCCTTATATCGAGGCCCCTCTATCATTCTCTTTTGCTGTTGCACCCCTCTTTTTCAATGCACCTTCTCTGTTGCTCTTTGCGAGAGTATCTCCGGGGTCTATCTCCAGCGCGTGATCGTAGCACTGGATCACCCCGTCATAGCGGCCGAGTTCGTCGAGTGCAATGCCTTTGCTGCCCCATATCGCGGCATACTCCGGGTCGATCTCCAGCGCGTGGTCATAACACCGGATCGCCACGTCACGATCCCCTGAGATGTGAAGAGCAATGCCCTCGTTATACCAGTCTATCGCATCCCTTTGCTGCATGAGTTCTCTTCCTCCTTTGCCGCTGTCGCAACGTATGCCGGATAGACCACCCGGAACACCGCCAGGGTGCCAGTCGAGCAGTTGCCTGACGTTCATTCGTTGTTACCCGGCGAGCATAACCCTATCCATTGCGCCGCCGGCGCATCGGGGCATCCTCGCTGAGCAACAACCATGGCAACAAATCGCATGATGAATCTGTCTCCCTCATCGGTAGTTCCCCGGAGCACTACCCACCCTGTACCCCCCTGCCCGGGCCGGCCGGACGAAAATAGTAATATACCTCCAGTGGTATCCTATCATATGAGCACGGGCGCCCTGGACTGGCTTGAAGAGCACTTTCCCCGGGATTTTTTTGACGAGACGGTTGCACAAAGAGCTCTTCGCCATCTCGGATTTAATGAGAAGCGTGCCCTCTTCTCCGACGACTACGTGCTCCAGCGCACGTCCGAGGGGTTCTGGTATGAGTTCATCGTGTACGAGATCATGCTGGAGCTCTCCCTCGAGACCGACCGGATACAGTCCATCGTGGGAAAGGGAGCCGATGCGTCGGCATACTCTGTCGGGATGCGCCCCGGGCAGAACGGGTTTTATTACTCGGAGCGAGGGAGCCTGACCGTCAGAGGAAACGGGCAGAACATCGCCGAGATGGACCTCCTGTTCGTGGACGGCCGTGGGAACATGGGCTTTGTCGAGGTGATCACCTCCGCGATGGAACTGGAGAAGTTTTATGAAGAGATCCACTACAAGAAAACGCTGCTCGCCTCTCTGTTCGGGCAGGAGACCGTACCCTTCGTCCTGGTCTCGTCGGTGGATGTCTCCAGGTACGACAGCATCCTCAGGATTGCAGAGATGCCCGACAGTCTCATCCTGATCACCAACCCCATGGAAGAGATACGAACCCTCATCTACGAGGGGTCGCTGCGGAGGCGCCCGGAGAAACCCGGCCATCACCCAAAACGGATCGATCTCACCAGTATTCGCCCGAGAAGACCCTTCGACTACAAAGAGATCCACGACCGCAACAGGGATGTGGTCATCAGAACCCTGCTCTCCTGCAGGGATGGCGGGATTGCTGTGATATCATCTGCCATCAACTCGCTCTCAAAGAAGATCATGCTGGGCACGCTGGGGGAGGCCGGCGTCAAAGCGGTGCTGCGCGACAGAAAGGTCAGGATAAAAGATACCACCCTGTATGCCGACGACATAAAACAACGGTTCAGCAGGGTGGTGATAGCGTTTGACATTCCCGCGTATACGCCCGTCATTTACTTCAAACTGAAAGAAAAGGAGGTGTACCTGAAACTCATCCAGAACGCTTCCGGAGACCTGGTGTTCCAGGGTAAGCGGACGCCTGCACCCTACATGTCGGGGTTCTACGAGTGGCTGGATGCCGATAAGCCCACGGTCGACTCCCGGGTTGCAGAGCGGTATGCCTCGCTCTTTCTGGGCACAAGCTGAACGAAAATTCCCGGGGAACGCATCTTTGAAAAAACCACACGGGATCCCTCTCATATACGCCGGCCGGCCTCCTCGCCCTCCCGAAAATCCCAGAAAACCTGTTCGCCGCGAAGGTCGTGCCCCTGACGGCAACCGCATACCTCCCGCACCCCCGCTCACGGAACAGAGGACCATACGGGGATCCCTGAGGGGACGGGCCTTAGAGAGCAGCGGCACTCTTTTCCCTCAGGAGAACGAAGGTTGGATCGTATCCGGCGCACCTGACTTTGCCGGAAAAACGAGAGGCATACTATGGAAGAAGGACCAAGGGGAGCAATCACCCAGAGAGACAGGACATCCTACGCGATCGTGCCGAGAACCCCCGCGGGAATCATCAGCCCTGAGCACCTGGAGAGCATCATCAAGGTCGTCAGGCGCTACAACATCCCCGTCATCAAGATGACGTCGGGGCAGCGGATGGCGCTCGTGGGCATCAAGAAAGAGGATGTCGAGAAGATCTGGAACGAACTCGGGATGACCGTCGGCCAGGCGACTGCGCCCTGCGTTCATTACGTCCAGGCATGCCCCGGGACGGTGACCTGCAAATACGGCAAGCAGGACGCCCTGGGCCTCGGGCTTGAGGTCGAGGAACTCTACCAGGACATGAACCTGCCGGCAAAACTCAAGATGGGAGTCTCCGGGTGCCCCCGGTGCTGCGGCGAGAGTTACCTCCGCGATATCGGGCTCATAGGGGACGCAAAAGGCTGGAACGTCATATTCGGGGGCAACTCCGGCGGCCGGCCGCGTATCGGCGACGTCGCTGCCAGGGGCCTCTCGAAAGATGAAGCTCTCGACCTCGTTCGCCGGCTGCTCGATTACTACCGGAAGAACGCCAGACCGGGAGAGCGGACCGCACGGTTCGTCGAGCGGGTCGGGTTTGACACCATCAAAAGCGATGTCCTGACCCTCGCTCCCTACATACCGCTGGACTCCATCCGGTCCAGATAAGGGGTTGCGCGGCCCCACTCCCATCTCCCCGGGCCGCCGACTTACCCGGCGGTCCGGACCCCGCCCGGCCGGGAGACGATGCGTTGAGCGATCTGAGAATGGAGCGTGAACACCCCTCCCTCATCATCCCGGGCGCCGGGCGATCCCTGCAAAGACCTTCTTGGACGGCCGGGACAGCAGCCCCATAGTCGCGAGGCCCGCCGGCGGTCGAGAGGCCCCGCCATGGGTATTCATGGAGCGGGCCCGGATGTAACATCGGCCAGACCCTCTGTCACTCCCGGCAGGCGACCATGCAGGCCCGCGGGCGGGCACCCGCCTCGCCGATCCCGGCAAAGGCCGCATGGCCTCGTACCCGCGAGCCGGGTTATCCACACTCTTACCCGGGGATTACGCCAGGATTATACCTCTTCACGCCCCATCTTTTCCAGAGAACTCGGGTGACATCATGCAGTTCCGCGTGTTCCTGAACCGTCTCCTGCGGCTCATCGGCCGGGGAGGCCGGAGTGAGCCCGGCGCCGACCCGGACGATGCCTGCGCCCTCATCATCGACCCCTTCGCCGGCGACCCCGGTGAGGAGGTCGGCGAGGGATCGATACCGGTAGATGCCATCCGGGCGGCCTGCCGGCGGATGCACGGGGCGGCGACGAAGGGAGAACTCCTCCGCATCGTCGCCGGCGAGGTAGCGGCATTCGACCTGCGCGATCTCGAGGCGATGAACGCCGGGTTTGAGCGCAAAGTCGCAAACCTCCCCCCGGACTACCGTGACCGCCTCCTCGCAAGCGTCAGGGAGGAGATCTTCTCGGCACACCACCGCCTGGTCCTCCTCTCCCGGAACGGCAGCAATCCCGGCATGGATGAGCCTCCGGGCCCGGGGCATCAGACCTACTGGGCCATGGTGGCCGAGGCCTGCACCGCAAAGGCGCGGGAGAAAGACCCGAAGTACCTCTACCTGAAGTATCTCCTCTCCGGGTTCACCATGTTCGTCCTCAAAGAGCCCGCCCACCCGGTCGGCACTCCGTTCCCCGGCGGGCAGATCGTCGACGAGTGGGAGGGAACTTACCTCTGCCCGGTCAGGGATAAGGCCGACGACGTGGCTTTCGCCCTCTGCCCCTATTGCCCGGCGGTCCAGAGCGTTGAACCGACCTATCCCGAGATGCGGGCCCACCGGCAGAAGCGGAGGCGGCAGGAGTGCCTCGAAAACTACTGGACAAACTATAAAGGGTGAACTACCCCTCGCTTGTGCAGGGGGTCTTCCCGCTCCGCCCCTTCAACTCAGCAAAGATAAATATCACGAGAGTCCCGTATAACATTGGAGATGAGTGTTATGAAGATCGTTGATGTAGCAAAAGAACCGATCAGCAAAACCCCGCACAACGTCGACGCCCGGAAGGTCTACGACACCGAGCATGCGACCGCGGTGGTGATCACCCTTGCGCCGGGAGAGTCGTTGAAGAAGCATATAACCCCGGTGGACGTCTTCTTCTACGTCCTTGAGGGGACGGGGGTCGTCGAGATCGGCGATGAGCGCGCAGAGGTCGGGAAGGACCACCTGGTCGAGAGTCCGGCAAAGATACCGCACCTCTGGGCAAACGAGAGCAAAGCCCCCTTCAAGGTGCTCGTGGTGAAGGTCCCGCGCCCGACGACCGGGACGAGGCTGCTCTGAGGATGTAATGGTCATCGAGTCGATTCCTAAGGTCGTAGGGTTCATCTACGGCCTCCTTGCTTTTATCGCCCTCGTCGGGCTCTGGTATTCCGGCCGGTTCACCCGGCGGCGTGCGCTGCCGTTTCTGGTCATATCGGCGCTTCTCGGGTTCCTGGTATTCGCGCCGGTCTTCCCCTACCAGCTGCAGATGGTCGCCCTCCGGGATACGGTGGGCCTCGGGTCACCCATCCCTATGGCGCTCGGGGCGCTCCTTGTCTTCATCGCCCTTGCCTTCGCCTTCGGCCGGGTCATCTGCGGGCAGGTCTGCCCGGCGGGGGCTGTCCAGGAACTCATGTATCGTGTGCCGGTAGCAAAGCGCGGTAGCGCCGAGAGGCAGACGCCGGTGGTGATCCGGGCCGGCGTCTTCGTCGTCTTCGCCGTCGCCGCTCTCGGTCTCTCGGCAGACCTCCTCGGGCTTATCGGTCTACCTGCCTTCTTCCACCTCGCGGTCGGGAGCGTGTCGTTCTTCGTCTTCCTCGGCATCGTCCTCCTCTCCGCCGTCGTCTACCGGCCGTTCTGTCGCTACGTCTGCCCATACGGCGCCCTCCTCGCACCTGCGGCATCAAAGGCGCTCTTCCGGCTCAGGCGGACGGATGCCTGCATAGGGTGCCGGAAGTGTGAGCGGGCATGCCCGACCGGGGAGGCGGACCCTGCCGCCGGTCTCGGGGAATGCTACCTCTGCGGCCGGTGTACGGATGTCTGCCCGGTGGAAGGGGCGCTCGTGTATGGGCGGGCGAGATGAGAAGGGTAAATAAGCGAAGGACGCCAGAATAAAGAAGAGAGGCTGGTGTACCAGTGGCAAAAGAGAAACGTGCAGAGTTACAGGGAAAGGTTCTCCGGTTACCGGAACTCGTCGCCTACCAGGACGGGACCGTGGCGAGCAGGATGATCGTCAACAACCGGTCGGGAAGCATCACCCTCTTCTCATTCGACGAGGACGAAGGGCTCTCGGAGCACACCGCGCCCTACGATGCGGTGGTGACTATCCTCGACGGCGAGTGCGAGGTCTGGATCGCAGGCGAGACGCACCAGATGAGCGCGGGCGAGACGATCATATTCCCGGCAGATGTCCCGCACGCCCTCTCTGCCATCACACGGTTCAAGATGTCGCTCACGATGATCCGGGGGAGAGAGGACACATGACCAACGAGAAAGAAGGCGATTATTGTACTGTCTGCGGCGGGATCAAGCCGGAGGCGATCAAGATCAAGTCGGTCCTCGTGGATGGGAAGGCGACCGGCATCAACCAGCTCGACTTCATCGTCGCCGGCGTGCGGGACCTGCACCTTGCGGATGATGCCGCGATCCGGGCTGAACTCCTCCGGAGGGCCGGGGAGTTCAACTACATACCGACGAAGAAGAAAGAGGCGTACGCCGACGCCCTGTTGCAGGAATATAAGGAAGTTACCCGGTGAGGCGCCGGAGTACGCTCCCCCGCGTGAACCTTCGCGCGGGGTTCTCTCCTTTGACCCCCGCTGCCGGCGCTTGCACCGCCGAAAAGAGCACAACGATCGGGTTGGCGGTGAGCCGCTCTCCAGTGCGGCCTTCATGGCAACGTGCGAGGTGCCGGCATGCGGATGGCGGTGCGGGTACCCGGTATGAGGTGCACGGGTTCACGCTCTTTTTTGTAAAACAGACCGGGCGTTCGGTTGGAAAGCGCGGGTTTCAGGATGAAATGGTCCCGGGAAGCATCAAAAAAAAGGGTCAGGCGTTGATGGCAGCCAGTGTGCCATCCTCGCGCATGAACAGCCAGTAGCCCTTGGTCGGGAGGAGTTTCTGGTTTTCACCATGTGCTCCTGTCAGACCGTTGATGAGCGCCGGCTGGTAATTCTGGTTCTTTGCGTTGTAACCGACAACAGAGACCCAGCTGTCTTCCACTGATATGAGCGATTCGTTTGCGCTCCGCGGTGTCAGGTCGGAGTAGCCGATGGCATTCCATCCCGGGGAGAGCATCTTGGATGCGGGAACCATCACCGGGTTGGTGCTGAAGTTCAGCTGCACGGTCATGGCCTCGGTCGAGTAGACCCAGTAGCCATCAAGGACCTTCAGGGTCGTATCCGCGCCCAGGGGCTCAAAGCCGTTCTCCGGGGTGTATGTGTAGATCGGCCTTCCACCGGTCTCGACATCCCTGAATACCTCAATTGCGGTGTTGTTACCTGGAGAGAGCGGCCTTGGGATGGAGACGAAGTTCCAGCCTTTGTACAGCTCGAGCTTCATGCTCTTTGCCGGCACTCCCGGCGTCACCGTCGGTGTCGGCGTGACGTTCTCGGTCGGCGTCGGCGTGACGTTCACTGTCGGCGTCGGTGTGACGTTCACGGTCGGCGTCGGTGTGACGTTCACGGTCGGTGTCGGCGTGACGTTCACGGTCGGTGTCGGCGTGACGTTCACGGTCGGTGTCGGCGTGACGTTCACGGTCGGTGTCGGCGTGACGTTCACGGTCGGTGTCGGCGTGACGTTCACGGTCGGTGTCGGGGTGACGTTCACCGTCGGCGTCGGTGTGACGTTCACCGTTGGTGTCGGTGTGACGTTCACCGTTGGTGTCGGCGTGACGTTCACCGTTGGTGTCGGCGTGACGTTCACGGTCGGCGTTGGCGTGACGTTCACGGTCGGTGTCGGTGTGACGTTCTCGGTCGGTGTCGGCGTGACGTTCACGGTCGGCGTTGGCGTGACATTCACCGTCGGTGTCGGCGTGACGTTCACCGTTGGTGTCGGTGTGACGTTCACGGTCGGCGTCGGGGTGACGTTCACTGTTGGTGTCGGCGTGACGTTCTCGGTCGGTGTCGGTGTGGGGAGTGTGGTTCCTGGCGGGATCAGGACACCGTCGAGTACGTAGACGGTGATGGTGTTTGTAATCTGGATATGATCCACGACGGTGACGTTGTTAATGACCAGCTGGCCGCTGTTGTTGAGCGAGACATTAACACTTGATCCTTCGACGGTCATCAGAGAAACCCTGCCGTCGGTTGCGTTCTGGCACAGCTCTGCAAGTTCTTCGAGTGTGTAGTCCCCCTCGATGATGTGATACGCGAGGATGCGGTTCAGGAGTGTCGTATCGTTCTGGATGGCCAGGAGTGTCTGGTTACCGAGGCCGGCAAATGCGTCGTTGGTCGGAGCGCATACCAGATAGGTTCTGTTTACATCGAGTTCGTCTCCGATGGTCGAGTTGTTCACGAGCCCGACGTACGTTGTCAGGTTTTCCTCTTCTGAAAGCCCCGTAATGATCTTATCCGCCACGTTCGGTGTCGGTGTGACGTTCTCGGTCGGCGTTGGTGTGACGTTCACTGTTGGCGTCGGGGTGACGTTCTCGGTCGGTGTCGGCGTGACGTTCACCGTCAGTGTCGGCGTGACGTTCACGGTC
>Ga0302246_1002751_pt1 | contig 10239 bp, 8 predicted proteins | sample AAG_UR_Trp_MG_FD_193533 | JGI IMG/M metagenome (GOLD analysis project Ga0302246, IMG submission 193533) | Enriched activated sludge microbial communities from anaerobic digester in WTTP, New Holstein, Wisconsin, United States - AAG_UR_Trp | ecosystem: Engineered > Bioreactor > Anaerobic >...
AGAACTTCGATCTTCACTTAAAGGAGTGTGAGTGGAGATATGGAAAAGAATATGATATACTTAAAAAAGAATTAGAAATAATAATAAAAAAGTATGACATCTAGGCTAGTGTGCTAGTCTAGAGCCTAATCTATTAGATCGTTATATGGAAATAAAAAGCAGTTATGATGTTGATTTTGCAGGTATAATGGATAAGCTAAGGATATTAGAAGAGCAAAAAGATGTTTCTTTGAGTATGTGTCCTAATTGTCATCTAAAAATGTTACCTGTAAAACAAGAAAAAGGGAAAACAAAATGCTTTAATTGTGGTCATGAGGTTTTTGTTGAGAAATGTAGTGCTTGTGGGGATTATCTTTTTACCGACGGTTTAATGGGTGATATCTGTGACAGGTGCAATACGCCCGATGAAGAAACTATTGAAGAAGCTAATCGGGGTTTAAAAGAGCTTTATGAGGAATTTGATCAAGTAAGGAAGGATTTTCCAGCTCAAAAGTTTGATTAGGTGATATTTTAGGATGGGGGTGTGAGGAGGTGAGGATTGTTCTATGGGTAAATGATTATCTGATTATGTTTATTATTCGTGATATATTTCGATAGATTAATTGTTTTGATTATTTGATAATTATATTATAGTTTTAAATTTATGGTAAAAGTTTCTGTATTAATGCCAGCTTATAATGCGGAGAAGTATATCGGAGAAGCAATTGAGAGTATTTTAAACCAGACATTTAAGGATTTTGAGTTTATTATCGTAGATGATTGTAGTGTAGATAGTACATGGAGCATAGTAAAAAAATACGCAAGTACTGACCAGAGAATAAGAGCATATAAAAATGAAAAAAACTTAGGTGTGGTAGGTACGAGAAATAAACTTATATCATTGAGCCTATCAAGTTATGTTGCATGGCAGGATGCTGACGATGTTTCTTTACCAAGGAGGATAGAAAAAGAACTTTCATTTCTAGAAGAGAATGAAGGATTTGGAGTTGTTGGAGGATTTTTGGAGATTTTTAATGGAGCCGGATTTATTGGAATAAGAGACTACCCCGAAAGTGATGATAAGATAAGAAAAATGTTTTTTAAGTGTTCTCCAGTTTCTCAACCGGTTGCCATGATTAAAAAGGAGTGCTTTGAAAAGGTCGGGAACTTTAATCCAAAATATTCTTCTGGTGCAGAGGATTTAGATATTTTTTTTAGAATAGGGCAGTTTTACAAAATTGCTAACATACAGGAGGTCTTATTGAAATATAGAGAGGATTATAATTCTACAACTTTTAGGAATCTAAAAAGACTTGAATTGAATACTTTAAAGATTCGATTTGAATATTTCAAAGGATATGGGCCTAGTTTTAGCGACTTATTGTATAATTTTTTTCATCTTTTATCTTTGTGTTTGCCTATTTCATCGAAAAAAAAGTTGAAATTATTTTCTTATTTTAGAAATAAAAATCCTTTATCCTTTGAAAAATATTATAGCCATGAAAAAATGTTAGATATTGGGTGTGGGAGGAATAAGACTGTGGGTGCTACTGGGTTGGATATAGTTAATTTGCCCGGAGTCGATGTAGTTCATGATTTAAATATTTACCCTTATCCGTTTCCTGATAATCATTTTGATGCTATTCATGCAAATATGGTACTTGAGCATTTAGATGACTTTGTTGGAGCAATGAAAGAGATGCATAGATTGCTAGATAGTCATGGAATATTGTATGTTAAGGTTCCATATTTTTCTTCTTTGAGTGCCTTTATTGACCCAACTCATAAAAACTTTTTCACCGAAAAAACCTTTTTGTATTTTACTGACGGCCATAATTTAAGTTATTATACTGATATAAGATTTGAAATAATGTTTTTAGAATTGAGAAATAACAGTAGTTCATTTTTAGAAAAATGCAGAAATATAATACCATTTAAAAAATATTTAAAGTTTTTTTTCCTGAATATGTACGATAGTATATTCGTTGTTTTAAGAAAAAAATAAAATGAAAAAGAAGCTGGTTAATGGTGTTTTAATAATTGGATCTTTTGGTCAAACCAATTTGGGAGATGATTTATTAATGTGTAATTTTGTAGATTATTTTTCAAAAAAAGGCATTAAAAAAATTTTTGTTAATGCAAATAATAGTTTTAATATCCCTAATTCTATACAAAATAAGGTAGTAGTTTTTAATACTTATAAATCATCTATTATTACTTGGTTAAAGGTTATTTTCTCGGTTGATTTTATAGTTTATGGGGGAGGGACTATATATAAAGAGTTGTATAAAAGTACTGGGAGGAGAAAGTATTCTGTTATTATTTTAATCTGCCTTTTTAATATATTTACTAGAATTTTAAATAAAAAAATTGTAAATTGCTGTATAGGGATTGGATCAGTTAAGACACGAATTGGAAAGATTATTATATACATATCATTGTTTTTTTCTAATTTAACTATATTCAGGGATAGTGGTTCTTATTCATATGCAGTAAATGATTTAAAATTGAGTAAAGAGCGAGTTTTTTTAGGGGTAGATGGCTTATTTATTGATAAGAGATGGAGGATGGACAGATATAAAAAAGTAAAAAGTAAAAAGGTTGGGGTAAATTTTTTGTCTGATATTCCAGATTGGATTAATGAGGAAGATTATATAAATTCTATAGTTCTTTTTATTGATTATTTGAAATTTTCTGGATATGAATTAGTATTTGTCTCTTTTCAAAAGGCGTATAATAAAAACAATGATACAGTTTTTTTTAACGAAAAAATTCGTCCACGGGTAAAATTTGAAATTGATGTTCTTGAGCCAGGGGTTGATAATGTTGTTTCTATTTATAATGATATAGGTTATTTTATTGGAATGAGATTGCATTCATTAATACTTTCAACGGTAACTTATACACCTTTTGTTGCTGTTAATTATGATAAAAAGTGTAAGAACTATATTAATGATATACGATACGAGTATTCAGTTGATTTGGAGGACATTTCTTTTGATGCGCTTAGGAGGGAATTTGAGGCAATGAAAAATAATAGTAAGGAGATTTCAAAGCAATTAGTCCAAATAACTGATTTTCAGTACGAGATAGCTTATAATATGGATAAAGAATACTTTAATAATATATGACAAAAAGAATATTGGTGATATATAGGCCGGTCGATGATTATCTCAAGGGTACTGGTATTTCCGCTGTTAGTTACTGGCTCAAAAAAAAGATGAAAGACGCGGATTTCGAAGTTTATGATAGCGAAATCATTCTTAACATACCTCCTTTTCATAGTTTTTTATCAATCATCTTTTATGATATTATAAATCCAATTTTAATGGCGATTAAGTTTAAAAAATACAATATTGATCATGTATTTTTTGTAGATGTTGCTCCTTGTTTTTTTATATATATAGTAAAATTAATTCTTCCTTGTAAAAAAATTACAACTTTAATTCATGCCTATCCTGAGGAGAGTGGTATTTATTTAGACTACATAAGATTATTGACTAAAATAGCTTTAATTTTTTCTGATTCGATAATTTGTACCACCGAAGAGAATAAGCAAAGAATTTTAGAAAAATATGGCAATAAATTTGCGAAAAAAATAATGGTTTTCCCGTTAGGATTAACAATTAGTGATAAAGGCCACTATCTCGATTCAAATATTGGAGATGATATATGTTTTGGTTATTTGGGGACCTCCGATAAGCGGAAAAGATTGGATCGTATTGTTAATATATTAAATTATTCGACAATCAGCGGAATGTCTTTTAATCTTTTAACAGCTGGACCAATCAGTAAGGACTTTCAGGAAGAAATAAATAAAAATCTAACTAAGGGTGTTGCATATAAACATTTTGGGGTAATATCAGAACAAGAAAAAGTTGTTTTTTTTGAAAAATTTAATGTTTTTTTGTTTCCTACGCAAAGGGAGGGGTTTGGTCTTCCGATAATAGAGTCCTTTTACTATAAAAAACCTTGCATTGTATTTGAAACCGCGAGTATTCCAAGGATATTGAAAGAAAGATGTTTTTTGCTTAAAGATGATTTGTCTAATTACGAGGAAATAATTAATCTTATTAAGAATAATAAGTCAAAAGAAATAATAGAATCAAATTATGCTTTTTCCCTTACCTTTGACTGGTCTCAATATGTAAATTACTTTTTAAAATACTAATGCTTAATTTTTTGAAAAGCAAACAATTCATAGCTATCCTTTTTTTGCTTATCCTGTCTTCTGTTATTTACTATAGATGGCTAAGTTTTGATTTATTTGTATATGCAGATCATCGTTATTTTTCTTTAGATAAGCTAAAAGATGATATCTTGGGTTATGTTTGGATTTCTGACCATAGTGTTGGGCATCTAAATATATTGATTTGGCAATATTTATCAAAATTGCCAGCAGCCTTTTTATCTTATTTGGGATTACCTTATAATTTTTCTGATAAGATTTTTTGCTTTTGGTTAATCGTCTTTCTATTGCCGATTTCTTCTTTTTGCTTATTAAAAATGGTAACAAATAGTAACGCAGGGTCATTTTTGGGTTCTTTACTTTTTTCTTTTAATACTTATTATTTGTCTATTAATGGACAGGGGCATCTATCCCTTACTATCTCTTCAATATTCTGTAACTTTGCTTTGTTATTTTTTTTGAGGTCATTAGGGGATGTTAGCTTTAGGAATATATTTTTGTATTGTCTTTTTTTGTTGTTATCTAGTACTTATGATCTTAGATTTACATTAATAATTCTTTCAATTATATTTTTATATTCTTTACTATTTTTGATATTTAAAAAAAAGTATCGTATTGTTTTTATTGTTACATTCTTTCCACTTCTTTTATTTTTCATATTATCCTCTTTTTGGTTAATTCCTCAGTTAAATATAAGTAATATTTCTTTAGATCCAGTTTTTAAGAGAGATATTATATATCGAGATTATTGGAACATATTTTATCCCTTTTTGTTAATGCATCCTTTTTGGAGTGGTTTTTCCGATTGGCAAAAAGTTCAACCAATTCAACTATACCTGTTTTTTATACCTATATTATCCATAATTCCTTTGTTTTTTAAGAAAAAGAATAAAATAATTTATTTTTACTATATAGTTTTATTGATAGGGTTATTTTTATCGAAACAAAATTCAACTCCTTTTTCTTGGTTTTATGATTGGTTGTATAATAGCTTACCCCTTTTTAGTGTATTTAGGGAGGCGACAAAGTTTTATTATTTTATCATTTTAGGGTATTCTGTTATATTTTCTTTTTTATTCGCTTTAATATTTTTAAGGCTTAAACATTTTTGTTTTAAGGTTATGATTTTTATAGTTGCTACTGGTTTTTTATTATTTCCAGCAATCAATGTCTATCTTGGAAATATGAATTCTTTATATTTAAAAAATGATAGGCCGTTAGGATATAGTAAGTTGGAAGAATATCTATTAAATGAATTAAAAGAGGATCGTTTTAGAGTTTTACTTGTGCCCGCTGATACGCGATGGATATATTCTTCAAATCTTCTTAATAAGTATAATTTAAATGGCCAGATTGATGATTATTGGTCAACTATTCAATATAATAAGAACCCCGAGCATCCAAATATCGATATACTGGAGCAGGATTTTTCGGAGCAGTTGTTAAGTTATTATAATACAAAGTATATTATAATACCTCTTGATTCTTCTGAAGATCCGTGGAAAGATTTTTCAGTTTATTTCAAAAAAGATAGAGATTTTTATGTAGAGGTTTTGGATAGAATTCCTTATTTGCATAGGGTCGAAGAGGATTTTGGAGGTATTATTGTCTATGAAAATTATAATTATGGTAGATACATCAATTCTTCTTCTTATATGTTTTTTGCTAATAATAGCTTGATGGGTAAAAAAAACATTTTTAATGAAGTTAGAAGAAGTAGTTTTTATAGTACTTTTGATGATAATAAAAAAATAGTAAATGCTTCATATTTATATGAATTATTTAGAGGATCCAAAGAAGATGCTAGGCATATAATTCAGGGAGATAGATTGACTCTTAATACTAATGATTTATATTTCGATAGTTCGAAAAAGAATTTGATTATTCGTAAAAATGGTGAGGAGCTATTTATTTATTTAAATAGTTTAAACAATATCTACTTAAATGGATTGGAATTTGGAGATAAGGATTTGATCGATAGTGATCTTGTTTTGAGTCTAAAGAATCGTAGGTATTATTTAAAAATTATTTATAATAATTCGGAAGAACTGTCTTTTGGGAAAATTATATCAGATTCTAGTAAAGATGGAGATATAGTCGAAGGTGTGGAGGAGGGGGCAGCTATAGAGATATATCAATTGGTTGATAATTTATTAATCAATCCCTCCTTTGAAGAGGGGGCTTGGGCAGAGAAGGTGGGGGATTGTAATAATTACGATAGTAATCCTTCTTTGTCAATGGAATTAGATCTAACTCAAAAAACTTTAGGGCAATACTCTCTAAAACTATCTGCACAGAAACATAATGCATGTACTAATCAGAAATTCGATGTGACTCCTGGGAATTATATAGTGGGATTCGATTACCAGAGTCCTAATTCGAATAGGGCTGGCTCTTATTTGAAGTTAAATGATGTAAATGAGACAATCATTAAGAATGATTTAGTAATCGAAGATAGCGATTGGCATAGTTATCATGAGGAGCTAGAAGTGCCAGAGGGTACCACTTCGGCACAGTTACACATATATGCATATGAGTCTGATAAAAATAAAAATAATATTGTGAGGTATGATAATTTTATATTCAGTAGATTAAACTTAGAAAAAAAAATTGTAATTGTAAAGCCAACGGAGAAATATAAAAAGATAGAGCTAGATTTATTAGAAGGCGATAATGTTTTTGAGTATAAGGATACTGACCATAATTATGATAATAAGTTTCTTAATGGGTCGTTCGAAGAAGGTAGTTGGCAAGAAAAAGTAGGAGATTGTCATAACTATGATGACAATAAAATAATCACAATGAGTCTGAATACTGATAAGAAGACGGATGGGGATCAGTCATTGCAATTAGAGGCTACAAGACATGTTGCTTGTGTTTCTAAGGGGATTTTGGTAGAAGGCGGAAGGAATTATATCCTGAAGTTCGATTATCAGAGTGACGATTCTAAGTTGGCTGGCTATTATGTGGCTTTCGATAATCCTGAGAAGACTAAGTTTAGCGAGAAGATAAATATATCGAATACAGATTGGAATACTTTCGAGAAGAATATCAGGGTTCCAGAAGGATCGAAGAAGATGACTATATTCATCTATGCTTATCCTACTGATAATGTGACTAATAACGTAGTGAGGTATGATAACTTCCAGCTCATACAGCTTCCTGACTTCGAAGACAGATTCTATCTGGTCAGTGAGCCGAAAGAACGGTTAATCGAGCCCAGAGAGACCAATTTTGACCTTATAAACCCTACGAAGAAGCTAGTCCATGTCAAAGGGGCTACTACTCCTTTCTTCCTTGCAATGAGTGAGAGCTATCATCCACAGTGGGAGTTACAGATGAATAATGAGAAGATACAGGGATTACTCGATAGTTGGTGGCCATTTGCCCAAAGACAAAAAGTAGGAGATGAGTATCATTACAAGTTAGCTAACTTCCTAAATGCTTGGTATGTGGATGTTCCGGAATTATGTAAAGAAGGAAATAAGGCATGTAAGAAGAATGATGATGGATCTTATGACATTGAGATGGTGGTGGAATTCTGGCCACAGAGGTGGTTCTATCTGGGGTTACTCATATCAGGAACGACATTAGTGGGGTGTGTCGGTTATCTGGGGTATGATTTTGTGAAGAATAGGAAAAGAAAGAAGAAGAGTTTAGTAGTAAGAACAGGTGAGAAATTCTAGAAATTCGAGTATTTATAAGTAAATATAAGAATAAATAAATGTTTACACCAAATACAGATAGGATTAAGAAGCTTGCGGAGAAATATTCTAAGAGAATTTCTGATTTAGAAGTAATGTTTGATCGTCCAACAAAGTTGTATATTGATTTTGCTAATGTGAGGCCGTGGTCAGAGCAGTTAGGGTGGCATATTGATCTTCCTAGAGTGAAACAGTTCTTTGATTCTTTTGATATGGTTAAGGATATTTCTGTGTATAATGGTTTATTATGTGGTGACCTTGTGTCAGAGCATGAGAATAAAACATTTGCTAAATACTATGGGTCAAGCTATATCACAAAGAATGTGAAGGTTACAAAGAAATCTATTAATATGAGTAGTGTATCAAAGCATTCTCCGGATATATTAAAGAGTTTTGTTAGGGCTTCTTTATTGAATGAGTTAAAGATTAAGACGGTTGATTACTTGAATGAAGAGTTACTGGTTATGAATCAAAGGGGAGTGTTTTATTTAGAGGATCGTAAATGTAATTTTGATGTAGAAATAGGAGGAGATATTTATCTTGACTTAGAGAGGAATAGTTATGATTGCTTCGTGTTGTGGAGTGGTGATAGTGATTTTGCTCATCCAGTAAGTAAATTATTGGATAATGGTAAAAGAGTGTTTTTATTCGCTACGACTGGAAGGATTTCTTATGAGTTGAATGACTTGAGGCAGAAGGGTCTTGAGATATATGATATTAGGAAGATAAGAGATTTCATATGTTGGAAAAAGGAGATGTTGATCAAGGTCTGAATGCAAAAAGGAACCCTTTAGAGGGGCCCCTTAAGCCATTAAGTCCTTGACCTTTCGATCGACTTAAATTTATCATGATAGATGGAAAAAATCAAGTCTGCTAGTGTTATAAATAATTAATGAGAATGATTAAATGAAGAGAATAAGTATTAAAAATATAATATCTTTCCTAAAGGGGCTACCTCGTAATCTTTTCTTTTGGGTATTTAATGGTATTAAGTGGATATTCATCAGTATCTTTAGGGGGATAGTATGGTTACTCAAGGATATTTACAGGAAGAAGATAAGGATATTGTTTGCTATCGGGCTGGCTGTCGGAGCTTATTACTTATGGGGATTGTCTAGTTCATTGCTCTGGGGATTGTTCTTGATCTTCTTGTTTTGTGCTTGGGATAGTAGGGTAATAGCTTCACTCGCTTTGATGTGTTTAAGTGCTTGTCCAGTCTTATTACATCTGAAGATGGATAAGACTGCAGAGGAAGTAGCTGTTTATGCCTATTTCTTCCTAGTTATGACGGTTGTATTGCAGATATTTGAATATTGGCGCGATGAGAGGAAGGAAAAGCTGAGAGAGCCTGAAACGGAACAGAAAGGCAGGTTCAGTAATTTGTTGTTATCAGAGAAGATAAGATTAGTGATGGGGGACTATAGGGAGTTTGTGAGGGATGTGAAGAATTCTTCCTTGGATGTTGATGGAAAGATCAAGGAAAATGAATATATTTTCCTTGATAAAGATAAGGATGGGGAGATTGATGCAGGGGAATTAATAGAAAGAGGGCAGATGTCCTTATTGAAGGAGGAGAAGGAAGATAATAGGGAGTTGATGAAATTGGACTTATATGAGGATTATGAGATGATGGAGGTAGAAAAGAAGAAGATGGAGTTGATGAAAAATGAGGAAGAAAAGACTCAGAAATTATTGTAATTGTCCATATCAGAACAAGCCTTTGAAGGGGCTTGTTCTGATATGGATTTAATTACTTCTTAATAAGGTTTTATGTATATTGTGGGTAGGTTTATTTTATTGTTTCATGGTAATGAGAATATAGTGGAATTAATTTTTGATTGAGGTGTGGTATTTTTACCTATATTGATTCTATTTCGTTGCTGTGAGATAATGTTGTTAATAAGGGAAGGGTGTTTGTATATTTATTAAGAAACTTAAAGTTAATTATGTTTGTTTCTAATCTTGAATCAATAAAAATCAAATTGGCTTCACCGGAAGAGATTTTGAGCTGGTCTTATGGTGAGGTAACTAAGCCTGAGACAATTAATTATAGGACACAAAGACCTGAAAAAGATGGTTTGTTCTGTGAGAGGATTTTTGGACCGACGATAGACTATGAATGTTTTTGTGGAAAATATAAGAGGATAAGGTACAAGGGTATTGTCTGTGATCGTTGTGGAGTGGAGGTGACTAAATCATCTGTTAGGAGAGAGAGGATGGGGCATATTAAGCTCGCAAGGGGCTGTCCCAAAACTCCTACACATAGTAGGGGTTTTTTGATATAATGAAGACAATAAGTATAACGATATCAATACATATGAACTTCAAGGATTATCAGCAAAAACAAAGCTATTTACTACCTCCTAA
>Ga0302246_1002762_pt1 | contig 10211 bp, 7 predicted proteins | sample AAG_UR_Trp_MG_FD_193533 | JGI IMG/M metagenome (GOLD analysis project Ga0302246, IMG submission 193533) | Enriched activated sludge microbial communities from anaerobic digester in WTTP, New Holstein, Wisconsin, United States - AAG_UR_Trp | ecosystem: Engineered > Bioreactor > Anaerobic >...
TGAGGCTACACCAAATATTGTATGCTTATCAACTACGTTGATGCACTAATGGTGTGGGGCCTTCGCCCCCACGCCCCACCACTGACCATGTCAGTGGTTTTGATCAATAATAAATTTGCAAAAAGCAGGCCAGTGCTACTGGTCAACGTTTAGCCTATGATTAGATCTGTTAATTTGTTTATTCTCAATATGTTACATTTTAAACACAGCATGGCGACTTTATTCTCTTGTTGGCATAATCAACAACGAATAAAAAAAATAAGAAATAAATGCCGCCCAACAAGCGGGTCAACCTGACAGCGGAGAGCTGAGATCTTCGAGTCAAGTTCAGTGGCCGCCGAAGGTTACCCTTGGCGTTGCACCTTTCTTTCGTTAAGCTACGATACCGTCAGTCTTAGTAAGTCATTGATAAGTAAGTGAAGTCAATGATCCTCGGATCAATACTCCGAATGTCATGGTGATAAAATTGTGATAAAAGTAACCGCAAAGAAGAGGAATAGGCAGAATACAAAGCAATGGATGGAATTGAGAAATCTCCTATTTATAGGCAGTTACGGGAAATCAGACCTGAAATCAGGGGTTAAAATTTAGTGATTTTTCGCCTCGGACGGACTGAAAATCCGAGTGTCGACAGTTCGATTCTGTCCTGACCCACCATTCATATAAAGGGGTTAGCTCAATGCGAGTTAACCCCTTACTTCTTTATATGCGTTTTTTGCCCCGCTTTTGCCCCGCTTTTGTGCATCACACTGCTTAATTCTTGACCGACTTTTAATATCATATTGTCAAAATGTTGCAAAGAAATTGACTTGATGTTGTCCAAAAAATCAAGAAAGATAGGAGGATTTTTGTAAAATATGACCTAAAAAATTATGACCTAAAAAATTATTGCACTTCCCCCTATTGAGGATTAGTATTTCATCATATATTTTCATCGATTACTGTCTCCGGTTCATTGTTGACCATTTCTGTAACATTCATTCCTTAATAATATAACTTGTTCAGAAGCCTGCCTTCTGACTCAACTTTAACTGGGAACTTTCTTTAACGGGTTTGTCTTGTGTGCCCCGGACAAACCAATGCATCCGGCAGTGTTGTCGGTAAGGTTGTTCCACCCGAAGTTCGAAATGAAATTCTAATGATGCTTTGTGAATGCCAACCGTCGATCACTTCTGGAGAAAGATGGTCTGGTTGACCGTCAGTGATGTTCGACGGCTAACAGGTGGTTTGCTGGAGGGCAATGCAAAATGGGCGATATAAAAAAGATGTTTAACCCTGACAAGGTTGCACTTATCGGAGCAAACGAAGAAAACGGTACGGTTGGAAGAGCTACGTTAGAAAACCTTCTTCTCTCTGGTGAGAGGAAAATATTCCCGGTTAATCCGAAACGAAAAACTGTTTTGGGCCTAGAATGTTTTCCCGATATAGGAAGTGTCCCGGAGCATGTGGACCTTGCCGTTATAGCAACACCTGCCAAAACGGTGCCTGCGGTTGTCGAGGAATGCGGAAAAGCCGGGGTGGATGGCATCATAATAATCTCGGCAGGTTTTAAAGAGATTGGTGAAGAAGGGAAAAAGTTAGAAGAACAGATTATAGAAATCAGAAAAAAATATGGAATGAGGATTATTGGCCCTAACTGCATAGGGGTAATCAGGCCGAATATCGGACTGAATACATCGTTTCTTAAGGCAAACCCCGAAGGCGGTAAGATTGCTTTCATCTCTCAGAGCGGCGCCCTTGGCTCAGCCATATTCGACTGGGCAATCAATGCCCACATCGGGTTCAGCATGTTTGCCTCTGTGGGATCCATGGTTGATGTCGATTTCGGTGATCTCATCGATTTTCTCGGCAGTGACTCCCACACGAGGAGTATTATCCTCTACATGGAAGGTGTGGGCAATGCAAAAAAATTCATGAGCGCATCGAGAGGGTTCTCTCGGAGCAAGCCAATCATTATTGTAAAACCCGGCAGGTTTACTGAAAGCGCAAAGGCCGCCCACTCCCATACGGGTGCTATGGCAGGAGACGATCAGGTCTATGATGCTGCTTTTAAGAGGGTCGGGGCAATAAGGGTAAAAGAATTTTCTGACTTATTTAATGCTGCAGAAGTACTCGATTCCAAGTACATCCCGAAAGGCCGGAAGCTGGCAATCGTTACAAATGCGGGCGGTTTCGGGGTCATGGCAACAGACACGCTGATCGACATGGGAGGAATACTTGCGAAGATTACCGAACCAAGCATTGCCGAACTGGATAAATTCCTCCCCTCATTTTGGAGTAAGGGAAATCCTATTGACGTGTTGGGGGATGCAGACGATAAGAGATATTTTCATGCGATTCAGATCTGTCTCAACGATTCTGAGGTAGATGGGATCCTTGTTATTTACAGCCCCCAGGCAACAACCAGTTCTGAAAAGGTAGCAGAAAAGGTTGTAGAAATAGCAAAACACTCCAGGAAACCCATTATAACTGCATGGGTCGGTGGTGAAAATGTGCAGAAAGGGAGGCTTGTCTTTTATCAAAACGACATCCCCACGTATGAAACCCCCGAAGAGGCTGTTAAGACGTATCTTAACATGTATAACTATTCCAGAAACCTTGCCCTTCTCTATGAAGCACCATCAGAACTGTCCCTGGCGGATGCACCACCCAAATTCCATTTAAAGGCTTTAATCAAGCGTGTCGTAAAAGATGGCCGAATCCTCCTGACCGAAGAAGAATCGAAGGATTTTCTCAGCATTTACGGCATACCCGTTACCGTGCCTTATCTGTGCCATGATATTGAAGAGGCCATTTATACAGCAGAAAGAATTCAGTACCCTGTGGTTTTGAAAATTGTATCACAGGATATCGTTCATAAAAGCGATGTCGGTGGTGTCATCATTGGAATAAAGTCTGAAGAAGATTTGAGACGTGAATATAAACAAATGCTTGTAAACGTTAATGAGAAAGCACCACAGGCAGTGATTGCAGGAATCACCGTCCAGAAAATGCTTGAGGGTATCGATTATGAGGTTATCCTTGGTGCAAAGAAGGATAAAGATTTCGGTTCTGTCATAATTTTCGGAATGGGTGGCATCGGAACTGAAATTTTTAGAGACATCTCCATCGGGATACCTCCTTTGAACCAGACGCTTGCACAAAGGCTTATGGAAGAAACACACATTTACAAAATGCTTCAGGGATACAGGGGAAAAACGCCTGCCGATATGGTGCAACTAGAGCAGATATTAGTAAACTTCTCCAATCTAATTGTTGATTTTCCTGAAATTTCAGAAATGGATATAAACCCCTTGGCCATAGCAAATGGGCAAGCTTTTGCCATCGATGCACGGATCATTCTCGATAAAGAGTGCATTGAATACACTTCCCAATATCCGCATCTTGTTATCACACCCTATCCGACAAGATACATTGTGACCTGGAAAATGATGGACGGCACAGAGGTAACGCTTCGGCCCATCAAACCGGAAGATGAACCATTGGAACTTGAAATGCTTTCTTCACTTTCCCCTGAAACAATGAGAGTAAGATTCTTTTCCATCATCAAAGATATTTCCCATGAGATGCTCGTTCGCTTCTGCAATATAGACTACGATAGAGAAATGGCAATAGTTGCGGAATTAAAGGATGGGGAACAGAAAAGATTAATTGGCATAGGCAGGCTGATAATTGAATCTGATTTCAGAAGTGGTGAATATGCGGTGCTCGTACATGATGCGTATCACAGAAAAGGATTAGGATATAAGATCGTTGACATGCTTATCGGGTTTGCCCAGGATAAGGGGTTAAATGAGATTTACGGTACCGTGCTTAGAGAAAATGATGGGATGCTTCACCTTGCAAAGAAAATGGGGTTTGCCATGAAACACCTGCCTGACGGCCTAACGACAGTAAGATTAACACTGAAATGAAACAAACTGTGAAATGCTGAGGAGGAGTTATGAAAAAACGGATATCTTCACCACAAGGGGGTGTCGAAAGACTAATAGAGGAACAGATCAGCAAATGGCAGATCAATTCAAAGGGAAGGTATAAAAAACCAATTCGCCCTGTCATTACAATTTCGAGATTGCCAGGTGCAGGTGGTAAGGTGTTTGCGAAGGAACTTGCAAAAAAGCTAAAAATTGATTTCTTCGATCATGAGATTGTTGAAGCAATCCTTAATTAAAGCAGCCTTATCTAGAGGAGAAAAATATGAAACATATAGAAAGATCACTGGAGGATGCAAGAAATTTGGTTTCCAAAGCAGTCGCATACTATAAGACGCAAGGAAAGCAAATATCATTAGCAGAGTTCACGAACCCGAAAGGACTTTTTAGTGAAGGCGAAATGTATATTTTTGTATTGACCGTTGATGGGATTGTCCTTGCGCATGGTGCAGATGAAAAGCATATAGGGCGCAATTTTATTGAAATCTCTGATTCCAGAGGTAATAGATATTTTCAAGAAGTTATCGAGATCGCAAACTCTGAAGGCAGTGGTATTGTGGAATATTGGTGGATTAACCCATCCACGCAACATACTGAACCCAAGAACTTATATTTCGAAAAGGTTGATGACATAATCATTTGCAGCGGGGTTTATCTGTCCTAAACAGGACTTGAGTTGACAGTGGCCCGATACTCCCGGATTGTTTGCAGGGTTTAGGCTGCTGCCATTTCCGTTAAATTCTTTTCCTGAAAGAGCTTTATTCCATCCTGAAACGTTTCCATGGGCGTTCCGCCCTGGCACCGCTTCCCTTGATGGGTCCTTTGGTTTATTGTAACCGCCCATATACTCATCCAGATCAACTTGCAAGGATTTCGATCTTAGAAAGTAACCACGTTTCTTTACAAAATATTTATTTCTTTTATCCAATTTCTAACACCATCCTTATATCTTAAAGAGTATAATGACTTAAAAATAATGGATGGTCACCCTTTGTGTGATCAGTTTTGATATTAAACAACCCTTGATCATGTCTTATCCTTGTTTGAAAGGTCTTTAGGATGAACTTTTTCTACGTCATCGGATTAATTATTGCGGTCGGCTTGGTTATTTATCTTTTTTCCGCCCTGCTGAAACCGGAGTGGTTCTCATGACCGCCAACGGTATTTTTCAGATTGCATTTTACTTCGGCGTGCTTTTCGCTGCCGCTGTCCCTCTGGGACACTACATGGCCCGGGTTTACACGGGCGAAAAGGTTTTCATCATAAGCATTCTCCGTCCTCTCGAATATTTCGTCTATCGATGCTGCCGGATCGATCCCGAGGAAGAAATGACCTGGAAAACCTACGCCGGGGGATTGTTGATTTTTAACCTGGCCGGATTGCTGATCCTGTATCTTCTTCAGCAATTCCAAGGACTTCTCCCCCTGAATCCCAAAGGATTCTCTGCCGTTCCCCCAGACCTGGCCTTCAATACCGCGGTCAGTTTCGTCACCAACACGAACTGGCAGGCCTACGGCGGCGAAACAACCATGAGTTTTTTCACACAGATGGCGGGCCTTGCTGTCCAGAACTTCGCCTCCGCCGCGTCCGGGATGGCCGTCCTACTGGCTTTCATCCGGGGACTGCAAAGAACGCTGTCCCAAACCATCGGCAACGTCTGGGTGGACCTCACACGCTCGATCATCTATATCCTTTTGCCCCTTTCCTTGCTGCTGGCCATCCTTCTCGTTTCCCAGGGCGTGGTTCAGACCCTGCAAAGCCCGGTCAAAGTCGATCTGATGCAGAAAATGACGGATGAAAAAGGGCATACCGTTTCAGAGCAGGAGATCCCCCTCGGTCCCGCGGCCAGCCAGATCGCCATCAAGCAGCTGGGTACCAACGGTGGAGGGTTTTACAATGCCAATTCGGCCCATCCCCTGGAAAATCCGACGCCCCTGTCCAACTTTGCCGAAATGCTGGCGATCCTCCTGATTCCGGCGGCGCTTTGCATCACCTTCGGACGGATGATGGGTGACAACAGGCAGGGATGGGCTCTGCTCACGGCGATGATCGCAATCCTCCTTCCACTTTTGGGCGTCTGCCTGCTCAGCGAACAGGCGGGCAATCCGTCATTCCATGCACTGAACGTGGATCAAACCCCCGGCTTTTTTCAAACCGGTGGAAATATGGAAGGTAAGGAAGCCCGGTTCGGGATCGTCAATTCTGCCCTCTGGGCAGTTGTCACCACGGCTGCTTCCAACGGGTGCGTCAATGCCATGCACGATTCGTTCTCCCCGCTGGGTGGTCTGGCGCCGCTGTGGCTCATGCAGCTCGGCGAGATCATCTTCGGAGGGGTGGGATCCGGTCTGTACGGCATGCTCATGTTTGTCATCATCACCGTCTTCATCGCCGGTCTCATGGTCGGCCGCACACCGGAGTATCTTGGTAAAAAGATTGAAGTATTCGAAGTCAAGATGGCCTCGCTGGTCATTCTGATCCCGGCGGCGATCATTCTGATCGGTACGGCGGTCGCCGTTGTCATAAAGCCTGGTCTTGCCTCTATCTTCAATTCCGGCCCCCATGGTTTTTCCGAAATTCTCTATGCCTTTTCGTCGGCCGCCAACAACAACGGCAGCGCTTTTGCCGGACTTAACGCCAATACAGTTTTCTATAACATCGCCTTGGCTTTTGCCATGCTCATCGGGCGCTTCGGGCTGATCATCCCGGTTCTGGCCACGGCGGGGGCACTGGCACACAAGAAACTGATCCCTGCCGGTGCGGGCACCCTGCCTACCCATACGCCCCTGTTTGTACTGTTTTTAGTCGCGGTGATCATGCTGGTGGGTGCCCTGACATTTATCCCGGCGCTGGCCTTGGGTCCCGTCGCCGAACATCTATCCGTGATGCGATGACCGGGAGGAAACATGAAGACGAGGGAGACTAAATTTTCATCGCTTCTGGACAGGGCCATTCTTAGGCAGGCAGCCATTGACGCCTTCCTCAAACTTAACCCGTTGCATCTGATTAAGAACCCGGTCATGTTTGTTGTCGAAGTCGGTTGCATCTTGACCACTCTTCTTTTCATTCAGGCTCTTTATGGTCAGGGCGAGGAGAAAGCGAACTTCATCATGGCGGTCTGTCTGTGGCTCTGGTTTACCTTGTTTTTTGCCAATTTTGCCGAGGCCATGGCGGAAGGGCGGGGGAAAGCCCAGGCAAGGTCCCTGAAAGGAACGCGGCGGGATGTGACGGCCAAACTCCTTGCCGAACCGGATCATCATGCCGTCCCTGATATCATTCCCGGATCGCAGCTCAAGAAAGGAGACATCGTGCTGGTTGAAGCGGGGGATACCATTCCCGGTGACGGCGAGGTCATTGCCGGTGTCGCCTCTGTGGACGAAAGCGCCATCACCGGCGAAAGCGCCCCGGTGATCCGCGAAAGCGGCGGCGACCGCAGCGCCGTCACCGGCGGAACCCGCGTGCTTTCCGACTGGCTGATCGTCCGGATCACAGCCAATCCAGGTGAAACGTTTCTCGACAAGATGATCCTCATGGTGGAAGGGGCCAAGCGGCAGAAAACTCCCAACGAGATCGCCCTCGACATCCTGCTGGCAGGATTAACGCTGATTTTCTTCCTGGCAACCGTGACTCTCGTGCCTTATTCGATCTACAGTGTCAAGGCAACGGGGCAGGGCGTACCGGTCAGCATGACCGTCATCGTCGCCCTGCTCATCTGCCTGATCCCGACCACGATCGGGGGCCTGCTCTCCGCCATCGGCATCGCCGGCATGGACCGCATGATCCAGGCCAATGTCATCGCCATGTCGGGTAAGGCCGTGGAAGCAGCCGGTGACGTGGACGTCCTGCTTCTCGACAAAACCGGCACCATCACACTGGGAAACCGTGAAGCGACGGAATTCATCCCGGTTTCCGGATCGACGGTCCAGCAACTGGCGGATGCGGCGCAGCTTGCCTCCCTGGCGGATGAAACGCCGGAAGGGAGGAGCATCGTCGTCCTGGCCAAGAAGGAATACGGCATTCGGGAACGCGACATCAAGGCCCTTGGTGCACGGTTTATCCCCTTCACCGCCCGGAGCCGAATGAGCGGCGTCAATCTCGACGGCCGGGAAATCAGAAAGGGTGCCGCCGATGCGATTGAAGCTTATATCAAAGAGAGAGGAGGCGTCGTTCCTGATGAGGTAAAATCCATCGTGAACGAAATCGCCAAAAAGGGCGGTACACCGCTGGTCGTTGCCGACAGGTCGCAGGCACTGGGGGTAGTGCGCCTGAGCGACGTGGTCAAGGGCGGTATCCGCGAGCGCTTTACCGAACTGCGCCGCATGGGTATCCGGACCGTCATGATCACCGGTGACAACCCCCTCACGGCGGCAGCCGTGGCGGCCGAAGCGGGTGTGGACGATTTTCTCGCCCAGGCCACGCCGGAAACAAAGCTGAACCTGATCCGCACCTATCAGGCCGAAGGGCACCTGGTCGCCATGACGGGCGACGGAACGAACGACGCACCCGCCCTGGCCCAGGCGGATGTCGCCGTCGCCATGAACACGGGCACGCAGGCGGCCAAGGAGGCGGGCAATCTCGTCGATTTAGACTCGAATCCCACGAAGCTGATCGAGATCGTTGGCATCGGGAAACAACTCCTCATGACGCGGGGCACCCTCACCACCTTCAGTATCTCCAACGACGTTGCCAAGTATTTCGCCATTCTTCCTGCCGCCTTCTCGGGTATTTATCCTGGACTGGCAGTCCTGAACATCATGGCACTTTCCACCCCGCAGAGCGCCATCCTGTCGGCGGTCATTTTCAACGCCCTCATCATCGTCGCCCTGATTCCTCTGGCCCTGCGCGGCGTCCGCTACCGCCCGGAGGGCGCCGCCGCGGTCCTTCGCCGCAATCTGGTGATTTATGGTGCGGGAGGCCTTGTCTTACCCTTCATTGGGATCAAGGCTATCGACATGCTGCTGACGCTTTTTGGCGGGAAATAACGGGAGGATCCTTATGTGGAATCTGATACGGACAGCGGTGCTTCTGCTTACGGTCATAACCGGCCTGACCGGTTTTGTGTACCCGCTGGCGGTGACGGGACTGGCGCAGATCTTTTTCCCCCATCAGGCCAACGGCAGCCTGATCCGGATTGACGAACACCGGCGTGTCTCGGAGCTGATCGGCCAGCCCTTCAGTGACCCAAAGTATTTCTGGGGCCGGCCTTCCGCGACAATGCCCCTTGCGTATAATGCCGCCTCGTCCGCCGGTTCGAACCTCGGACCAACGAATCGGGCGCTGGAAGAGGCGGCCGGGGACCGCGTTGCCACACTGAGGAAATCGGATCCCCGAAACCGGCTTCCCGTTCCGGTAGATCTGGTCACCACGTCCGGCAGCGGCCTCGACCCGCACATCAGCCCGGCAGCGGCCCTGTATCAGGTACCCCGAGTCGCCCGGGCGCGGGAATTGGATGAAAGGATTGTTTCCGCACTGGTCAGGAGGAGTGTCTGCGACCGCCAGTTAGGTCTGTTCGGGGAACCCACGGTTCACGTGCTCCGCCTCAACATGGCGCTGGATGCCCTGCGCTGATTCTGCTAAGATGTGAATTACAATATGGTTACTACTTTAACACCGGCATTTTGAGCCCATGGAAGCGAAACGACCCGATCCCGATGTACTCCTGGACACGGCCCATGCCGAAGAGCAGCGCCGGCGTCAGGGTAAACTCAAGATTTTTTTCGGCGCCGCCCCCGGCGTAGGCAAAACCTATGCGATGCTCGAGGCCGCGCAAAAACGGCATGAAGAAGGCATCGACATCGTCGTCGGAGTTGCGGAAACCCACTGCCGGAAAGAAACGGAAGCCCTCCTCGCCCGTCTCGAAATACTGCCACGGCGCATTCAAACCTACCGCAGCCGTGAAATTTCAGAATTTGATATCGACGCGGCCCTGAAGCGAGCCCCCTCCCTGATCATCGTCGACGAACTGGCCCATACGAACGCCCCTGAGTCCCGGCACAGAAAACGCTGGCAGGACGTGCAGGAATTACTTGTCGCCGGCATTTCCGTCTATACCACCGTCAACGTTCAACACCTCGAAAGTCTGAACGACATTGTACGACAGATCACAGGGGTCGTCGTCCGGGAGACCCTGCCGGATTCTTTTCTGGAGAGGGCCGACGAAATCGAACTGATCGATCTGCCGCCGGATGATCTGCTCCAGCGTCTGAAGGAGGGGAAGGTCTATATTCCCGAACAGGCGGAAAAGGCCATGGCGAATTTCTTCCGCAAGGGTAACCTGATCGC
>Ga0302246_1002763_pt1 | contig 10210 bp, 5 predicted proteins | sample AAG_UR_Trp_MG_FD_193533 | JGI IMG/M metagenome (GOLD analysis project Ga0302246, IMG submission 193533) | Enriched activated sludge microbial communities from anaerobic digester in WTTP, New Holstein, Wisconsin, United States - AAG_UR_Trp | ecosystem: Engineered > Bioreactor > Anaerobic >...
ATTTATGGGGTCGGCGATGTTGGCCGCGCTGGGGTGCGTGGGGTGCAATTTATGTTATACCGGCCAATGCCCCAAGGGGGTGGCCACGCAGGATCCCAAATTGGCCAAAAATATTGATGTTGAAGCGGCGGCAAACAATGTCGCCAATTTTATCAAGCACTGCAACGAAGAAATCAAAATGATTGCCGGCGCCACCGGCCATAACGACATCCACAATCTCAACAAAGACGATCTGCGTTCTCTGACCGCCGAAGTTTCTCAAATCACCGGTGTCAAACCCGCCGGCGAATAATTCCAACAAGGAAAAAAATAAGTGGAAGTCAAACCTCCACTACCTCTGCTCATTTTTGTTTTGTTTAAACAATTCAGCGGCCGCTAAAAATCCACTTTTTTGCGCCAAAGGCAATTTCATTTTTTGTTTTTTGGGGGGATGTTTGGTAAAATTAAATAAATATGGCCAAACTTTTCTTTGAGTGGTATTTTTGGGAAGTGCCGCAAAAGATCAAAAAAATCTGGGGGAATTATTTATGGTTTTTTTCGCGCTATTTTGCGATTCCCGATTTGGCGCGGGAGTTTTTTGCGCCGTGGAAGGGGTTGGTTTTCCGCCGCGAGAAGCGGGGGATTGATTTTGGCGATATTTTTTTGGCGATGTTTGGCAATTTGATTTCACGGATTATCGGCGCGCTGATGCGATCATCTTTCTTGGTTTTGGGATTGGCGGCGGAAACGGCGGTTTTTTTGGCCGGGATTTTAGCCTATGCGGGCTGGTTGTTTTTGATACCGGCGATTATTTATTTCTTTTTTAAAGGGTTGGCGCAATTGCGATGAAAAATCCAAATCAAATTATCACGTTAAAGGCGGTGGATTATGTCCGGTTACTGTCGCCGGCGTTTTTGGCGGCGGCAAAGTGGATAACGTTGGCGGTTTGGGCGATGTCCGGCGCGGTACTATCAATTTACTCTTTTCCAATCGGGCAAAAGATTGCGGTGGCGGTTTTGGGCGGGCCGCCGGCGGTTGATCGCGGCTTGCTGTCGGGCTTGTTTCTGGTCGGAATTTCTTTGTGGTCGCTCTGTGTTTTGCTGTTAGCGTTTGTGCGGCAAAAATTGATGCGTCTGGGGCGCAATTTTGGCAAGAATGGCGCCGCGCCGGGAAGTATTCTGGAGTATTTTGATTTTGACGCGGCTAAAATTTACAAAAAAACGCTGGCTTATCCCCATTTGCCTTTTGACAGATTGCTTTTATATCGCATTTTATCCGGCGCCGATTTGTCTTTTGCATTGGCGCGGTTGCAGATTTCAAAAAATGACTTGAAAAAAAAATTGCTGGCGGCGATGAAAGAAGGGGCAAAATCGTTTTCGCGTACCGACAGCGCCGCGATTGAGAATTCAAACAAAGAGTGCCGGCGGGAAATTTTTGAGTCGGCGCGGACGATCGCTTTTGAAACCGGGAATTCAAAAATTACTTTTTACGCATTGTTTTTGGCGTTGGCGGAGCGCGACGCCGATTTTCAGAAAACAATGGATGTGCTGGAACTGGCGAAAGAAGACGTTGCCGATGTGGTTTTGTGGCAGGCGCGCCGGCAAAGCTATCGCGATTTTCGCGAAAAATTTTGGGAACGGGATAATTTGAGAAGAGCGTTGGCGGCCAGTCCCGTAAAGATGGCGGTGGGCGGGTACACCGTGCTTCTGGATCGGTATTCCCATGACGTCGCGCTTGACAATCCGTTGCGCCAGGGGGGCGTGGTTTTGCACACGCGCGAGATAAAACAATTGGAGGAGGCGCTGATTAAGCGGCGCGGCGGCGGCGTTTTGCTGGTGGGCGAAAACGGCAGTGGCAGGAAGAGCATTGTTTATAATTTTTCCAATCGCGTCGTGGCCGAGGAAGGCCCGGTTGCCTTGAAGATGGTGAGAATTTTGGAGGTAAATATGGTGGCGCTGATCGGCAACAATCCTGGCAAGGCGGCGCTGGCCGAGGTGCTGGGCGGAATTTTCACGGAAGCGATCCGGGCGAAAAATGTGATACTGGTTATCCCGCAGATCAATAATTATATCGGGCGCGGCCATGGCGGCGACGCCGTGGCGATGATTGACATCAGCGGCGTGATCGGCACATACCTGAAACGCCCGAAGTTTCGTCTGATCGGCATCACCGATTATGAAGGCTTGCATCGGTCAATTGAACAAGCCGGCGAGATTGCGGCCCAATTCACCAAAATTGAAGTGGCGCGGGTTTCCATCCCCGATACGATGAGGGTGCTCAAAGAAGAAGGGTTGCGCCGCGAAAAAGATTCCAGCGTTTTCATTCCCTACGCGACATTGAAAGAAGTGGCCAAACTTTGCGATTATTTTCAGGGAGATATGGCGTTTCCGCAAAAAGCCGTCAATCTTTTGGACGATTTGATTATCAACCGGGTTAATTACGGCGGCAGAGAAGCAAAGATTATTTCACCGGCCGACGTGGACGAATATTTCTCTGGCAAATATCAAGTTCCCGCGGGCGCGGCCGGACAGCGGGAAAAGGATATTTTGGTCAATTTGGAAGCGCGCATCCACGAGGGATTGATCAATCAAAAAGAAGCGGTGAAGGAATTGGCCAATGCCATGCGCCGCGCCCGCGCGGAAATCAAAAAACGCCGGCGCACCATCGGCAATTTTCTGTTTTTGGGGCCCACGGGAGTGGGCAAAACCGAAACTGCCAAACAACTGGCCAGGGTTTATTTTGGATCGGAAAAAAATATGATCCGCTTGAATATGTCCGAATACCAGACGATGGAATCAATGGAAAAATTAATCGGCGGCGCGGCGGCCTCCGGGGTTTTGACCACTGCGGTGCGCGACAATCCCTTTTCCATAATTTTAGTTGACGAAATTGAAAAAGCCCATTCAGAATTACTGAACATATTTTTGAATATTTTTGACGAAGGGGAAATGAGCGACGGCATGGGGAGGACGGTAGATTTCAAACACACGATCATTATCGCCACTTCCAACGCCGGCGCCGGATTTATCAAGGAGGCGATTGAAAAAAGAGTGCCGCTGGACGGCGATTTTAAGGAGCTGTTTATTGACCGTATTTTGCGGGAAGGAGTGTTCGCGCCTGAATTTATCAATCGATTTGATGCGGTGGCGCTCTACCGTCCGCTGGACGTTGCGGAATGCAGGCAAATAGCCGGATTAATGCTCAAAGAAATCCAGAAAGGATTGGCGGCCAAGGGGATTGCTTTTCAAATTACCGATGATTTGGCCGCCGCATTGGCCGATATCGGTTTTGATCCGGTTTTCGGCGGCCGGGCGATGCGCCGCGCGGTTCAAAACAAAGTGGAAAACGCGATTGCTTCCGGGCTACTGTCGGAATCAATCAAACCCGGAGACGCCATTTCAATCAATTCCCGGACATGGCAAATTGAAACTGAAACACCGGAAAAATGAAAAATAAGGCCATCAAAAAAATGAAATTGCCGCTCGCGGCCGCCTTTATCGCGCTGGGAGGCTGTTTTTTGGCCGTTTTTGGCTTGATTTTGGCTCAGGGATCGCAAATTTGTCCGCCCGGAGAAATTTCCGGATGTAAAATTTGCAATTCTTCGGGAACGGACTGGATAAATGACAATTTAAAATGTAGCGGCGGAAAGATATGCATTGACGGCGAATGCGTTGCCAACTGCCGCGACGAGTGTTCTGTCGCGGGATTGAAGGAGTGCCGGGGACAAGGATATTGCGTGTGCGTAAAAAGCGAAAGCACCGGATGCTTGCACTGGTCAAACGTTTTTTCTTGTCCCGGCGGCCAAAATTGCGTGGCGGGAATCTGTGCGAAAGGCGTTGCCGATGATTCGGCAAAATTGATTTTAAGCGGACTTTCGCCGGTTGGTGTGGTGAAAGAGGAAAAAATTACTTTGAGCGCGTCCACCAATGTTGCCGCCAATTGTCGTTATGACATCATTGATCAGGGTTTTGATTTAATGCGGGGCAAATTCAAAACTTTGAATTATTTTTCACACATTGAGCCGATAACTTTGCAGAAGTCCGGCCAATTTGTTTTTTATGTTAAATGCCGCGGCACGGACGGCGATATCGGTTCGGGGAATATCAGTTTTGAATATTCTCTCCGGCAAAATCCCGTTGATTCCAACGAAAAAATTTCCGACGACAAACCTCAGATTATTGATTCCGCGCCGCTTGAAAAAACGCCGCCGGCAATTTCGGAGTTAAAACCTTCCGGGAAAATTGGAAGCGGGGAGACGGAAATTTCGGCGGCCACCGACAAGGCGGCTCAATGTAATTATGACGTTTTCGATACCGACTATGATTCAATGGAAAATTCCATGATTGCCGATGCCACGGAAAAAATCCATTACCACAAAATCACTTTGTCCCTGCCGGGAAAATACGTTTATTACGTCCGTTGCCGCGATAACGACGGCAATAAAAATCCGACTTCGGCAAAAATTAATTTTGAATTTGAAGATGCCCAGAATGCTTTTTCGGAAAACGGCGCTCGCCTGCTGGCATTGGAAAATTTATCGCCGCGGGGCGCAATTTATCAAAATGAAGCGGTTTTAATCCTGTCTACCGGCGAAGATTCCGAATGCCGCTATTCGCTTGAAGACGCGGAATTTGAAAAAATGTCCGAGCTTTTCAACACCCAGGACGGGCAGTTGCACGAGGTTCAGATTTTTCTGGAAAATTACGGCAATTATCATTATTTTGCGCGATGTCGGAGCCGAAACGATGCGGAGAGAGAGGCGTTTGCGCTGATTGATTTTGAATATCGCAATCCGGAAAGTTCTTTGACATCCGCACCGGCAAATTCCTGCCAACAATATTCTTTGGATCAAGGCGACGACAATTGCGATAACGGGGAGAATTGTGTTTGCGATCCGGACTGCGCCCAAATTTATGAGTACGATCCCGATTGCGATCATATTGCCGCCGAGAAAAATAACGGGGGGTTTGCTTTCTTGCCGGTGATTGCCGCCGTGGCCGTTTGCGGATTTTTATTTGCCGGCGCGCTTTTTGTCGGAAAGAAAATGAAGAAAAAAAATACCGCTGGCAAACCGTTTCCGCCGGTGGCGGGGGAAGAAGACGAAAGTCGTTATTTAAATTAAGGGTTTGTGATTTTGTGTTATAATTCCAGATTGTGAATGGTTATAAATCCAGATACTAATCGGAGTATCCGGCTCCTGCAATCTCAAAGCTATGGACGGACAAAGTCGCAGGGATTGTGTCCCAAAACACAGAGATTTTTATAATCCAAAATAATGGCAAATAAAAACAAAAGCGTGGATAGATTCGCATTTTTACTGCCCGTGATGTGCGCTTGTCTGTCTTTGTATCTTTTTTCGGCGGCGGATATTGTGCTGGCGGCCGCGGCTCCCAAGTATATTGTTGTCCATGCGTGGAATCCCGGAGCCGACAATCCGAATTATTTCAAAGGATGTTCAACGCAATGGATTAAACCGATACTGGATGCGATCGGAAAAAGGGGAAACGGTGCGGTTCAATTGGGAATTTCGGACGTGATATACGCTTTAAATACCGACGATGCGAAAATCCAATCTTGTCTGGACGATTTTTTTAGTTCTTCCGAGCAATATGACATTCCTTTTATGTTGCATATTGATACGGAGCGCTTTTGGGATTCCCGGCCGGATTTGTGGAATTGGTTTGATTCGGCGTCGTCGGGCTACAACCCGGCAAATATTGATAATGTCGAATGGAGCGGTTGGAATAAGGGGACTAAAGAGTCGTTCATCAATTGGGGGTATCCGATAAAATTACCTCCCAAGCCTTGCTATGAAAGTCCCGCTATCAAGCAAGTTATTGAGAGCAAATTCGGCATTATCTCCGACAAGATAAGCAAATGGCGCAAAAAACTGGCGGATGAGGGCAAGGAGTATCTGTTTTTGGGGGTTAACTTGGGATGGGAGACCGGGATTGATGATTATCGCAGTGCCAATTGGGCGACCGCGCCTTATAAATATCAATTGGGCTATAACGCGCTTTCAAAAAAAGGATTCAGCGCCGCCAATCCTCCCGCCGACATAAACTCGGAACTGGTAAAAGTTGTTACCGATTTCAATAAATTTCGGGCCAAGCTTTTGTATGATCGCGGCATTCCCAAAGATAAGATATTCACCCATTCCTGGGCGGCGGACGATAAAATTCCTCTTGGTTCAAGCGGTTATACCCAAAACGGTCCGATTTCAAGCGGGAAAAACGACTACAGTATTTTGGGAGTGAGTTTATATCCGCCTTCGTATAACACAAATCGGGTAAAAAATGAGATTGGAACGTCGCCTTGGGCGCTTATTGAATCTCCTCCGGGTGCGATATTGACCGCGCCGGCAGGTTATTTAAGCGTCAGAGATTGGCTCAATTTCGGCAATTGCAAATTGGCGGTAGTTTACGGATTGAGTGCGTCTCAATCCAATACCTTGCCTCAAATACGCCAGCTGGCAACGCTGCTTCCGGAGAATAGCAATCCGATCGGCTTTTTTGACCACGCCGATTGCAACTATGCCGGCGGCTGGGTTTGCGATAAAGACGATTACGGTCGTTCTCTTAAAGTTAAAATTTTTGCCGATGGCGCTATCGGGCAAGGGACTCTGATCGGCACGGTATCCGCCGATACAAATCGTGAAAATGCGGTGGCTGGGTTATGCGGCGGCAATAGCAAACACGGATTTAATTTTCCGATGCCCGCTTTTCTTAAAGACGGCAAAAGCCACAGTATTTATGTCTACGGGGAAGACTTTCCGTCGGGAAACAATGTATTGCTCGGGGTGTCCAATTCAAGCGCGAATTCGTTGGCAATAACTTGCGCCGCTTCCCGGCTTTGCACGCCGGGATTGGTGAGCGGTTGCAAGGTTTGCAATTCCGGCGGTAGCGCTTGGATGGATACGGATTCCAAATGCCAAAGCGGACAGATTTGTTCCGGCGGTGTTTGTCAAAATGTTTGCGTTCCGAAAACTTGCACCGGCATGGGTTATTCCTGCGGAAATCAAAGCGACGGTTGCGGGGGAATGTTAAATTGCGGCACTTGCGCGCCGGGCAAAGCTTGTTCCCAAGGGGGATGCGTTTCCAATTGCGCCTCCCATGCTTATAAAAAATGTTCGGACGGCAATTTGTATTGGTATAACTCCTGCAACAATAAAGAAGAGCTGGCGCATAATTGCGAGATATTGAAAATTTCTGATTATCGTTGCAAAGATCAAGTGCTCCAAAGGAAAATTATCACCGGTGGTTGTGTTGATGATGCTTGCATTGCCAATCCGGTCTGGACCGATGCCGCGGATTGTTCCGCCAGCGGCAAGATTTGCGAAAACGGCGCGTGCGTTGTTTCGGAAATCGCGCCGACAAATCAAGTTTGCGCGCCCAAAGAAGTTTCGGGATGCAGGATTTGCAACGCATCGGGCACGGACTGGATTAACGATAATTTGAAATGCGGCAACGGAGAAATGTGCATTAACGGCGAGTGTGTTTCGGGTTGCACCGATCGCATAGTTAAAAAATGTGCCGGCGGCGAACTCTATCAATATAATTCTTGCAACGGAGAGGAATATCTGGCGCAAGATTGTGGCGCCGAGGGAAAAATATGTCAAAATGGCGCGTGTGTTTCCGCGCCCGGCGGCACGGTTGAACCAAAAGATTTGGCGCCGGCAACGCGCGCTGAAATTCTGCAAAAAATTGCCGAGATCAAACAATTATTGATACAATTAATCGCTCAGCTTATCGCCGAATTACAAAAACAATTGGCGCCGGATTAAAAAACCATTCTCGTAGTTTATATTATTTAAAATAAATGAAAATTATCGGAAAATTGAAAGCGACGGGATTGGGAGAACGCGGCGGCGCGATGACAAATAGCCGAAGATTTACCGGTTGGCGGAGAATCTCGTCCGTATAAAAGAAGTTCGTTTTTATCAAGAATTTGGATTAGTCGCATAATCAAACTAATTTTATGAACAAAATTATTTTCTCAATCTTATTTGGGGCCGCTGGTTTATTGTTTTGTTTGCCTGCCGCCGCCGACGATCAATTAACGCTGAAATTTTTGGGTACCGGCTTTCCGAACTATGCATCATGGAGCAGTTATGGCCGGCAACTGGCGTCGTTGCTTGTAAATTCCGATATGGTTGTTGATTTTTCTTGCTGGTCAAATTTGGCTTCCAATCGGGGTACTTGCGGCGTGGCGCGATTGAACCAGTATGGAGTTGATAAAAATCAAATCAATTATATTTTGATCACGCATCATCACTTGGACCATTTTGATCCGGCGGAGATAGTTAAGCTTGCGCAATCCCGGACCAGCAGCCCCAAATTGACGGTTTATGGAGGGGTCACCGTTACCCGCCAAATGAATGATTATTTGACCGAAAACGGCAAGCAAGGACTTGTGAATGTGGTTCATCTTGAATCTTTTTCTCCAACACAAATCGGCCCGTATCTTGTAACGGCACTACCCGCGAATCATGATTATCCCGTCAACGAACCTTATGTTTACATAATTAAATATGCCAATAAGCAGTTTTTATATGGGACTGATTCCGGAACCATTATTGGGGATTCATTATCACACATTTACTCGCAAAAATTTGATTTGGTGATACGAGAAAGGGGGTTAACCTCCGGTGCCGATTATAGCCATATGGATAAGGCAAAGGTCGCGGCGGAGCGCGCCGATTGGATCAGTCATGGAGTGATTGCCGAAGAGACAACTTATGCTCTTACTCATCTGGCTTATTGCGCGAAAGGAGTATGCCCGATCCCTCCGGGGACTCTTGATTTGGGCGACGGCGCCGTTTTAACTCTGCCGGTTTGCTCTCCCAAGACCTGTTTGGCCTTGGGATACAATTGCGGCACCGCTGGCGACGGTTGCGGCGGCACGCTCAATTGCGGCACTTGCGCCAGCGGTATGGCCTGCAAAGATGGCGCGTGCACGGTGCCGGCCGGATGCTTGAGTCATGCGGAGCAAAGATATTATGACAGTAAGCTCTATTGGTACAAATCTTGCGGTATTAAGGAAGAAAGGGTCAAGATGTGCACACCGGGCACAATCAACGGATGCACGACATGTAGTGCGGATGGATTTGATTTGATTGATGACGATTCAAAATGTCCGGATGGTAAAAAATGTTTTCAAGGCGGTTGCGTGGCGTCAATAACGCAAGGCTTGCCGTTAACCGTAGTGTTGAAATCCGCGGTCAACAATAAATATGTTTGCGCGGAAGCTATCGGTGCCGAACCGCTTATTGCCAATCGCCATGGGGTGAGTACTTGGGAAACTTTTGATTTGTTGCCGCAAAGCGATGGAACGGTGGCTTTCAAATCGCAGGCAAACAATAAATATGTGACTGCTGAAAACGTTGGCGCCAGTCCGCTCATTGCCAGTCGCGACGCGATCAGCGTTTGGGAAAAGTTTGCGATTGTCAGTGCAGGTTTGAATTATGTTTCGTTTAAATCGCAGGCAAACAATAAATATGTGACCGCCGCAAATGCCGGTGCCAGTCCGCTCATTGCCAGTCGCGACGCGATCAGCGTTTGGGAAAAGTTTGCGATTATTCCGTTGACGGCTCAATATTGTCAAAATCAATGCTCATTAAACGGGGCTAGACGATGTGACGGCAGCGGTTACCAAATATGCCAAGATGGAAACGGCGACGGCTGTTTGGAATGGGGCGCGGCAATAGCATGTTCGTCGGGAGAAAATTGTACCGATGGAACATGCGCCAAACCAAAAGCATGCATTGCCGGCGCAGTTTCCGGTTGCAGAGTGTGCGATAACAACGGCTTGGTGTGGGTGGACGCCGATTCCAGATGCAGCAGCGGCCAGACTTGTGTGGCCGGCATTTGCCAATCCGCTTGCTCTCCCAAAACCTGTTCGGCCTTGGGATACAATTGCGGCACCGCTGGCGACGGTTGTGGCGGCACGCTCAATTGCGGCACTTGCGCCAGCGGCAAGATTTGCGAAAACGGCGCGTGCGTTGTTTCGGAAACCATACCGACAAATCAAGTTTGCGCGCCCAAAGAAGTTTCGGGATGCAAAATTTGCAACATGGCGGGCACGGACTGGATTAACGATAATTTAAAATGCGGCAACGGAGAAATGTGCATTAACGGCGAGTGTGTTTCGGGTTGCACCGATCGCATAGTTAAAAAATGTGCCGGCGGCGAACTCTATCAATATAATTCTTGCAACGGAGAGGAATATCTGG
>Ga0302246_1002773_pt1 | contig 10197 bp, 10 predicted proteins | sample AAG_UR_Trp_MG_FD_193533 | JGI IMG/M metagenome (GOLD analysis project Ga0302246, IMG submission 193533) | Enriched activated sludge microbial communities from anaerobic digester in WTTP, New Holstein, Wisconsin, United States - AAG_UR_Trp | ecosystem: Engineered > Bioreactor > Anaerobic >...
TGGCCCACGCCGTGCGGCTGCGGCGTCACCCTGAACCGGTGGTGACCTATGTGGCCGACCGCAACATCAACTACTCCAACATCTGCGTGTGCGCCTGCCGCTTCTGTGCCTTCTACCGCGCCCCCGGCGCGGAAGGCGGCTATGTGCTCTCCCGCGAGGAACTCGCCCGCAAGATAGACGAGACGCTGGCCCTCGGCGGCACGCAGATACTGTTGCAGGGGGGGCACCACCCCGACCTGCCGCTGCACTTCTACGAGGACATGATAGGCTGGATACGCGCCACCTACCCCGCCATCCATATCCATGCCTTCTCGCCGCCCGAAATCGTCTTCTTTGCCGAGAAGGAGCACCTCACCATCGGCGAGGTCATCGAACGCCTCCGGGCTGCGGGGCTCGACTCCATCCCCGGCGGCGGTGCGGAGATACTGGTGGACGAGGTGCGCACGAAGGTCTCGCCCAACAAGTGCTCTGCCGAACTGTGGCTCGCCGTCATGGAAGAGGCGCACTATCAGGGGCTGCGCACCACGGCGACCATGATGTTCGGCCATGAGGAGACCCACGCCCACCGCCTCGACCACCTCTTCGCCGTGCGCGATGTGCAGGACCGTACCGGAGGCTTCACCGCCTTCATCCCGTGGACGTTCCAGCCCGCCAACACCGCCATCGACCGCGACCCCGAACCCGCGCCCGCCTACCTTCGACTGCTGGCCCTCTCGCGCATCGTGCTCGACAACATCGACAACATCCAGGCCTCGTGGGTGACCATGGGCCCGCACGTGGCGCAGCTTGCGCTCTTCTACGGCGCCAACGACTTCGGTTCGCTGATGATAGAGGAGAACGTCGTGGCCGCAGCCGGTGTGAGCTTCAGCCTTTCACGCGGCGAGATACACAAGATCATCCGGGCAGCGGGCTTCACCCCCGTGCAACGCACCATGGACTACACCCCCGTGGTGCCCCAACCCGTCGAAGCATAGCACTCCGGGGGGCGAAGGCATGTGCCGCGCCCCCCGGCTGACACCCTGCGGAGAACGCACCATGCACACCCCCTGCACCTACCCCCTGCGCCTCGGCCGCATCGGCTACCTCAACGTGCTGCCCATCTACCACCCGCTGGAGACGGGCATCATCCCGCACGAGTTCGACATCGTTGCGGGGCCGCCCGCCGTACTCAACAACATGATGGCGCGTGGCGACCTGCATGTGTCCGCCACATCGTCCATCGAGTACGGACGCCATGCCGACGACTACCTTCTGGTGCCCGACATGGCCATCGGCAGCCGTGGGCCTGTCATGAGCGTGCTGCTTCTCTCGCGCCGCCCCGTCGAAGAACTTGCGGGGCAGACCGTACTCGTCAGTGCCGAGACCCATACCTCCGCCGCCCTGCTGCGCCTGCTGTTCCGCGAATACTACCGTTTCCCTGTCAGCTATGTCACCGGATGCGCCACCACGCAGATTGCAGGCCCAGAGGCCCCCGAGGCCTTTCTCGCCATCGGTGACGAGGCATTGCGCCTGCGCAACCACCCGGACTACCCCCATGTGCTCGACCTTGGCGAGGCATGGCGTCAGTGGACGGGGCTGCCCTTCATCTTCGGTGTCTGGGTGGTCAGCCGCGCCGCAGCCGCGGCCTGTCGCTTCAGCGAGAACCCCGCCGACCTGCTTCGCCGCGCCCGCGACTGGGGAGAGGCCCACATGGACACCATCCTCGACCTCACCCTTCAGGGATGCCCACTCACCCGCGAAGAACTGCGCGTCTACTACGACGGACTCGTGTACCACCTCGGTGACGAGGAACAGGAAGGGCTGAGGCTGTTCTACAGCCGACTCGCCGCCAGTGGCGACCTTGCACGCGCCCCCGCGCTCGCCTTCTTCGGCGCATAACCGTTCCTGCGCTGTTCCTGCTGCCGCACTTCAGGCTTGCATTATATATAGCAAACACTATATATAATTTCGCAAGACGCTAGGTGGAGGGGGCATATGGCAACCCGTGACAGCGGAACGTGGTGCAACGGCAACGGGCCTGCGGAAGAGATGCCCTCCCGCAGGGTATACGACGGAGATGTCTGCAAGGGTTACGACCAGCTGCACCCGGCGCCCTCCAGTCGCCCCTCACCATACGAAACCGAAGCACCCCGCGCCTTCTGCGGGACAGTCCTCATCGCCGACATCACCAACCATAGCCTGCTGTTCACACCCTGCAAGGAGACCGCCGGGCAGCAAGACACCGCAGACTCGCCGACGGCCTGCATCCTGATGCGAACGCTGCATGAACGCCTGCTTCCCGTCGTCATCACAGGTGCCGGAAACGTCAACGTCACCCGCGACGGCGTCACGGCAGCCTATGCGGACACGACGACGGAAACGGCGGCACGGCGGGCCATGCGGGATGCGCTAGAACTTCGGGCCCGTACAACGGCACTCCTCTCTTCCAGCCGGTATGCCAAGCTCATACCGCCCGGTACGGGGCTGCGCATCGCCATCGTCACAGGGGCGGTGCACCTTGTGCCCATTGAACCGCCCCTCGCCCATGCGTCCCGCACCGGCACCATCCTGCCCTTCATCATGGGCGACACGGTAAGCCTCGCCACGAGGCTGTGCGCCAGCAGCTTCCTGCGACCCGACGGGCTGGCCCTTTGCGACACCACCTACCGGGCGCTTCAGGGCGAACCCGGTCTTGCCAGCCTGCATTTCGCGCACCGTATGTGGCGACCCACCCCCGGCACGACCCACCCGATTCACCTGTTCCAATGCCGCTGCCCCCGCAACACGGCGAGAGGCACCGGAAAGACCCGCCCCCCTACACGTGCAGACGGTGCGCGCCATAAATCCCCCTGCCATTGCCGCGTGCCGTCTGCACGTTCCTGAGTGCCTACCCGGATTCGGGCGCACCTGAAGACCACGTGACAAGACGACGCACACCGGAGGGCACCATGTGACGCGGGCATGTCCTGACCATGCCACCAGAACGCGAGAAGGGCTGTCGACAGACTATGGTGTCGTGAGATGGCGTAGCAGCGAAAAGAAGGTGAAGAGCGACCACCCGAGGGCCAACCCCGCCACAAGCAGAGTGACGGGCATCGTCCTGCGGCCCTTACGCCCGAGGTCGCGAAGATAGAGAACGGCAGCTGCCGGAACAAGGACAAGCAAGGCCAGTTGCAGGAACACGCGCATCATCATCCCTCACGTACGACAGACGGGAATGACCACGATGGCAAAGACGTCCGGAGGACGCCCGCCATCAGTCGTCCTCGCCCGCACGGCACACCCGTTCTCGTCGCCCGCCTGAAGACAGTCCAAGCCATATGGCAAAGAGCGCGAGAGACGCCCCCACAAGCCCCAAGGGCCCCGTGGGCCTGTCGAAGAACACGATGTCCCAGACGAAGGCAAGCGCAGGCTGCGCCAGCATGACCAGCCCCCCAAGCGAGGCGGGCAGACGCGGCAGACCGCTCGAAAGCAGCAGCCAGCCAAGCCCCTGACAGAAGACGCCATAGACCAGCAGCACTGCCAGCGACCCCGCGTCGGGAATGGAGAAATCTCCGCCCCTGCCCAGCACGCCGAGACCGATGAGGGCCGCACACGCCAGTGAGACGAGCGCCATGTTCGCCTCTGCGGGCAACTGCCCCGCCATGCCCTGCGACCGCCGCAACAGCAGTATGTACAGCGCATACCAGAAGGCCGTGGCGAAGCCGTAGCCCACACCGGGAAGCATGTCACCGGACAGGCTGTCGGGCGTCACCCCGAGAAGCAGCCATAGCCCTGCCACGGCAAGGGGCATGGCCACCAGCAACCGGACGGGGATGCGTTCACGCAGCAGCAAGGCCCCGGCCAGTGCCACGAGAAAGACCTGAAAATTGCCGAGGATGGTCGCCAGCCCCGGCCCCACCAGCAGGATGGAGCGATGCCAGCATTCGAGGTCGAATCCGAAGAAGAGGGCCGCCCCGAGTGTGACCGCGTAGACGCCCTTCGGCGCCGCGAAGCGCTGCCCGCGCCACAGGGCCACGGCAAGCAGGGCGACGCCGCCGAAGAACAGCCTGTAGAAGGCGGTCTGGCTGGGGCCCACGTCGACCATCTTCACGAAGACCGGCGAGAAGCTGATGATGACAGCCCCGGCGAACACGCGAAGCAGTCCGCCGCGGGAGAGACAGGTGGAATCTTCCATTGTCGCAGGATACGTGAAGCCCCCCGGCACGTCCAGCATGAGACCGGCGAGGGAGGGCCTGGGCAAGGCCTGAGCAGGACATCATGACCGCCTCAACACCGACGCCCTTCGGGTCTGCACGGCATGAGCAGGGCACGAGAGGGCATCGTGACCCGATGGCTTCCGGGCGGCCTGCCCTGCGGCACCCAAGACAGCAGTCAGCGAGGACTAGCGTTCGCCAGCCCTGAGTCGGGCCTCGCGCGCTTCAGCCACATGGCCACGGGCGTCGAGGGCACGCGCCAGTTCAAGCCAGCCCTGCTTGAGGTCGGGACGCAGGGCGACACTCTGCCTGGAGAGGGCCTCGGCCATGGCCGGGTCTTCTCCGCCATCGAGATAGAGACGGGCCATCAGCTGCAAGGCCACGGCGTCCTGCGGATTGCGCAGCAGGGCGTCGTGCAGATGTTCACGGGCCTCGTCGGGCCGTCCCTGCCGCATGGACAGGCGGGCGAGGTTGCGGTGGACGAGGCCACCGGAGTCTCCCGCACGGGCCGCCTTGTTGAAGTACTGGCGGGCCTGCGCGTAGCGCTTCTCACCCTCGGCCAGTTGGCCGAGGCGTACCAGCGCGAAGACATGGCCCGGCGCGTACTTGAGGCATTTCCGGTAGTGCTTGCGGGCTTCGGCCGTCTCGCCCAGCGACTGGCAGACCGTGCCGAGGTTGTACAGCGCCATGGGATCGCCCGGCTTGCGTTGCAGCGCCTGTTCGAAGTAGCGGCGCGCCTCGCCGTGCCTGCCGAGACCCGCCATGCACACACCAAGCGAATTCCACGCCATGGTGTTGCCTTCGTCCGCCAGCAGGGCCGTCTTGTACTCCTCGATGGCACCGAACGTATCGCCGAGGCTGAACCGCTTGTCGGCGCTGATGTTGAGGGCCAGCGAATCGAAGATGCCCACACGCGGTTCAGGCAGCAGCAAGGCGTATTCGAGGGCCTTGAGGGCGTTCTCCAGCGCGTCCGCCCTGCGGTAGGCGAGGAAGGGGTGGCACCCCACACCCACCGCGGCGTCGATGCGCAACCGCTTCGACAACAGGTCGCACAGCTGGCGGTAGCTTTCGCGCGCCGCGTCGCATGTCATATCGGGGTGGAAGAACACGATGCTGTTCAGGCCGTATCGCCCACCCAGAGTCTCTGCGCCGAAATGGTCGCGGCACAGTTGGGCAGCCTCCGCCATGAGCTGTTCGGGGTGCGAGGCACGCCCTTCCGGGTCGCGCCCGTCGTCGCTGAAGCGGACCAGCGCAAGGGCGAAGCAGTCGCAACCTTCGCGTGCCTCACTCCAGCGGGCGAGGAAGTCGCCATGCCGGTACAATCCGGTGAGGGGGTCCACCTGCACGCCGCTGGCATCGCGCCGGGCATCACCGCCCTTCTCCTCGGGCAGCAGGGTGAGCCTGTCGCCGGGTTCGATGGGCCACGTCGGGTCGCCAAGGTGCAGGATTTCAGCCACGCTCCGGTCTTCACGCACCTCAAGCAGCACGACCTCGCCCTTGTAGAGTGGCTGACGCGGTTCATGCGTCCCCCCGCGCACGGGATAGGCCACCGACCACACCGAGAAACGCTGCCCCTCGCGGGCGTTCATGCTCCGGCCCAGATTCACCATCACCCGCGAGAGGGGATGCGTCTCCACCACGGCCCCCCCCTCGGCGAGGATACGGGCGAAGCCCATCACACCGGGGCCTTCGCTGCCCTCACCCTCACCGGCAACGGCTGCCGCCAGACGCGCCTTGCGCAGCAGCACCCTCGCCTGTTCGGCCATGTCACGCTCGAACAGCGCCCCCTCCATGTCGCGGGGGTAGACGGCGTAACCAGCCGACACGCAGACGCGCACGGCCTTCTCCGTCAGTCCGCACCGCAGCGACACGGCGCTGAGGCGTTGCACGGCCTCTTCGGCCAGCTTGCGGCAGACGCCAGAGGCGGCTGCAGGAACCAGCAGGGCGAACTCGTAGTCTCCGGTGCGGGCCGCAAGAGCCTGTTCGGGCGCAAGGGCCGACAGTTCGCGGGCCAACTCTGTCGTGAGCCTGTCGGCGAAGGTGTAGCCGTGGTCACGCGCCACCTGCCGCAGCGAGGCGAGACGCACCACCACAAGTCCCATGCAGGCCCTGTGCAACGGTGCACCGAGGTCTCCCTCGCCCTCGGGCGGGTTGGCGAAACAGGTGCGCACATGGTCGGCCTCGCGCGCCATCCGTTCCACGAGATGCTGCCGGGTGGACAGCCCGGTCAACGCATCGGTGCGCCCGGCCTTGTAGAGGGCGAGGTTCTCCATGCACAGCGCCAGCAACCCCGGGAAGGCGGGCATCAGCGACCGCACGATGCGTCGGGGCACCCCGCGGGCCACGAACACGGCAAGCAGGGCGCCACCATGGATGAGCGGCAGCAGCAGCCGCCCCTCACCGGGCAACCACAGGGGTTCCACCGTCTCCGCCTCGCGGGGGAAGTAGAGACTGTAGGCCTTGAACGGCAGGAAACGCGACACGGCTTCGCGGAGGCGGGATTCGAGGGCGATGAGGTCGCGCCGCGAGAGTTCCGCCTCACGGCTGAGGAGTGCTGGTGCTGTCATGGTTCCGGTATATAGCCCGACGTCGCCCCGATGAAAAGCGTCAAGCGTGTGAAGATGCGGATTTCGTTCATGAACAAAGGAACGCCGGCACGTAGCCCTTACCCGTCCGGCCCCTGTGACATCAGGACAGGGAACATGGTGACACCCACGCCATGATAAAGCCCTTGAGCCCCTGCGGGATGCGGCCCCGGGCTGGTCGATGCGCAGGCGGCCCCTGCCAGTCTCACCCGACCGATGCCTTTGACTTGAACGATGGCCCCACAGGCGGTATGACTTTCCGCTGTGGCAGCAGCGCATGGCGCCATGCGGCCCGAATCTTCCCCGAGGAGACCCGGCATGACACAGCAGGACGTCATACTCCGCGCCATCCGCGAACGGCGTAGCGTACGGCATTACACCGGCGAACCGGTCGCCCGCGAGACCGTGCGCACCATCCTTGATGCGGGCCGATGGGCCCCCAGCGGCCTCAACAACCAGCCATGGCGGTTTCTCGTCGTCTTTCCGGGCGACCCGCGGCAGGAAGTTCTCGCAGGGCTCACCAAGTACGCACGCATCGTGCGCGAGGCGGGGGCGCTCATCATGGTGTGCCTCGAACGCCAGCGCATGTACAATGCCATGAAAGACCATCAGGGCGCCGGGGCCTGCATCCAGAACATGCTGCTTGGCGCACACGCCGTCGGCCTCGGGGCCGTCTGGCTTGGCGAGATCGTCAATCGTGGCGATGAGGTGCTCACTGCCACGGGCCTTTCGCCCGAACGTCTCGAACTCATGGCCGTCGTCGCGCTGGGCCACCCCGAACGCGCTGGCGGCGGCGACCGCATCCCCCTTGACGACATGCTTCTGGAGCCCTTCTGATGCCTATCAAGACCTTTCCCCTCGGCCCGCTGGAGACCAACTGCCACCTCGTCCACAACGGCAGGACGGCCGTCGTCGTCGACCCCGGCGGTGCTCCGCGCCCGGTGCTCAACTATCTGGAGATGCAGGGCCTCACCCTCACGCACATCCTGAACACGCACCTGCACTTCGACCACATCTACGGCAACGCAGCCCTCGCCGCAGCCACGGGCGCGCCCATCCTCGCCAGTGCGGGTGACGCCTTCCTGCGCCAGACCGAACTCGGCAAGGGCGGGGCCTTCGGCTTTCCGGCTGTCGACGACTTCACGAGCATCGACCTCGAACCGGGCGAACACCGCTTCGGCGACCTCGCGTGCACCGCCTTCGCCACCCCCGGGCACACACCGGGCAGCCTCTCGTTCTATTTCCCCGAAGAGGACACCATCATCGTCGGCGACCTCATCTTCTACCGTTCCATAGGCAGAACGGACTTTCCCGGTGGCGACCTCGAAAAACTGCGGGCCTCCGTCCGCGACCACATCTTCACCCTGCCGGGCAAGACGCGCATCCTGCCCGGACACGGCCCCGCCACATCGGTGGACGACGAAACACGCAACAACCCGTATTTCGGAGACTTCGCCGTATAGCGAAGCCCGGAGGACAGCATGGACGGCAAGACCATCGACCTGCGTGACAAGTGTTGAGGCGTCGGCCTGGAGGTACGGTGGTACCTCATGTATGACGGGACCTCGCCGCTGACCTTCATGCTGCGCCCCGATACCGTGGGACAGGCGCTGGAGGCCACGAGCATCGTTCCCGGCTGGCAGGCGGAGAGCACCGTCACGCCCGAAGGGGCGACCGTACGCTTCACCCGGATGGTCGCAAAGGAGCACACGGCATGACGCCTGTCGCACACCCCGCCCGCGCCCTCGCGTGCAGCCCGCGCGGAGGCGGCAACACCGATACGGCCACGGCCCTGTTCGCACAGGGCTTCACCGATGCCGGCGGGCGCATCGAGGTGGCGCATCTGCGTACCTACCACGTCGCCCCCTGTGTCTCGTGCCAGCACTGCGAGCGTTCCCCAGAAGGTTCATGCCCTCTCTCGCCTACCGACAACAGCACACCGCTGTTCGACATGCTGCTCACGGCCCCGACGCTGTTCATCGCCTCGCCCATCTACTTCTACCATCTTCCGGCGCAACTGAAGGCGTTCATCGACCGGGGGCAGAGTCACTGGATACGCCGCGCGCGGGGTGACAGCACCCTCGAGTCGCTGCCGCGCCGCACGGCGTGGGTGACGCTGGTGGCAGGGCGCAAACAGGGCGACCGGTTGTTCGAGGGCAGTCTCATCACGTTGCGCTACTTCCTGCGCATCTTCAACTTCGACCTCGCCCCGCCGCTTACGCTGCTGGGATGTGACGACGCGGCATCTCTGGGTGGCAACACCGACCTCGTAGCCCGAGTGCACGCCTACGGGTCACAGGCAGCACGCCACTGCCCCCCTGCATCGTGAAACCGGCACGATGTTGCCGCAAGGCAGCCCCCCGCACCGGGATGCGCCCACTTCTGCCTTGTAGGGCCTCGCACACCGGGTCCTGTCACTGATGGCCCCCATCCGGTACATGGCGACCCTGCGGGCCCATGTCCGCATGTGGCTGCACAGACTGCGCCTTGACGAACGCCGTTGCGCGATGTGCCTCGCCCCGTTCGCCCCCGACATCCCCCCTCTTCCCCCCTCATTCCCGGATAACGCCCCGTGGCGACCCGGTCGGCATGACGGACACGAACCATCAACGCCACCACCCGGGCAGGGCGATGCCCCTGGCGGGCAGGATGCCGCACCCGTACGCGCCGCGCCGCCCTCACCCTCGCAACTCTGTCCGCACTGCCTCGCCATGATGCCTCGCAGAATGGCCGGATTCTGCCCGTACTGCGGCGACCTCTTCCCGGCGCACCACGCGCCCTGCACCCCCTGCGCCCACTGTCTCCGTGAAACCCCGCCGTGGCGGCACCTGTGCTTCTACGGAAGCTACGAACATGCTTTGCGCCAATTGCTTCTGCAGGCGAAGTTCCATAGCGACCCCACCGCCGCCCATATCGCCGGTGAACTTCTCGCCAGCGTCTGCGCCGACCTGCCACATCCCGACGCCATCGTGCCCGTACCGTTGCATACGGCGCGACTGCGCGACCGGGGTTTCAACCAGTGTGTCGAGGTGGCGCGTCCCATCTCACGCATCCTGCAAGCCCCCCTGCGCCCCGACCTTCTCGCCCGCACCCGCCATACCCCCCCACAGACCGGACTGCATCGCAAGGAAAGGCTGCGCAACCTGCGCGAAGCCTTCGCCGCCTCTCCGTGCTGCGCGGGGCTGCACCTTCTGCTTGTGGACGACACCATGACCACCGGCACCACTCTCGCCCATGCAGCGCGGCACCTTCTGGCCGCCGGGGCCGCCAGTGTGGATGTGGCCGTTGTGGCACGCACACCCAGACATTTCGGGTAGGCACTGCGGCTGACGCGCCCACCGGACGCGGCCTGCGCCTGCTACGCCCCGCGTGGCCAAGGAATGCGTGGTGCCATGCCGCCTTGGCAGTGTTTTCCCCGCACTTCGAAGGACGACTTG
>Ga0302246_1002774_pt1 | contig 10190 bp, 4 predicted proteins | sample AAG_UR_Trp_MG_FD_193533 | JGI IMG/M metagenome (GOLD analysis project Ga0302246, IMG submission 193533) | Enriched activated sludge microbial communities from anaerobic digester in WTTP, New Holstein, Wisconsin, United States - AAG_UR_Trp | ecosystem: Engineered > Bioreactor > Anaerobic >...
AAAACCTGCGCGGCGTCCTGCCCAAAAGTGAGTATCAGGAACTGGACAACGCTGTTTTGGGCCAGCTACTCCGCACGCTGAACCCCGACGAACTCAAGCGCGTCTCCGGTGATGTCTTCGGCCGCATCTATGAATACTTCCTGACACAGTTCGCCGGTCAGAAGGCCCATGACGACGGCGAATTTTTTACGCCTGTTTCGATTGTGTCGCTCATTGCCAATGTCCTTGAGCCGGAAAAGGGAACCGTTTTGGACCCGGCTTGCGGTTCCGGCGGCATGTTCGTCCAGAGCGCCCGCTTTGTTGAAAAACGTCACGAGAACCCAACGGAAAGACTGACATTTCGTGGACTGGAGAAAAACGCCACCACCATCCGCCTGGCGAAAATGAATCTCGCAGTTCATGGCCTGGAGGGCGATATTCAGAAAGCCATCACCTACTATGAAGATCCCCACGAGTTGAACGGCAAGGCAGACTATGTGATGGCCAATCCCCCCTTCAACGTCGATGAGATCGACGCCGGCAAGATCAAGAACGATCCGCGGCTGCCGTTCGGTTTGCCTGGTGTGAACAGGGAAGGCAAGGTCTCCAACGGCAACTATATCTGGATCAGTTATTTCTACAGTTATCTCAGTGAAACCGGACGGGCTGGTTTTGTCATGTCTTCCCAGGCGTCGAGCGCCGGACGGGACGAAGCCATGGTCCGGCAGAAGCTGGTGGAAACCGGTGACGTGGAGGTGATGATCGCCATCCGGTCAAACTTCTTCTACACCCGAACCGTACCGTGCGAACTGTGGTTTCTTAATCGCGCCAAGCCGGAAGCACAGCGCGATAAGGTGCTGATGATCGACGCCCGGAACATCTTCCGCAAGGTTACCCGGAAGATCAACGATTTCAGCCCGGAGCAGGAGCAGAATATCCTCGCGATCGTCTGGCTTTACCGGGGAGAAACGGAGAAGTACCTCGATCTGGTGGGCGGTTACTGCCGTCGGATGCTCCAGGAAGGCGCCGGTTGTTACAACACCATCGACGAGGATGGCAATCCAGTTGAGCCTTTGCCGGGTTTCATTTCCTCGCTCGATAGTCTGTGCGCCGCCCTCAAACCGTTTCTGGATACGCTGCCCGCCGCTGCCGCCCACGCCGAAACCTTAAAGGAACTCAACAGCGAACGGGCTGCTTTCAAGTCGGACGTTGAGGTTTTCAAAACATCCATTCGTGAGCAGGAAGAAATCTGGAAAACGCAGAACACAACGAACGGTGCGTTGAAAAAAGCCGTCGAACGCCTGGCGCCTGTCGCCGAGAGCAGCCGCGACCTGGTCAAACAGGCGGATTTGCTCTACAAGCTCGCCTGCCGGTTGATCGAAATATGTGAAAGCGAATGCGACGCCCGGAGCAGCGATGCCTGGTCCAACCGGGACATCACCCGTGCCCGGAAAGCCGCCGACGAGGCGCGCCAGACGGCGGTCGAACAGTTGAAGCAAGTCCGTTACTTCCACCGACAGGCCCACTGGCTGACGGAGCGCTTCCCGGAAGCCAGGCTCCGGGATGTGGAGGGCCTGGTAAAACTGGCGGACCTTACCATGATCGCCGCCAACGACTGGAGTCTGACGCCGGGGCGCTATGTGGGGGTCGCCCCGGAAGAAGAGGATGAGAATTTCGATTTTGAGGAGGTTCTACGGAATATCCACATCGAACTCGAAGACCTGAATGCCGAGGCAGTGCAGTTGGCGGCGACGATTAAGAAGAACTTTGAGGAGTTGGGGATATGAAATCGCTCCTCAGGAAAATTGGCAGTTTTGCAAAAGTAAAAGGTGGGAAGAGACTGCCAAAAGGAATGACTGTTCTGGATGATCCAACAGAGCATCCCTATTTGCGAGTTGTTGATTTTGGGTCTGATGGCATTGATCGTTCAAACATCAAATATATCGATAAGGAAACTTTCGATCATGTCAAGCGATACACAATTTCTGATAGCGACATTTATATTAGCATTGCTGGTACAATTGGCCGTGTAGGTATTGTGCCAGATGATCTCTCAGGCTCAAACCTGACTGAAAATGCCGCAAAAATAACAAACATTTCGACCGATATTGATCATCGATATCTCATGTATTATCTACGAGGACCTCTTGGGCAAAGTGCAATACAAAATCGAACAGGCGGAACTTCCCAACCGAAGCTGGCTCTTTACAGAATCGCTAACATCGATTTTCCATTTAAGCCATTGATGGAGCAGCAGGCCATTGCTTCAATACTTACATCCTATGATGACATGATCGAGAACAACCGGCGGCGTATTCAGATACTGGAACAGGCGGCGCGGCTGCTCTACAAGGAGTGGTTCGTCCACCTCCGCTTCCCCGGCCACGAACACACCAAAATCATCGACGGCGTACCGGCAGGATGGGAGAAGAAGCCGCTTGGTGCATTGCTGACGTTACAAAGAGGATTTGACCTGCCTGTAAGCAGACGGAAAGAAGGATGTTTTCCTATCTATGCGTCAACTGGAATTAACGGCTACCACGCTGAGGCTAAAGTCAAAGGCCCGGGTGTGGTCACAGGTCGATCCGGGTCACTTGGGACGGTCATGTTTGTTTCTGGTGATTTCTGGCCGCTCAACACGACGTTATGGATCAAAGAGTTCAAGCTTGTTGGACCGCATTATGCCAACCACTTGCTGGCGAACATGAAACTGGAGCAGTACAACGGTGGTGCTGCTGTGCCGACACTAAATAGGAATGACGTACACAGGGTGGAGGTTCTAAGTCCACCATCGCTGCTACTTCGGATGTTCGAAGACCAATCTCATGACATAGCTAAACAAATTGATGCTCTTACGAGCATGAACTTGAAACTGTCTGAAGCCCGCGATCTCCTCCTGCCCAAACTGATGACCGGGGAGGTGGTAGTTTGAATAACGATAATCTACAGATATCGGAAAGTGCGTTCCTGCAGCATTATCTTCAGAACGCACCATATCTGATGTGGTTCTTGGGTGCGGGAACTTCGCGTTCTGCTGGACTGCCAACGGCGAACGATATTATCTGGGATTTGAAGCGCCGCTATTATTGCCTGCATGAAAACCAGGACCTGCATTCCCACGACATCAATAACAAGGCGATAAAGCAAAAGATTCAGGCCTACATGGACAGCAAGGACTTCCCGGCGCTGTGGAGTCCAGAAGAGTATTCCTTCTATTTTGATTTGATTTTTGGCTACGATGGCCAAGCCCAGCAGCGCTATATCCATGAGACCCTTAGCAACAACAAGATTTCCTTGAATATTGGTCATCGTGTATTGGCGGGGCTAATGGAGATGGGCAATGCGCGGATCGTCTTCACGACAAACTTCGACGAGGTTATTGAAACTGCTTTCGCCGAGATTGCAGGTAAGAGTCTGCCTACCTTTCATTTAGAAGGCTCCTATGCGGCACTGGATGCCCTGAATGGAGAGCATTTCCCGCTTTACGCCAAAGTTCACGGCGATTTTTGCTACCAAAAGATCAAGAACCTCTCGGAAGACTTGCGCAGCAACGATAGGGAAATCCAGACGTGTTTTCTTGCAGCCACGACAAGATACGGATTGGTGATATCGGGATATAGCGGACGAGACGAAAATGTGATGTCGATGCTGCGAGAGGCGATTAACCAGAACAACGCTTTTCCACATGGGCTATTCTGGTCGGTTCCAAGATTGTGCGGCGTGGAGCGAGGCGTCTGGGAAGTTATTGCGTATGCGAAGAGTAAAGGGGTACGCACAGGTGTCGTTGAAACAGGGACCTTCGACGAAATGCTTTCAAAAATATGGCGTCAAGTGAAAGACAAGCCGCAAGTGCTCGACGGAAAAGTTAGAACTTCTAGTGCCGCCAGAGTTTCTATTCCACTTCCTCCGCCTGGCCGACAATTTCCGATCCTGAGAACCAATGCATTGCCCGTCATTAAGACACCGCCGCACTGCGGTGCGGTGGAATTGGAAGGTGCTGTCACTTTTGGTGAACTCCAGGAAAAGTGTATTGAACATTCGGTAAATGCGATATGGACCTATACAGATAAGATCTTGTTTTGGGGGAATAAGGAAGAGATTATCAAGATACTTCCTGCTGATAAATCCACCACAACAAAAGTTTATGATATTGAGGACGGACAAAGGCTCGCAGCTGAGTCCACCTTTGTAAGGTCATTTTTCGAGGAGGCGCTTGTAACAGCGCTTTGCCATGGAAAACCGCTTTTTGTTCGGCGCAAGAATAGAACACATTATGCGGTTGTTCAGAGTGATGCGTCGAATGACAAACTGTTTTCACGTTTGCGAAATGAGCTTGGCTACGAACACAAGCAAGGCTACATTGCAGGAACTGTAACGGGGCTAAGGGATGTGACCTGGGCCGAATGTGTCTCAATCCAGCTTGAGGAACGTGGCGGGAGTCTATGGGTTATGCTCAGGCCGGACATATGGATAAAGCCACTAGCAAGAAGACAAGAGGCGCAAGATTTTCTTAGACAACGTCGTTTACACCGGTGGAACAAGCAGTCCTATCATATTCTGGATGCTTGGATTGAAATCTTGCTCGGCGAAGTAGGTTCAGGTAATGCGGTAAAAGTTTCTTGCCTTCAGGACGCTGATTACAGCGCCGAATTCGAGATCGGAACCCGAACCGCGTACAGCCGCGGAGGTAGCCATGGATGCTGACCCGTCAAATCTTTCTGCACATTCTATTTTGCCGGAACCGCAACTACTATTTCAGGCAAACAAGACAGATACACATCCGCTTCGCGGCCTGTCTCAGCATGGGCCATATAGCGCCGGGTTAGGGCTGCCCGGCCCGGTCAGGCTTGCCTATTTAGCGCCAGAAGCATACATGGGTAAATTGGACGGCCTTGTTTCAGAGCTCAAGAACACCGCTACGCCTAAGGAAGCTCCTAATTACTATATTCAGTATTCCGGTTTCGAAGCAGTGTTTCGGGTGCCATTGGTTGCACCAACTGAGGTGCTGAAATTCACTACGCCTAAAGAATGCGACACGCTTGCTGCCACTGGAAACGGAGCGGCTCTCGCGGACAAACTTTTTCAGTCAATGGCTGGCTTCCTCAGGCAAAAGCACGCTTTTGATGTGATTCTCATTTATTTACCTCCGGGCTGGAAGCAATGTTTTGAATATGAAGGCTTCAATCTGCATGACCGTATCAAGGCAAAGGTCGCCCCGCTCGACCTGCCCATTCAGATAGTCAACGAGGTGGCCTTTACTCGCAATTGCCGAGCGAATGTGATGTGGGGTATCAGTGTTGCGCTCTATGCAAAGGCTGGAGGAATTCCTTGGAAACTTGCTGATTGGGACAAAGACGAGGCTTATATTGGCCTGAGTTACGCCCTCAAGAAAAATGCGGCTGGAAATGATTACACGACTTGTTGCAGCCAGGTCTTTGATCCGGATGGTACAGGCTTCGAGTTTATTGCATACGACACGCGGGAATACACAACCGACCTCAAAGGAAATCCCTATCTTACCTATCAGGAGATGCAATCTGTTCTTTCAAAAAGTTTGCTCCTCTACCAGAACAGCCATAATGGCCGGATGCCGCGTAAAGTGTTTGTACACAAGACAACGCACTTTACTGAGGAAGAAATACAGGGGGCGTTTGACGCCTTTGGCAGGAAAACGGAGGTTGAGCTCGTTCAGATTGTACGGGGTACAAACTGGCACGGTTTGAAAGTTGTACAAACCTACGATAAGAAAACAGAAAAACGGATTATTGTGCCTGCTGGCTATCCCGTTGATAGAGGTGCTTACCTGCCTTTGACTGGTTCGGAATGTCTGCTCTGGTCTCAGGGTAGCGTGATTGGGATTAATCAACAGTCGCCAAACCAACCAGTGTTTAAAGAAGCAGCGCTCAAACCACTCCCTGCACCAATAATGCTACGTCGTTTTTCTGGTGAAGGAGGATGGCACGATACCTGTTCAAGCATCCTTGCTCTCTCCAAAGTAGATTGGAATAACAATACACTTTACAAGACAATGCCTGTCACAATTGGTTATTCAAAAGTGTTCGCGGAAGTAGTCAAACTGACACCGGAGATAGTTAACAATGTTTATGATTATAGATACTTCATGTAGCCGCCCCACCCTATTTCAGCAGACCACCCCTAAGCACCTGGAACAGGAACCGAGTTGGGAGTTGGTGTACGCACATAACACTTGCAATTGGCCGACATGAAGCAAAAACAGCTCCACAACCTCATCTCCCTCGGTGAAGACACCACCCGCCAGTTCAAGGCGGATGTGAAGAATGCCGACTCCCTGGCTTCGGAGATGGCGGCCTTCGCCAACACAAACGGAGGCATGATCTTTATTGGCGTGGCCGATGACGGTTCGACACCTGGACTTTCAGTGCCCGATGTCTCCCGCATCAATCAGCTCATCAGCAATGCCGCCAGCCACCTGGTGCGCAGCCCGCTGGCGGTGCAGACCGAGAACGTGGCGCTGGAAAACGGCCGCATTGTCATCCTGCTGACCGTGCCCAAGGGGATAGACAAACCCTATTTCGACAAGAACGGGGTGATCTGGCTCAAATCCGGGGCCGACAAGCGGCGGGTGAACTCCAAGGAGGAGCTGCGCCGCCTGTTTCAGTTCACCAACCAGTTCCACGCCGACGAGCTGCCCACCAAGGCGGGGATCGACAAGCTGGACAAGCTGCGCTTCCGCGATTTTCTGCGTGATGTCTACAAACAGGAATACCCTGATTCCCCTGCTGAGTTGATCCGGCTGCTGCAAAACATGAATCTGGCCGCCGACGATGGCAGGCTGAACCTGGCCGGGGTGCTGCTGTTCGCCGAGCAGCCGGAGTGGATCGTGCCGCAGTTCGTGGTCAAAGCGATCCGCTACCCTGGCGACAAAATCCACGCCACCGACTACCTCGATACCGAGGACTTTTCCGGTCCGCTGCCGAAAATCTTTGAGGGGGCGCTGGCTTTTGTCATGCGCAATCTGCGCAAGGTACAGGCCGGGCGTGGAGTGAACGCTCCGGGGCTGCCGGAGATTCCCGAGGCTGTTTTTGAGGAGCTACTGGTCAACGCCCTGGTTCACCGTGACTACCTGGTCAGTGCCCCGATCCGTCTGTTTATCTTCGACAACCGCATCGAGATCATCAGCCCCGGCCATCTTCCAAACAACCTGACGGTCGAGAAAATTCGAGCCGGGAACTCCAACATCCGCAACCCGATCCTCATTTCCTACGTGGCCAAAGGGCTGCTGCCTTATCACGGCCTGGGCTCGGGCATTAAACGGGCGCTGGAAAAGTGGCCGGCCATCGACTTTACTGACGATCACGACGGCTGCCTGTTCACGGCCACGGTTCACCGGAAAGCGGTGGAAGATCTGGATTTGGTGAGCATTGCAACGGACGTTTCGACGAAAGACGATACAGCGTCGGGAAAGCGTCGGGAAAGCGTCGGGAAAGCGTCGGGAAAGATTCTCGAAACCTGTCGGGAAAAACCTTCTGTTACCATTCCTGAACTGGCTGAATTGATCGGCATTACCGAGCGATCGGTGCAGCGGAACATTCAGAACCTGCAAAAGGATGGATTGTTGCGACGGGTTGGAGGAAGAAAGGAAGGCCACTGGGAGGTGATTGAATGACACGCGCCCCCTACACCGAAGACACCCTCGTCCAGCAGACGACCGCCGAATACCTGGGGCAGGAACTGGGTTGGGAGTCGGTTTACGCCTATAACAACGAAACCTTTGGACCGGACGGTTTGCTGGGTCGGTCTTCGGACCGCGAAGTGGTGCTCACCCGCTATCTGCGGGCCAAGATCGTCGAACTCAACCCGGGGTTGCCGGATACCGCCTACGAAGACGCTGTCCGGCAGATCGTATCCACGACCGCCACCCAGACCATGCAGGCGACAAACCGGGAGAAGTATGAGTTGATTAAAACCGGCGTTCCGGTGACCTTCCGCAACGATAAGGGTGACCTGGAAAAGCTACGGCTTCGGGTCATCGATTTCAATGAACCCCAAAACAACCACTTCCTCTGTGTCCGGGAGTTCTGGGTCCGGGGAGACCTCTACCATAAGCGACCGGATATTATTGGTTTTATAAATGGGTTACCTCTTCTATTTATTGAACTCAAGAACATTCACAAAGATCTCCGCGTCGCCTATCAGAAGAATTTTAGGGATTATCTGGATACGGTCCCACATCTGTTTCATCACAATGCATTTGTTATTTTCGGCAACGGTGCAGATGCAAAACTTGGTTCTTTAACCAGTCGATTTGAGCATTTCCACGACTGGAAACGCCTGGCCGAGGACCAGCCAGGGGCGGTCGATATGGAAACCCTGCTCAAGGGTATCTGTGACAAGACCAATTTCCTTGACCTCCTGGAGAATTTTATCGTTTTTGATGACTCCTCGGGCGAGGCGAAAAAGATTCTGGCGCGCAACCACCAGTTCCTGGGCGTCAACCGGGCCATCGAGGCGGTCAGGGATCGCCGCAACCGCCAGGGAAAGCTCGGCGTTTTCTGGCACACCCAGGGGGCGGGCAAGAGCTATTCGATGGTCATGTTCACCCGGAAAATCCACCGCAAACTGGGGGGAAACTTCACCTTCTTAATCTTAACCGATCGGGACGATCTGGATACCCAGATTTACAAGACCTTTGCCGGCAGCGGTGTGGTTGACAACGACCGGGACCCCTGCCGGGCGATCAACGGCCATCACCTCAATCAACTGCTGACCGATCACAAGGCGTATATTTTTTCCCTCATCCAGAAATTCAACCAGATCGTCGACCCGGACAAGGGCTACACGAAACGGGATGATATTATCGTCATCACCGACGAGGCGCACCGCACCCAGTACGGCACCCTCGCTCTGAATATGCGCAACGCCCTGCCTAATGCCGGATATATCGGGTTTACCGGGACGCCTCTTTTCAAGGGCGACGAGATCACGCGGCGGGTTTTCGGCGAATATGTGTCCACCTACGATTTCCAGCGTGCGGTTCAGGACAAGGCCACGGTGCCGCTTTACTATGACGCCCGGGGCGACAAGCTCGGTGTTTCCATTGGCGATTTGAATGAGCGCATTGCCGAGAAGCTTGAAACGCTGGATATTGAAAGTGTGGATGTGGCGCAGCGCCTGGAAAAGGAACTGAAACGGGATTATCACATCATCACGGCGAAAAAGCGGTTAAAGCAAATCGCCCAGGATTTTGTCATTCATTATTCCAGGGCCTGGGAAACCGGCAAGGCGATGCTGGTCTGCATCGACAAGGTGACCTGCGTCCGGATGTACAATCTGATCACCGAGTTCTGGGACAAGCGGATCGCCGAACTGGAAAGCGAACTCAATACGACGACGGATGACCAGGAAGAAGTCTATCGACGCCGGCAGATTCTGTGGATGCGCGAAACCCGCATGGCCGTGGTGGTCAGTGAAGAGCAGGGCGAAGTCGCTAAGTTTCGCCAGTGGGACCTGGACATTACGCCGCACCGCCGTCTGATCAAAGACGGCATGGACCTGCCGGAGTCGATGCGGACGAAGCCGCAGTTCAAGAACATGCAGCGCATGGATGTCGATGAGGCTTTTAAGGAAGAGGCGCACCCGTTCCGGGTCGCCATCGTCTGCGCCATGTGGCTGACGGGATTCGATGTGCCGAGTCTGTCGACGCTCTATCTTGATAAGCCGCTCAAGGCCCATACGCTGATGCAGGCCATCGCCCGCGCCAATCGCGTCAATGAAGGGAAAAACAACGGCTTGATCGTCGATTACTGCGGTATTCTCAAGAATCTGCGGAAGGCCCTGGCGACCTTTGCGGGTGTCGGCGACAACGGTCATGGAGGCGGTGGCGAGGAGACGGACCCCGCCAAACCTGACGAGGAACTCCTGGCGGAGTTGGCCGAGTCCATTGCTTTTATAAGAGATTTTCTGCTTGAACGGGGCGCCTCACTGGATGACATCATCAACAAAACCGGATTTGAACGCAACGCCGCCATTGTTTCTGCCAAGGAAGCCGCCAACGAGAATGACGAAACCCGCAAACGCTTTGAAGTCATGTGCCGGGAAGTCTTTCTCAAGTTCAAAGCCTGTATCAACATCAAGGATGTCAATCAATACCGGGCTGAATACGGGGCGATCAATGTCGTCTATAAGAGCCTTCAGCGGGATCGGGAGAAAGCGGATATATCCGATATCAT
>Ga0302246_1002786_pt1 | contig 10146 bp, 9 predicted proteins | sample AAG_UR_Trp_MG_FD_193533 | JGI IMG/M metagenome (GOLD analysis project Ga0302246, IMG submission 193533) | Enriched activated sludge microbial communities from anaerobic digester in WTTP, New Holstein, Wisconsin, United States - AAG_UR_Trp | ecosystem: Engineered > Bioreactor > Anaerobic >...
TGCTGATATTGGGGAACCTGGCATAATTAGCTTAGTTAACCTTAGTTACCCTTAGATGCCTAGATAGTTACCCTTAGAGGTTAACTGTACAAATACTTGACAAACATTCTTTATTATGGTACGGTCAACTATTTTTCCTCATAAAAAAGAGCCCTTGGGCTCGAGACGTTTTAACCAATTCTGCTTTTCAAAGGCAGTGGAGATGAAGGTAAAATTTTTACGCCATGCTTTAAAAAAATAATTTCAGCTGCTTCTCGCACCACATCATGATCAGCAGGCGCTAAATGATCCAACACGTGATCATTGCATAAAGAACGAAATTTCAGAATTAACTCCAAAGTTATATGGCCTTTGGTAATCCGATAAGCGCAAATCAACAATTTTCCAGCATCTTCCTCCTTGCTATTTGACATGGCTCACCTTCTTTCCATAACAAGACGGACAATAAAGCAAATCCACGCTCATGTCAAGAAGACAAACAGCTCTTGACTCTATTAACAATATTTGATATCATATTTTTCAGTTCTTATTTCAATACAATGGCTTAATTTTCGATAATAACTCAACAAGGAGAAGGTTTTATGTCTAGGTTAGATCGAGAGTTTGGAGGTTCTTCAAGGGTATCTCAACACGATATCCTTCAGGTACATGAACGTGATAATCATGGGCAAACGGAATTCAATCCAAAAATCTCTTCGGAAAATGTGTATTGGGAAAAAGAAAGAGAGCTCCAACCACTCTCCGTCAAGCTGAGCGAACTAGTTATCCGTCCATAAATATTTAAGCCGAACTTTACACTTTACTCCGCTCTCTATCATGAGAGCCTTTTTCTTTTAAGAAATATACGCTAAGCTACTTATATGAATTATTATTTCACTGTTCCCGATAATATTCCCAAAATCCGCTTGGACGTTTTTTTAAATCAACAAATACCCAAATTAACCCGTAGCTATATTGCTAAAAAACTTAAATCCGGAGCCGGATTAGTTAACGGCAAGCCTGCTGTTGTTCACACCTTCCTTAAACCTGGAGACCAAATATTTTTTAATAATGCCGACACCGAATCTTTTACTAAACTTGTTAAAATTAACCAAAAATCTATAAATAATAAATCTCAATTTGATATTAAAAAATATATTATTCAAGAAACTAAAGATTATTTTGTTATCAATAAGCCCGCAGGTTTAATTGTGCATCCTGATGGAACAAATAAAGTTGAAACTCTTGTCGATTTATTAGTTGAATATTATCCGCCCATTGCCAAAATCGGCGAAGATCCCTCGCGCCCCGGTATAGTTCATCGTATCGACAAAGATGTTAGCGGATTAATGGTTGTAGCCAAAAATCAATCCGCTTTTGATAATCTCAAACAACAATTCAAAGAGCGTAAAACACGTAAAAAATATTCTGCCATAGTTTATGGTAGATTCACTAAAAAAGAAGGTGAAATTAAATTCCGTATCGCTAGATCCAAATCAAAAGCTCGTATGGCCGCTCTTCCCGAAAATTCCATCAAAGGCAAAAGCGCATGGACTCATTACAAAGTTATTAAAGAACTGAAGAATGCTTCACTCATCGAATTAGATATTTTTTCCGGACGCACCCATCAAATTCGCGTACACCTTAACGCTCTTAAACATCCAATTATAGGCGATAAACTCTATACGCAAAAACAATACAAAATCATACCAGTAAACCGCCTCATGCTTCAAAGTACCGAACTATCTTTTTTAGATCCGACTACCAGCGATCCCTCAACTTTTACAATCCCACTAGCTCCAGAATTTAAATTATTCATTAAGCAAAATAGCTAATCTCATTCACAATATTTATAACAACTCAATAAGGATTTATTAATAAAATTATTAATTACAAATTGCATAAATTACAAATAAATTTCATTTATTGCAATAAATGAAAAGTTTGATTACAAAGGACCTAATTCGTATCGCAATATATATAGATGTATGCCCTCAATATTATTCATAATCACCGGCCCTTCAGCATCAGGAAAAACTACCGTCGCCGAAAAATTATTGCAACAAAAATTTTTAAAACTAAAAAAAATCACCACTTGTACCACGCGAAACAAACGTCCCAATGAAATTAGCGGTCAAGATTATCATTTCCTTAAAAAAGAAACTTTCGCTCAAGCGATAAAAAATAAAGAAATGTTCGAATGGTCAAAGGTATATGGCAATTATTATGGTTCACGTAAAACAGATTTAATTAAAGCTTTGCAAGGATCTAAAAACATCTTAATCATTGTGGACGTGCAAGGTGTAAAAAAAATTAAAAAAATCATACCCGAATCTCAAATAATTTTTATTGACACGCCCAAAAGCTCTTTAATCTCCAGACTCAAGACCAGAAACTCAACAAAAAAGGATATCGCTAAAAGAATCAGCAAGTATGAAAAAGATAGACAAGTCAAAAAATTAGCAGATAAAACGATTTTTAATATAGAGGGGCAAATAGATCAAACCGTAAATCAAGCAAGCAATTTCATTAAAAAGCGTATTTTGGCTCATAATAAAGCTAAAAAGATACAAACAGATAAAACTTGACACATGAGCATTAAATGGGTATTATTTGCCCACTTATATGGCCAGACAAATCAAAATGCAAATTGCGCCGACAGACGTGCAATCAGGCATGTTAATTCGCGTGCATCAAAAAATCCGCGAAAAAAATCCTAAAGGCGAAGAAAAAGAGCGTATACAAATCTACGAAGGTTTAGTTATTAAAGTTCACGGCAAAAATATTCATCGCACAATGACTGTCCGAAAAATCAGCAACGGCATCGGTGTTGAAAAAATTTTTCCACTTACATTGCCTGCCATTGCTAAAATTGAAGTAATCAGTCAAAACAAAGTGCGTCGCAAAGTTTTAAACTTTGTCCGTGATACAAAAAAACGTTTAAAAGAAATCACGCCCAAAGTAAAAATCAAATCCGAAGAGCTTGCTGTATAGTCTTTTCCAAGCCTCGTTGCAATCTAAAAAATAATTCAAAAAACCGCTTAAGCGGTTTTTTGATTATTATAATAATTAAATAGGTAGTAAATTATAGCAAATTTAGTTAGCAATTCCTTTATCTTTCTCTATCGTAGAGAATTTATTATAAATCGTATCTACCGCAAAATCCAATCTATGCTCAATCACCGAACCAAAACGATAATTCACGTAAAAAGCTTCACTTATATCGTCAACTTTTGAAGCCCAATTTGCCCCATACAAATCCTTCGCCATTTGCTCTGTTGGCACCCAACGCAATTCACCATTTTGATAAACGGCATAAACCTTATTATCAGTTTGAAATTTAACCAATTTGGATCCCGGTCTGTATGTAACATTCCCACCGATAGGAATCTTGGTCATATCCTCAAGTGATATAATTTTTACATCAGCAAAAGTCGGATACCATGTAAAATAAACTTTTTCATTAGGAAAAACATAACGCTTACCATCTGATGCATAATAATAAACCGCCGTATCACTAAAAGTGTTAGGATCTTCATCACTGGGAATTTTAATCAAACTGCCGGCCGGTAAATTCAAATCCAATCCTTGATTAAAATTGATATTTATAGTATTGGGCGATGGATAATCTTCAGCCAAAATCGCATTAAAACTAGCTGTACCGTTTTTTAATGATTTAACATAAAAGAAAACCTCGCCAAAAGAATTAGTAATTCCTGAAGCGGGAGATATTTCGTCCAATATTCCACGCGAAGAAACGAGCTTTACATTAACTCCGCTCATTGCTATACGGTTAACATTGCGTACACGTACGGTAATACGCGCCTGATCTATCCCATCAGCTTTAACCGTATCTTTTGATACCTTCAAAACAGTGCCGGATGGATCAAAATCAATAGCGCAAGCCACATACAAAGGTGTTGATAAAAAAATAAAAGTTAAAAAACAACCAAATGTGCTTTTAAATATTCTTATAATAACTTGCATATTTTTATATATTCAGATTATAGCACATCTTTCAAATATTTTCCTGTCAAACTCTTTTTGTTTTTGGCAATTTCTTCAGGAGTGCCTTCAGCAATTATATAACCACCCTTAGCGCCTCCATCAGGCCCCATATCAATAACCCAATCCGCATATTTGGCAACGTCTAAATTATGCTCAATAACTAAAATAGTATTACCCTTCTCTACCAAAGCATCAAGCACCTTAAGCAAACGATTAATATCATCAAAATGCAAACCGGTTGTTGGCTCATCCAAAATATACAAAGTTTTACCGGTAGCTCTACGCGAAAGTTCAGTGGCCAATTTTACACGTTGTGCCTCGCCCCCAGACAAAGTCGTAGCCGGCTGACCCAAACGCAAATAACCCAAGCCAACTTCGTGTAAAACCGTAAGTTTATCGTAAATCAAAGGCTGATCAGCAAAAAATCTTCTCGCCTCCTCAACCGTCATATCCAACACATCAGCTATATTCTTTTCGCGATAGTTTATCTCCAAAGCTTCGGCATTATATCTTTTACCATGACATTCTGGACATTCTGCATACACATCAGACAAGAATTGCATCTCTATTCTTACATATCCATCTCCTCCGCAAGCCTCGCATCTACCTCCACCTTTAACATTAAAACTGAATTTTCCCGCATCATAACCTCGCATTTTAGCTTCCGGAATATTAGTAAACAAATCGCGTATACCAGTAAAAACCCCAGTATAAGTTGCCGGATTGGATCTAGGCGTACGCCCTATGGGAGATTGATCAACCGATACAACTTTATCCAAATTTTCTATACCCTCAATTTTTTTATGCTCCCCTGGCAATTCCTTGGAGTTATAAAAATGATGCGACAAAGCTCTACCCAAAATATCTAAAACCAAAGTTGATTTTCCAGATCCAGATACACCTGTTACGCAAACAAATTTTCCCAATGGCAATTTAAAATCAACATTTTTCAAATTAAATTCCGAAGCTCCTTTAACTATCACGTATTTTTTATTTCCGGTTCTGCGTTTTTTAGGTATTTCGATTTTCTTTTTACCGGTCAAGTATTGCGCGGTAATTGATTCTTTATTTCTTTTGATTTCCGCCAAAGATCCAGCTGTTACAATCTCGCCACCGTACTCGCCCGCCCCAGGGCCAACATCCACAACATAATCCGCCGCCTGCATTACAGTTTCATCATGCTCAACTACAATTACGGTATTACCCAAATCACGCAAACGTTTCATGGTACCAATCAGTCTTTCATTATCACGTTGGTGCAAACCAATAGAAGGCTCATCTAAAATATAAATAACTCCGGAGAGTTCAGAACCCAATTGCGCAGCCAATCTAACTCTTTGCGACTCTCCGCCGGATAATGAAATCGCGCTACGATCCAAAGTCAAATAACCCAAACCAACATCAATTAAATTTAACAAACGTCTTTTTATTTCCGGAATAATTTGATTTACGACTAATCTTTCATGTTCCGAAAAACCCAGAGGATCTAATTTTTTTTCAATTTTAATTCTAGATATTTTACTAACAGTTTTCTTCTCTTGCTTGTATCCGCCAATCTCCTGAACAAACAGTAATGTATCTTCCAAAGATTGTTCTACAATCGACGAAATAGTTTTATTTGCCACTGTAACACTCAAAGCTGTTCTATTTAATCTTTTACCTTGGCATTCCGGACAAACCAAAACTCGCATATATCCTTCAATTTCTTTTTGCACATAATCCGAATCCGTTTGACGATATTTTTCTTCCAGCATCGCTAATATACCACTAAAAATTTGTTTTTTTCCATCTATTTCATAAACCTCTTCTCCAGTCCCCTCCAATAAAACACTCATGGCTTTTGCCGTAATTTGCCCAACTTCTTGATGAATAGAAAATCCATGAACCTTTCCAACAGCTTCCAGTAATTTCATATAACCAGTTTGATTACCAGCAATGCGTGTCCAAGGTTTAATAGCTCCTTGAGCAATAGTTAATCTCTTATTAGGTATTACAAGTTCCACATCCAATACGAGTTTTGTGCCCAATCCGGTACAAGCCGGACAAGCTCCATGAGGCGAGTTAAAACTGAATAAACGTGGTTCAATCGGAGGCAAAGAAATATTGCAAGAAGAGCAAAATAATGAACTAGAAAATAAAACCTCATCTCCATTATCCTCATTAACAGCAACCACCATGCCATTCCCCAAATCAACAGCCACCTTCAATGTTTCCGCAAAAGCCGTATAAACAATTCCCGAACCTTTTTTAATACGTGAAATTAAAACCTCCACATCATGAGGTTTAGTTTTATCCAATTTCGTATGCAACAATTCATCTATATCCACCAACATACCATCATATCTAACTTCACGATAACCAGAGTTTTTCGCTCCTTGTAAAACCACTTTATGTTCGCCTTTTTGTTGTCTGACCATTGGCGCTAAAACCAAAATATCCGCTTCTTGCGCCATCAATAAAATCTTTTCACCAATTTCTTCCATTGTTTGTTTATTCACTTGCATTCCGCACTCCGGACAATGCACTCTTCCGGCTCGCGCGTAAAGCAATCTCAAAAAATCATAAATTTCCGTAACCGTTCCAACGGTTGAACGTGGATTATGAGATGACGATTTCTGATCTATGGCCACTGTCGGCGAAAGCCCTTGTATTTCATCCACATCCGGCTTGTCCTGCAATTCCAAAAATTGCCTGGCATAACTCGACAAACTCTCCATGTATCTCCGCTGACCTTCAGCGTGTATCGTGTCAAAAGCAAGTGAAGATTTCCCGGATCCTGAAAGACCTGTACAAATAATCAGTTTATTTTTTGGTAAATCTATTGAAATATTTTTAAGATTATGAACGCGCGCTCCTCTTACGCTGATCACATTTTGATTATTTTTTTGTGCTGGCATGATTTGAAAAATTTACGTTCCTACATGCGGGAACAGATTGTTCTTGAGGCTATCATATATTAAAAAAGCTGACAAGTGTGCCAGCTTATCTTGTATTACAATTATTATTGAAGATAAATATCACAGGGAAAAGGAGATTCGCCTTTTATTATTTTTCTCGCTTCATCCAATGTCCACATATCTTGTTTAAATAAAGTAAATGCTTCAGGGTTTTCTTTCTTAAATTCATTCAACATGATCAAATATTCTTTCACATAATCAGGAAAAGCCATATCTGCAACAAGCAAAGCAGGAAATCCTAAAAGTAAATATCCAAGTCTCACACCCGGATTGAAAGGCAAACTCGTTTCAGCTAAATTCGAATTACAGCCTTTCTTATTTACAAAATAAAACATATTATCCAACTTGGATCCCAACGTTAATCCTAAAAGACTCATTTGAGTTACACCGACAACTCCGGATAAAAAAGGATTGGATTTAAGCTGAAATTTAAAAGCTTCCAGTGATTGCATGGCATTAGCGCCAGAAAATTCAGCATCAACATACACAACCATCTGCATACCCAAAACTGATCCACTGGCACCTTTACATTTTTTCTCAAATTCATTTATTTTTGACTCATTAATCTTAAAATCACCTTTCTTGATACATATATTTGTTACAAATCCACCTTGACTTTCAACTGGATCAATATTAACTTCTGCAACTTCTTCCACGAGATATTTATCACCCGCTGAACATAATAAATACAAAAATGCTTTCTTCGGTTTAAACACCGCATTATTAATAACATTCCCTCCAAATGCGCAGTCTGTACAGCCATGTTCGATTGATGATTGTGATTTGCAATCTTTACTTAAACTGTTACTACAATTAATACACAAACCGCCCGAAGGACAATTTTTTCCCATACACACCGCCATAGAATCTCCTCCTTCAATAAAATATTCCCGTCCACATTTGGATTCAGCGATTGTTGTAGTAAAACCTTTTGGCAATTGCGAAGAATAACTTAAAGGTGCATCCGGCGTACCAGCATCCATTAATTTAGCATTTTGATTAACCAAATCCTCGCAATAAACAATATGGTAAAAAGAAATGCGATTAATCACATAAATTTTTGGCACACTTAAAGTAAGCAAATTGGGGTTAATATTAGCAAGCAGAGCATACGCGCCAAGCCCTAATGCCAAACCCACCAAAGAGTCAACCATTGTTTCTTTGCTTTTTTCAATACTAGAAACTACCGAGCTTAACATATACTCAAACGCTCCCCAAATAAAAAATATGGCCGAAACTATAATCAAAATGCCTATCGCTCCATTAAAAACCAAACCTATCATATTGGGCAACCCGGATATACTACTTACTCCAAATATAGGATTTTGCAATTTATATTCCGGATCCCCTGCCACACAATAACCCTGCTCTTGATCGCCTTTAAACGGACAACCTTTGCCTGATTCAAATTTTCCTTCCACAGTTGAACATTCTTTTCGTGTAAAACAAAAAGCATCAATATCTTCATAAGCTCTTTTGGCCCTAGAAGAACCTCCAGCGTCCGCGCCCGAACCAGCAGAAGCTGAAGCGCCTCCGGATTGTCTTTGTTGAACACTGCCTGGCAACAAGTTTTCTCCGTAAATCTTCATTGCTTTTGTTGGTGAATCCGGAAATGAGCAACATATTCCAAAATCCGTTCCACATCCATAACCCGGACCAAAAACCGTTCCGCCTCCACTTGAGCACTGTTCTGCGTCTTTAGTGCATAAAAATAACTTATTTGGATCAGTGCTGGCAGAATTGCATCTATTTTTTTGTACTCTGCAACAAAAAAGCTCAACTCCGTTTTGATCCACACAACCAGCCTTATTGCCTCCATCCGTAGTACCTCGCATTTGCCCGCATTCAGATTGCGTAACACAAGCCGTAAAATACAAATGGCCATCACGTCTACACTGATTAGCCCCGCATGGCATTGGCCCAATACCCGGACTGGGTTTGGTATAGCTTTCACCAGGCGCGCAAGAACCTCCGGTTTGTGCCAAAGTCAAATTAACACCAAAAACAAAAAAAACTCCTACAAAAACCAATACCGCTAACCAAATATTTTTTTTAAACAAAATCATATTTTTAATTTATAAACTTCAATAATTTCTCCGCATCATATACTCCTTCGAGCTTTACTCCATTAACAAAAAAAGTCGGAGTAGCGGTTACTCCAGCCATTTCCGCATCCATAATTGATTGATTAATTAAAGAATCCAATACAGATTGATTAACACAATAATCAAAATTTTTTATATCCACTCCAATTTCGCGCGCATAATCTCTTAATGAAGTTGAATCAAGTTTATCTTGACGATTATACAAAAGTTCATGATATCGCCAATAAACATCGGCTTTGCCCTGTGACCAAACACATCTAGAAGCTTTAGCCGCATTTATGGCATTAGGATGCAAGTCCACAATCGGAAAATCTCTAATGCTAATTTTTATATCCGGACGTTTAGTTTTTAATTCCATAATTGTGCCAACAATCATTTTACAATATGGACATCCGTAATCCACAAAAACAACTATTTCATTAACACTATTTTTATCTCCGGCAAAAGGTTCGCCATCTTTGCCTTTAATTAAATCTTTTAATGTTATTCTTTGTTGTTCAGCCAAAGTATTGCGCATTTTCATTTCCATGGTAGGCTCAGAAATTGGCATAAACTCTTTATTTACCTTGCCGGATTTAATATCTTGATAATAACCGTAAACTTTTACCGCAAACAAAAACAGACCAACTAATACAAAAAAACTAAAAATCAAACCTAAAATAACCCAAAAATTTTTATACCACGACGTGTCTTGCATTTTATTTAATTCTTCCATATTAATATGGAAGTATTATACCATAAATCGCTAAACCTAGAGTACATCTGCATAAGCTCAGATACATATGGCACTCCTTGGATAAGCAGGGAGTATGCAAATCAAACGTCTCAGATATCAAGTAAGGGGTTTTTGGAAACTTAACGATTATGCCATACGCTATACCCGTATGGTCACAGATGAAGCTAAAGACAGAGCTAAAATACTTGCCCATTGGCAAATATACGGCCTAGCCTCAACTTTACACGCTTTTAGGGTTTCAAGACGTACATTATTTCGTTGGAAAGCGAGACGTAAAAAGGATTTAGGCCGTATGGAATCCTTGAATCCCGGTTCAAGAAAACCCAAGAGGGTTAGAACTAGGAGATGGCCAATTGAAATC
>Ga0302246_1002787_pt1 | contig 10139 bp, 9 predicted proteins | sample AAG_UR_Trp_MG_FD_193533 | JGI IMG/M metagenome (GOLD analysis project Ga0302246, IMG submission 193533) | Enriched activated sludge microbial communities from anaerobic digester in WTTP, New Holstein, Wisconsin, United States - AAG_UR_Trp | ecosystem: Engineered > Bioreactor > Anaerobic >...
CAATATTTTTTCAGGACCTCTTAAGATGAGCATCTTTATGATTTATATCTGAATTTCTGAAGATGGCAAATCAAACTTGCAACGGAGGATAAAAAAAGAAGGGAAAGGAGTCAGGTCTTGCTTTTTGCCATCCTGTATAAGGAATATTCTTTATGGTTCGACCAATACGCATAGAATTTGAGGGGGTTTTGACCATGTAACTTCCCGGGTGAATGCCCGGCAGGACATCTTTGCCGATGTTGAAGACTTCCGGATGTTTCTCATGACCCTTGCCGATGCGGTCGAGCACTATAAGTGGTTTGTTTATGCGTACTGCCTCATGGGCAACCATTATCACCTCCTGATAGAAACACCTCGGTCAAATCTCTCCCAGGGTATGCGTCAGCTCAATGGTGTGTATACTCAGAAATATAATGGGCGACATGACCGCGTGGGGCATCTTTTCCAAGGCCGTTACAAGGCATTCGTTGTCGAAAAGGACGCCTATCTTCTCGAACTCAGCCGATACCTTGCATTGAATCCCGTACGGGCGGGGATGGTTTCTTCGCCGGAAGACTGGCGTTGGTCCTCTTATGGTGTAACAGCCGGTATGAAACCGCAAGAATCGTTTCTTCACAGGACTTCCTGCTCAGTGTCTTCTCTCCCTCGAAAGTTCAGGCAAGGAGGTTGTATAGGAACTTTGTGACGGAAGGATTGGATAGGGGAAGTCCCTTAAAGGAAGCCAGAGGCGGGTTAATATTAGGACATGCAGCCTTCGTTGACAAAGTCCGAAAGTTAATAGAAGAATCAGAAACAGATGAGGCATTCATGACGGAGAAGTCTGCCGCGCATCCTCCGCTCTTAGAAATATTCGAGGGCGTGGATCGAGACGACGGAATCCACGATGCGGTATATCGCTGGGGATATAAATTGAAGGACGTCGGCAATCACCTCGGCCTTCACTATTCAAGAATTAGTAAGATTGCGGGAAAAATGGCAAAAAGCAAGACCTGACCCCTAATGCAGTGCTTTCCGCGTGATTTCCCTTCTGGAGAGTTTGTCGTTGCCGGCTGTGGGAAATTTCTCCAGGAAAAAGGCCCTTTTCGGGCACTCGTAAGGGGAAAGTCTCTCCTGCAAAAGGGCTTTGAGACGATTCCAATCGTATTGATGCCGATTTACAGCTTCAATGATCAGGATCAGTTTTTCTCCCAACTTGGGATCCGGCATGGATGAGATGATAAACCGGTCGGAAATGACGTCGGCCAGCTTTTGTTCGATGACCTCCGGAGAATACTTGATGCCTCCCGAGTTGACAATATTGTCATAGCGACCGATGATTTCGAATTCGGTTTGACCGACCATCCTGACGATATCCGTTGTGCGAATCGGGTGGTCAGCAAGGGCCGGGGCGTCAATCATCAAACAGCCGTTTCCGTCCGTCGAAATGCTTACACCGGGGAAAACCCGGTAATATGGGGAGCGATCGGGCCCATTGAGCCTTCTTAAGGCGATGTGGGAAACGGTCTCCGTCATCCCGTAGGTCGCATAGATTTGATTGCCCAAAGGAGCCAGTTGCTTTTCGAGGTCCGGGGTTATGGGAGCGCCTCCGAGAAGAAGTTTCCCGATCCGCTCAATGCGACTTCTTCCGTCCGTCCGGTTCAGGATGGCCCGGGCTTGCAGGGGAACCATGGCGGAAAAATCGACGGAATCGTCATGGGAGAGAATCGCCTCCACCTGGGGGGAAACGGCGGTAAGCTTCAATCTGCCGGACATCGCCCGGACAATCATCATTTTTCCCGCAATATAATTCGCGGAAAGGCACAGCAGGGCTTTTTCCCCGGGGTGGACTTTCAGAAAGTCCAGCGTCATGGCGGCGCTGTTCAAAAAGAGATCCTTGCGAATCAGCAGAGTTGTTGGAGTCCCCGTGCTGCCGGATGTCCGGACGGCAACATCGGGTCGATCATTCATCCATGCGGAAAGAAACGTCCATAAGGCCTTTTCCCATTCGGGGGCCTGCGGATCCGTTTCTTTTTTCCGGGCCAATCGAATCAGGGTCGGGCGATCGTAATACGTATTATCGAGATGAAGACCGTCATTCATGGTACAAACCGGACAGGTCGAAATGGCCGGAAACGTTCCAGCGCAGTTCGTCCCCCTGCAAATACAGCGGGGAAGAAAAATTGTTTTCAAAAAGGCGGCCCGTTCCCAGGCCGTGGGGCAGGGGATTGGTCCGGTTTGCGGTCCACTGGGCAATCGCATTCAGACCGATATTGGATTCCAGTGCCGACGTGATCCACCAGCCGGTGTTCGATGCGGCGGCGAGATCGATCCATTCCATGGCGCCTTTGAATCCCCCGTGCAAGGAAGGTTTCAAGACCAGGTAGGGGGGACGAATCTCGCGGATCAGGTTCTCCTTCTCCTGCAAGGTGTCGATGCCGATCAGTTCCTCGTCCAGGGCGATGGGAATGGGGCTTTCCCGGCACAACGCAGCCAGTTCTTCAAGCTGCCCGGCCATAATGGGCTGCTCAATGGAATGGATTCCCAAATCAGCGAGGGCGTCCAGACGGCTCCTGGCCGTTTTCGGTTGAAAGGCACCATTGGCGTCCAATCGGATTTCGATTTCTTCCGGAGGGTGGCTTTCCCTGATTTCCCGGATCAAATCGAGTTCCGTTTCAAAGTCCAGGGCCCCGATTTTTATCTTGATGCAATGATAACCCGCGCGGATCTTTTCCCGGATCTGTTCCCTCATGAAATCGGCCGGTCCCATCCAGATCAGGCCGTTGATCGGGATACCCCTTTGTCCTGACGTGAATGCATTTCGGAAGAATATCTTGGCGCCCCGTGCGAGGAAGTCCCAGGCGGCCGTTTCCAGTCCCGTTTGAATGGCGGAATATCCCTGAAGTCCGTCTTTCAGCCAGGAATCGTAGTGGGCGATGTCACGGCAGAGCGTTTCGAGCTTTTTCTCGAAGCCCCGGTCCAACTCCGGGCTCAACCCCGGCAAGGGGGCACACTCGCCCGTGCCGCGCAGGGAGGGGGTGTCGGTATCGTACATGGAAATGAACCAGCTTTCGCGCTGGGTATACGTCCCCCGGGATGTGCCGGCCGGTGACTTGAAATGCAGGGTATACTTGCGATATTCGGCCCTAAGCATGAGCACACCGGATAAGGTGTTTCATTGGGTAAGAAGCTTTAATGATCAAAGATTTCGGACTCATTTACGGAAAAACATGCCGCGATCAAGCCGGACCCGGCAGTGATTGCGCTGCAAGGTTATTCTCCGATCATGGAAAACAGTTTCCTGGGATTGCTCGCGAGAACCTTCGCTTTTTCATGGCTTTTGGGGGGCAGATCGGATGCCGCGATGTAACAGTTTTGAAAAGCGTCCGCATTGCCGTTATCGTAGGCAATACTGAACAGGGCATAGGAAATGATATGATCCTTCGGAACCCCCTTGCCGTTGTAGTACATGAAGCCCAGGTTGTTCTGTGCCCAATGATCTCCCTGCCTGGCCGCCAGCTTGTACCAGTGAGCGGCCATCGAATAATTCTGAGGAACGCCTTTCCCCTTTTCGTATAAAAGACCGAGCTGGTATTGCCCCTGGGGGTCGCCCTGATTGGCTGCCAGGTCAAACCAGGAAACGGCCTCCTTGATGTCCTTGGGTCTGCCGCCAAGACCGTCGGCGTAAAATAGACCCAGGGCTGTTTGCGCCTTCGCAAATTTTTGTTTGGCGGCCAGTTCATAATAGCAGGCGGCCTGCATGTAGTCCTGTGGCATGCCTTGCCCGTTATGATACATCAACCCGATTTGATATTGCGCATCGGCATGGCCCTGCTTCGAAGCCATTTCCAGCCAGTTCGTTGCCTGCCTGTCGTCTTTCTTAACCCCAAGGCCGCCTTTATACATCATACCGAGACGGTATTGGGCCTCCGGAAGACCCTGCTTGGCCGCCAGATCATACCAATAGGCGGCTTGGGCATAGTTCTTCCTGACACCCTGGCCGTTGTAACACATCAAACCAAGGTAGTGTTGTGAGCGGGGATTTCCCCTTTTTGCATCCTGTTCAAAAAGCTTGTAGGCTTTCTTGTATGATTTTTTATTGAAGGCCGAAATCCCATTTTCGTAAGTTCCGGCGAAAGCGAGTGACGAAACGAGAAAAAACGCAAGGACGATAAAAGATAACTTTACTTTCATACGATGACCTCTGTCCGTTGTAGATTCATTTTGAGTCGGTCTGGGTTTCCGTTTCCAGTCTCTGAAAAATTGCCTGCTAGATTACACCATTCAAGCAGGGAAAGTCAAAGGCGAGTTTCGCAACGTATTGGCGCCCTTCAACCGTCTTCTAAAAATGCTGTTAAGCCGCTGTTCCGTGTTATTGACGCTTCCTAAGCAACATATCTTGCCCGGCATCGTTTCAAACAGAAAGGACTTCTTATATATGCACAGGCAAGGGATGTCAAAGAAGAACAGACCGCCGCTGATGTGATAATAGTCACATGAAAACAAGAGGATACATAGAGCGAAGGAATCGGCCTGAGGCTGCCTGCATAACGGTTTCAAACGAGAACCGATGGAAGGAAAAGAGTTGGCCGTTCCCAACATGACCTTTCCGGCGAAGCGTCATAAAGGACGCTTCGGATCTTTCCGGAAAAAGGATGCACGGCTCGTTTCCAACGTCGCAGGGCATGATCATGGGAATTTCGGGTACTTTTTGAAATCGGGATCTCTCTTTTCAAGGAACGCGTTCTTGCCTTCATGGGCCTCTTCGATCAGGTAGTACAGGAGGGTCGCGTTGCCTGCGAATTCCTGAAGGCCGATCTGGCCGTCGAGGTCGGCATTGAGACCAAGCTTCAGCATGCGCAAGGCCAGGGGACTGTGTTTCATGATGGTCTTGGCCCAGTCGACCACTTCATCTTCCAGTTTCTCCAGCGGCACGACCTTGTTGACAAGACCCATCTCCAGGGCTTCCCGGGCCGAATATTGACGGCAGAGAAACCAGATTTCCCGGGCTTTCTTCTGCCCCACGATGCTGGCCAGGTAAGAAGAGCCTAAACCGGCGTCAAAACTCCCGACACGGGGGCCGGTCTGGCCGAAAATGGCATTTTCGGAGGCGATGGAAAGATCGCAGACCACGTGAAGGACATGTCCCCCGCCGATGGCATAACCGTTTACCATGGCAATCACCGGTTTCGGGAGCGAACGGATCTGTTTCTGGACGTCAAGAACGTTGAGCCGGGGTATGCCGTCTTTCCCGATATAGCCTCCGGCGCCTTTATAGTTCTGGTCTCCCCCGGAACAGAAGGCTTCATTGCCGGCTCCCGTCAGGACGACGACATCGATCCGCCGGTCTTCCCGGCAGATGCGTAAGGCATCGCTGATTTCGCCCGTTGTGGTGGGGGTAAAGGCATTCCGGTAACGGGGACGGTTAATGGTAATTCTGCCGATTCCTTCCCACAGGTCAAAAAGTATTTCTTCGTATTCCTTAATTGTTTCCCAGATTCTTTTTCCCTTCTCAGACATGGTTATTTCCTCAAATATTTAAAGTAATCTTTCAAGATTTCAGCGTTGGTATCGGAAGGGGTTCTGACTTCCAGGATCACCGGTCCGGATAATCCCGGCCCGTAGAGCCGATCCAGCCCTTCCCGAAGCTCTCCCTCCGTTTTTGCCACGAGGCAGTTTAAACCGAAAGCCCTGGCGAGGGGTTCCGCTTTCATATGATGCCGGGCCTCGAAATGGTTTTCCAGCTCCGGCATCAAGGGGGCGCCGTCAATAAACCGGAAAATGCCGCCACCCTGGTTGTTGACGACGATGATCCTCAGATTCGGCGGCAGGTGCCTGATCCAGAGGGCATTCGAATCGTAGAAAAAAGCGAGGTCGCCGACGATGACCGTGTTGATGCGATCCGATAAGAAGGCATAACCGGCTGCCGTGGAGACGACGCCGTCGATCCCGCTGGTACCTCTGTTGGACATGAATACCAAGGGGCCGGGCGGGGGAAAAAGTTGGGCATACCGGACGGGTGTACTGTTGGACAGGTGAAGCACGGAATTTTTTGGTACACGGCTGTAAATCATGCCGAACGCCTTGAGATCGGAATAGGCGCATTCACGGAGGTAGTCGGCATTTCTATTTCTTGTGGCGAGATCGAGGGTCCGCCATTTGTCGCCGTAATCGGAAATTTCCCGTATCCCCCGATTTTTCAGAAATTCCAGAAACAAATCCGCGTCCATCGGGACAACATCGGTCAAGGACATGAAGGTGTCCATGTGTTCGCCGGAGGCGGAGAGATGCCAGTGGCGCGCCGGTCTGTTATTCCTCAGGAATATTTTGATTTTCTTGGAAACCACCTGGCCGCCGAGGGTAATCAGCAGATCGGGGCGGTAGGCTTCCTCGTCGTCAATGGCGCTCAGCGCATTATCGATGCCGGAGTTGAACCGTTCACCGGACATATTGGACAGGGTTTCCGTCAGGACCGCGACGGAGGGATTACCGGCCAAATCGTTGAGGAGGGTGTTGAGCCTGCTGTCCGGCAGCATCTGCCCGGCCAGGATCATTCTCCGGGGATGCCCTTCCCAGGCTTCCGCAAAGGCCCGGAGTTTTTCTTCCGGAAGGATCCTTCGCGTGTCATGCAGCGTAATGCTGCCGATGACGGGAAGCTTTGCATCGTCCAACTCATACAGCGGTTCCGCAAAGGGGACATTGATGTGGACCGGGCCCATTTCGGGATAAAGCAGATCGTTTACGGCCTGGTTCAGAAGCCTGGCGGCAAACCATTCGTCCGTTTTGTTTTCCATCCGGTCGGGCAGATTATAGGAGCCCTTGATGTAGTTGGCATAAATGTCTCTCTGCCGGATGGTCTGGCCGTCCCCCTGGTCTATCCACTCCGGCGGCCTGTCCGCCGTAAGAACGAGCAGCGGCGCCTTCTGGTAATAGGCTTCCACAATGGCGGGGGCGTAGTTCAGCGCAGCGGAACCGGACGTGCAGGCGACGGCAACCGGCCGCCTCAGATTCAGCGCCATCCCCAGGGCGAAGAAAGCTGCGGATCGTTCGTCGACGATGTTCAGGCACCGGAATGCTTCGATGCCCGTGAAGGTATTGATCAGGGGCGCGTTGCGGGAGCCGGGCGAAAAGACGATGTCCGAGATGCCTCTTTCCAAAAGGGTTGCTGCCAGGTATTGGGCGTTTTTCTTCGCAGAAATCATGATTTGATTACATCAGTATTGAAAGGATTGTTTTCGCCTTGTGATTCGTTTCGTCCCATTCGCTGTCCACAATCGAATCCGCCGTGATGCCGCCGCCGACATACAGACAGGCCCTGCTGCCGAGGATCTTCATGCAGCGGATATTCACGTAGAGATTCAGTCTGCCGTCCAGGTTCCATTCGCCGAGAAAGCCGCAGTAATATTCGCGGTCGTGCCTTTCCTTGGCCAGGATGTAGCCCCGGGCTTTTTCACGGGAGTTGCCGCATACGGCGGAGGTCGGATGAAGGGCGTTGATGAAACGACCCAGCTCCGCTTGAACTTTTTCGTCCGGGAAATCAATTTCCGTCTTCAAGTGTGCGACATTTCCGGCAAAGGCGGTAAAGGGGCCGGATTTTTCATAGTCGTCGATGCCGAAGGTCTTCAATTGGGCCTCGATGAATTCCGTGACGATCTCCTGTTCCCTGATTTCCTTGGCTGTCCAGTCATAAACGCCGTTGCGGTCATTGACCGGCAATGTCCCGGCGAGTGACACTGTCTGGAGGCGGTCATTGCGTTTTCTGAGCAGCAGCTCCGGCGTGGCGCCCATCCAGGTGCCGATTCCCGGAAGGTGAACCAGGCCGATGAAGGCATCGTCAACCTTTTCTTTCAGCCTCAAAAGCATGGCTCCGCAGGAGCGGTCAACCGGCATGTCGACGCATAAGGTGCGGGACAGGACGACCTTTTCAAACTCCCCTTCCCGGATCATCCGGATCAGGGGGGCGGCCAGCTGCCGGTATTCCGTTTTGCTCATTTCCGGGGGGGAAAGGAGAGTTTCTTCCGTCTCGGGAATAACGGAGGGAGAGATATTGTCGAGATCAAGGGCAATGATGGCTGATGCGCCTTTCAGGAGGTGATCGGGATGAATGATGACCAGGGGGGTCTTCGGACGGATTTCAAAAGGTGCGAAGACGAATCCCTCGCGTCCGTTTAGCTCTTCATATGAGTCCACCCTGAGCAAAGTCCCTTCGGTTTGAATAACCAGCTTCGGGTCCTCTTCCCCGGGGGAAAAATAAAACGCAAACGAGAGATTTTTTGCGATCAGGGCATCGATTTTGTTTGCAAGCGTCTTGTCGGCCATGGGAAAAGAAATCAACCTAAATGAAGTCATAACCCGTCAACGCGAACGACATCGCGGTGAAAGCGGAGCGTATGATCCGTTCATACGGGTAACGGACTATATGAGATGCCTATTTTTGTGTCAACTAAATAGTCTCGACAAGACACGAGAAAAGAAGTATTTGCCGGAATAGCGGTATCGCGTTAATTTTGATCCAATCCGTTGGCGCAGGAGGAATGAACATGGGCTCATCGATGAACATGCAGGATCTCATCCGGGTCAATCGTCTCTGGGCAGGGATTTATCCGTTTCTCGCAGACCAGATTCTTGACCACTACCTGAAACAGGACGGAGAAGTCCTTGAATGGGGTCCTTTTTCCGGGGGCATATCCTTTTCCCTTCTCGACAGGCAACCCGGCATGAGGATCACCATTGCCGTGGAGGATGGGGACGTGTTCTCCGTAATGGAAAACGAACTGGCAGAACGGGAGCTGACCGGGGAAATCCGGTTGATGAAAAGTGCCTTGGTCCCCCTGGTTTATGATGAAAACAGTTTCGATCTGGTCGTGATTCGCGGCGGCTATTTCTTTCTCGATCCGGACGGTGAATCGTTACGGGAGATTTTCAGGGTTTTGAAGAAAGACGGAATCGCCTTTGTCGGCGGAGGGTACGGCAAGAAGACGCCGCAGGCGGCAATCGACGAGATTGCCGAGGAATCCCGGATTTTGAACGACCGCCTGGGAAGGGTCAGGGTGTCGGTTGCAGATCTGAACAGGATGATCGACAGCTCCGGCCTGAAGCCGCATATCCGCATTGTAGAAGAAGGGGGATTGTGGCTTCTGTTCGATAAATGAGGGTACAATCTCTACTTGCCGATGCAGAACCGGGAGAAGATCCGATCCAGCACTTCATCCGGCAGGCCGCGACCGGCGATCTCGTCCAGGCTTTCCATGGCTTCCCGGAGGTCGACGGCCACGATTTCCGGGGGACGTCCGGCGAGAAGGTTGTCCCGCCCCCGGGCAAGACGATCGGCTCCTCGGGAGAGGGTTTGAAAATGGCGGAGATCGGTTATCGAGGCCGTGTCGAAATCGACATTTTCGGACAGCGCCGCGATACGGGTCATTTCGTCGCGGAGACGCTCCAGGCCTTCCCTGTATTTGGCCGAAATGGGAATCGGTTTCAGATGGGGCCGGTATTTCAGCAGCTCCTGCCAATCCAGGCGCGAAGGAAGATCCTTCTTGTTGATCACGGCCATGACCGATTCCCTGTCTTTCGTCTTTTCCAGGGCCAGCAAATCATCGCAATCCAGTTCACGGCTTCCGTCGAAAACCATCAGGACAAGATCCGCGTCCGAGAGTTTCCGCCAGACCAGGGAAATTCCCTGTTCTTCGATTTCATCGGCGGATTCCCGGATGCCGGCCGTATCGATGAGGGTGACCGGAATTCCTCCGATCTGGACCGATTCCTCGATAAAATCACGGGTGGTTCCCGGTATCGGCGTGACGATGGCCCGGTCGGAACCCAGGATCGCGTTCAATAAACTGGATTTACCCACGTTGGGCTTGCCGACGATCAGGACATGAAGCCCGTCCCGCAGAATTTTTCCGCTGCGGTATGTGGCCAGGAGACGGGACAGATGGGAAAGACCGGTGTCAAGGCGGTCAACCGTGACGGAACGGTCTTCCAGTTCGACGTCTTCGTCGGAAAAATCGATGGCGGCTTCCAGAACCGCAAGGGTGTCCACAATTCCCTCGCGAATTTTGCCGACCTCCTGACAGAGGGCTCCCTTCAAGCGACTGACGGCCTGGGAGAGGCCCTTTTCGGTTCTGGCGTTGATCACGTCGAGGATGGCTTCGGCCCCGGAC
>Ga0302246_1002795_pt1 | contig 10115 bp, 9 predicted proteins | sample AAG_UR_Trp_MG_FD_193533 | JGI IMG/M metagenome (GOLD analysis project Ga0302246, IMG submission 193533) | Enriched activated sludge microbial communities from anaerobic digester in WTTP, New Holstein, Wisconsin, United States - AAG_UR_Trp | ecosystem: Engineered > Bioreactor > Anaerobic >...
GCGCGCCATCACGCGCGCGTCGTTTTTTCCCATTGTTTCCATCACCGCGAAAATTCCGCCGAACAAACCGGCAAAAATCAATCCGAAAAGAAACAGATAGATCAAAAATTCCATCAAAACAAATCCCCTGTTCTTTTGGGCCGCAGTTTGCTTTTCCATCATTTGGCGGTGATTACCGATAAATAACTTTTGCCCTGGCCGTCAACCGATGCGACATACAAATAATTTCCTTCGCAATCCATCGCCACCCCGCCGCGGCCGCCGGCCTCTCCGGGCAAACCAACGATTTTTTCTTCAACAATATTGCCCGGATCGGCAATATCCAATATCCTCAAATCCCCTCCTTGACTGGCGCTTCCCGCCAAAATAAAGGCCAGATTATCTCTGATGATTATATCGTTAACACTGAATGGATCGCCATTATCCGAATAACTGCCCAATAAATCCACCGATGATTCTTTATGGTTAAACAAATAAAACTCTGGCGAATTATCAATATATGTCCTGCCAAAATAAATCTTATCACCAATTATTTTGACGGTTTTCCCGTATCCCCATTTTGTCCGATCGGGAAGCAAGTTATAATCGGCGACAAAAGTCGGAGCAGATGGGTTGGTGATATCAATAATAATTAATTCGCGATTACTGTCGGCGGTTGCCAGATACGCATAGTTGCCTTTCACATAAATACCGTTAATCTTGGCGCCAACTTCAAATCTTCCGGCGATTATCGGACTATCACGATTCTGCACATTAATAATATTTAATTCCGGACAAACATCATCTTCGCTTAATCCTAAATAAACATAGTTGTCTTTATAAAAAATACTGCTACCCGTTTTTTTGCAATCATCGCCGTCAATATCTTTAAGCTCCAACGCAGAAACAAATGCTCCGTTTCTATCGGCAATTTGCAATTGGTTGACGGAGCTTTTGGTCGCCAGATAAATAAAATCATCGTCTGCCTCAAGGGCGTTTGCTTTTCCAATATCGTTGCCGCTATGTTGATACAACGATAGATTTTTGGAATCAAGAATATTGAAAATAAACAGTGTCGGGTCGGTGTTTATTGAAGTATCTTCTACCGCCACGTAGAGTTTGTTTTTGTAAGCATCAATGCCGCTTATCGTACTGGAAGCGGTTTCCGATAAAACAGCAAAGTCAAAATGTTCCACTTGCGGGTTTTTCCAGTCGCCGGATAAATTTGAATCGCAAGTGTCGTTGCCGGCGGTGCCGCGCCAGTCGGAAATCAAGGTTTGCAGGGTGACGTTTTGCCGGCGGCCGCCAAAATCCCAGCTCACCGAAGCGATAATTTTTTTGGTAAAAAAAGAATGCGTTGACACTTCCGTCTTTTGGGTAAAAATTCCCGTTTGCGCGGCGGCGGAATTAACCAGTCGGAAATCGCCCGCGGCGGCCGCTTGCCGGTCCGCAATCATTTCTTTTGCCAAAACCAGCGCTTCGGAATTTTGGGCGGTGCCGATGTCCAGCGATTGGCCGCCGAAAGCAACCAGCACCGCGCCGGCCAGCGCGAAAACCGCCACCGTCATTGCCAGCAAAATTTCCATCGTCAAGAAGCCGGATTGAGTTTTTTTATCGTTGACGAAAAACATATCGCCATTGAAATTACCGCCAATCAATGAGGCCGGATTTGCCGATTAAAATATCCGCGCGATGCCCGAAGTCGTCTTGTAAAACCAGATCAAAACCCGCGGTATTTCCCGAAAGCGTTTCAAAAACCGCGTCTTGGCCGGAAGACAAAACCGCCCGCACCGACCGATTTTCAAAATCAACCGCTTCGTCATAATTTTTGTTCCGGCTTGCAAAATCACTCCCCTGAAAAATAATCAACCTCGCGTTTTGCAAATCAAAATGAACTCCGTGCGCCGCGCCGCCGGCGCAGGATTCGCCAAAGCAAACTCCCGCGACCGCCCGGGCGCGGGCATGGCGCAAAGCAGCCAGCGCCGCATCGCGGTCGGCGGCGAACATCCAAAACCGCGCTCCGCCGGTATCCAGCGGCGCCGACAACGCAACGCAAACCGCCAGCAACGCAGCGACAACCAAGCATTCAACTGATGAAATTCCCGTCCGAAAATTATTTTTGCAACAATTGGGTGATCCCATATATGGGAGTGATAATCGCAGTCGCGACAAAGCCGACCAGCAGCCCCGCAAAAACCATCAAAACCGGCTCAATGGCCGCCGACAAATTTTTCGCCGCGCCGTTCATTTCGTCTTCACACATTCGCGACACGCAGATCAGGGAATCTTCCAGCGACCCCGACATCTCTCCAGCGCATATAATTTGCGCCGCCAGTGAAGGGAAAATTTTTTCTTCGGCCATATTCTCGCCGATTGATCCTCCGGAACGGGCCGCCAAAGCGCTTTTTCCGAACGCGCGGCAATAAGCCAAATTGCCCGATGATTTTCCCGCCAATTCCAAGGACGCCACAATTCCCCCGCCGCCGCGCAAAAGCAAACAAAGGGCGCGGCAGGAATTCGCCATATGATAATTTTTGAAAATCGCGCCCAGCATCGGCAGGCGCAACAGCCAGTAATCAAAGAAAATCTTCGCTTTTTCCGTTCTGATCAGTAAGCGCCAAACCAAAACCGCCGCCAAAAAAATAATTCCGGCAAGCCACCAATAATCACGCATTAAGGCGGCGAAAAAAATTAACAAATTCGTGCTCCACGGCAGATCGCCCCTTAAACCGGAAAAAACGGGCAGAATTTTGGGAAAGATGTAAACGGAAAGAAAAATGACAATTCCGACAGTGGCAATCAAAATAAAGACCGGATAGATCAGCGCGGCGGCAACGCTTCTTTTCAATTCGCGCCTTTTTTGCATTTCGCCGGACAGATAATCCAGATTTTGCGCCAAACTGCCGCTTGATTCCCCGATGTGCACGACGTTAACCGCCAGATCGCCGAACACGCCGGCGTCTTTCATTGCCCGCGCCAGCGGCTTCCCTTGTTCAACCGCCAAGCGCAAACCGGCGACTAAGTTTTTAACTTCCTGCCGGGACACGTTTTTTTCCATCATTTTTATGGCACTGTTGATTGAAATTCCGGCTTTCGCCATTATTGCCAGTTTTTTGATGAAAACGATACGCTCCGATTCTGAAAACCAAAGCCGAATCCAAAAAGCTTTCGTCGCGGTTGAAATTTTTTCGCCGTTAAAAACCCGCTTTTTCGGAAATGCGGCCAAAGGGAATTTTTTAATAGAATCAATTAATCTATTCATAAAACACGCGCAAAACTTCTTCAATGGACGTAACACCGGCAAAAGCCTTCGCAAGTCCGTCGCCGACCATCGGCAACATTCCCTGATTGGCGGCAATCTGTTTCAATCTTTTGGGCGATTCGCGGCGCAAAATCGCTTCCCTGATTTCTGGGGTCAAAATCAAAACTTCATTGATACTTGTGCGTCCCGCGTATCCCGTGCCGGAACATTGATCGCATCCAGCGCCAAAAAAGAAATCGCGGGCGGCAATGTTTTTTCGCAATGCCGCCCGAAGGCCGGCAAGATCGGCATCGCCGAGCGTTTTTTGGATTTTGCAATGCGGGCAAATTTTCCGCACCAGCCTTTGCGCGATCACGACATTGACCGTGGAAGCGATCAGATAGCCTTCGGCCTTCATATCCAAAAGCCGCGGCAAAGCCGCGGCCGCATCGTTGGTGTGCAAAGTGGAAAGCAAAAGATGTCCTGTAAGCGCGGCGTTGATTGCAATCCCCGCGGTTTCCGCGTCGCGGATCTCTCCCACCATGATAATGTCGGGATCCTGGCGCAAAAGCCCGCGCAATCCGGAAGCAAACGTCAGCCCCGCCCGCGGATTTGTCTGAATCTGGCAAATTCCGGGAATCGCGTATTCCACCGGATCTTCCACCGTGATAATGGAAACTTCCGGGGTGTTCAAGCTTTTGAGCAAGGCGTAAAGAGTGGTGGTCTTGCCCGATCCGGTGGGGCCCGTGCACAAAATCATCCCATAGGGTTTGCAAATCGCCGCGCGCAATTTTTGGGCATTGACCGCGGAAAATCCCAAGCTTTCCAATGTAAACGCTTCCGCCTGTTCGGCCAGCAAACGCAGAACCGCGTTTTCGCCGTAATATGTCGGCGACACCGAAGCGCGAACATCCAACGGCCGCCCGTCGGCAATCATCCGGAAACGCCCGTCTTGTGGCGTTTGGTGTTCATCGGTGCGCATTCCCGAAAGAATTTTGATGCGGCTCACCAGTTCGGACAAAAAACGTGAAGGAATGTTGTAGAAATTTTTCAACGCGCCGTCAATGCGATAGCGCACGCGGACGCTGTCGTTTTGCGGATCAAAGTGGACATCGGACGCTTTCAACTTGTGCGCCTCCTCAACAATAAAAGCCACCAGCCGCACCGCGGAGATATCATCGTTCTTGGCAATTTCAACCGTTATCGGGTTGTTGATCATAAAAATCAATCAAACGCCAATCGCGCGGCGCGCCGCCGCGGCCGCACATTTTTTCATTTTATCACAAATCAACCATTTTTTCACAACCACCCGCCAACGCATACCGTCTCTTAATTGATTTTTAGCTCAAAAAAACCAAAACGCTTCAGCGAGTTCCGCAAAAAACAAAACCGCCTCGGCGCGCGAGGCGGTTTGAAAGCGGTGTTTTTTGGACGAAGTTCGAACGTTTTTTGACGCAAATCCCGAAAACTGATTTGGTTATCAAATCCTCTATTTTATGAATACTCCCGCATTGCCGAAAGCGCTTGCCGCCAGCTTATTTCGTTGTCACGAATAATGATACTATTTTTCCAAATCCTCTTTGGAGAGTTTTTTTGTGCAAAAAAACCAGTCATGACAATAGATATCTTTTTGGTTTTCCATCCGTTCTTTGGCGACTCCGCAAGAGCCGGCAGTCGGAACAATCACATCATCACCCGGTCTCCAATCAGCCGGTGTGGCAATAGAAAATTTGTCAGCCGCTTGCATGGCAATCAAGGCTCGATATAATTCATCAAAGTTTCTACCCAAACTCAAAGGATAATAAATTATCGCTCTGATTATTCCTTTGGGATCAATAAAGAAAACGGCGCGAACTGCCTTGGTATTACTTTCCCCAGGTTGTATCATGCCGTATTTTTTAGCCACTTCCATGGTAATATCTTCAATTAAAGGAAAAGTAACCTCTACATTTTTCATTCCCTTGTATTCAATCTTTTCTTTAATCGTACGAAGCCAAGCGATATGACTATAAAGACCATCTACCGATAAACCAACCAATTTGCAATTAGCAGCATTAAATTTTTTTTCTAAGGTAGCGAAGGCCATAAACTCTGAAGTACAAACCGGAGTAAAATCCGCCGGATGACTAAAAAGAATTACCCAACTACCTTCATATTGTTTTGGAAAGTTTATTTCACCTTGCGTTGTTACTGCTTTAAAGTCCGGTGCTTTATCACCGATTCTTGGCATGGGCACGATGATATTATTTTGTTCTGTTCGTTCCATATTGTTCTTTAAGATTAAAAATTAATAAAAGTAATTTAAAGATTACTTGGATCTATTATATAATTTACTTTTGCCATAAAAGCCAACTCTCCCAACAAAAATTGTAAATAAAACCAAACAAACGACTACTGTGGCAATAATGCTTAAATATTTTCCGTCAAAACCATTCCCGGATGCGTGTTTAATCAGTATTCCGAGATACGCCCAGATGAGCACTAGCCCATAGACGATATTTTTATCCTTGCGCATCCGCAATATTCCTATCAATGCTCCGACAAGTAAGATGATGCTGGTCCAAATAAAGTCAGCGATTCCAAAGCCGTTCCAACCGATACTTACCAAAAAAACCGTGATATTGGCGATGGTCGCCACGGTAATCCAACCGAAATAGACGCTGAAAGGCGCCATGATGAATAATTTTTCCCAAGCAGAAAATTTTTCCCGGCGCAAAATATCAGCAATTTTGATAAGCAAGAATAATAGAATAAGCATCAAAATCACCGAAAACCCGATATAGTCATAGTGCCAAGCGAAAATCCACAAAAAATTAGCCAGCGAAGTTGCGATAAAAAGCGGATTTATTTTACCTAATAAACTTTCTTTGTTCGCGGCTCTTTTGGTAAATTGATACACGACATAGCCGGCTAGTAGGAGATAAATCAGGCCCCAGATGGAAAAAGTCAGGCCGGCTGGCGCGAAAAGATTGGGATAGCTGTCCGAAACCGCTCCGGTGGTGCGATTATTGATCGGTAAAATATTGGCCAGGGCATTTGCGGCGATCATGACAACATAAGCGAGGGCGGTAAAAATTTTAATAAGGTTGTTTTTCATAAATTTATTTCAATTGTTGGCAGATTGGCCTGCTTCATTGTTTATAGAGTGTCCCTGTCGGCGCTTTTCCACCCATAAAATCAGAACCTGCCATGACATCTTTGCCTTCGACTACGATTTTACTAAAGACCATCGTGTCTCCCGAAAGTTCAAATACGTAATAGCCGCTTTCTTTATTGTCACCGTATATTTTAATGCTACTGCCCTCTTGGCTCCAAGTATTGGACGAGTCTTCCGTATCCTCACCCATATCGCCCATGGTGCATGTACCATCCTTATTTAAAGTTACTTCAAAATCATTGGATCTTGTTTTTTGATCGCCTCCCGAAACATTTACCAATACGCCCTTCCAAGTAGTGCCGGCCAAGTCAGAATTGTTTTTTTCAATCTGGTTATCCGCGTCTTTACTCGGCTCACTTGTTTTGTTGTCATTTGTTTGCGAAATTGGCGCAATTTTGAGCACGTCCTCTATTTCCGCTTTTGTATCCGCCTCAGACTTGATATTGTTTTCGCTTAACCATTTATCAACTTCATTTGGATCAATTTTTGAGATATAGACCGGCGCTTTATATTTTTTGATGTTTTCAAATTTATTGTTCAATTCAATATTTACCTCGGGAAGTTCAATTCCGATGATTTTCCCGTCTTGCACTCCGCTATTGACTTGTTCGGCGGTAAACGTAACTAGGTTTAATTTTTCGATTCCTTTGGACAAATTTCCTGGCATGGTGCTTATGGTCAATAATCCTGAGACCGGTTCGGTAATTTTGCGAACATCATCGGCAATGGAGGAAATTTTGTTATGGTTACCCAAGGCAATACTGGCCGCATCACTGCCTATCTCAAGCGTCAGATCTGCTCCGCTAACCACTACTGCGGCTCTGGATAATGCTGAACCGGTCATCAAAGCCGCGCTTCCACCGGTCAAAGCGGTCGTACCGACGAATCCGGCAATTTTACAGCCGTCTTTAATCACAACCGCGCTTTTCTCCAGTTTATTGAGAGTATCTCCGGCTTCATTCCATGCATCTGCCGTAACTTGGTCTTGATCTTGGTTGAGAATTAGTTGCGCTCTTTTGGCATCAACGCCCAAATATTTAGCCAGTGTGGCGATTTTTTTTCCAACCGGGGCATTATCAAAAACATCTGATATTTCACTGCGATCATATGCATATGCCGTATTAATTAGACTGAAGCCGAGTTCCTGAACCGACAAAGCCTCCGCATTTTTTTCAAGATCGGTCGCTTCTTTTTCCAGTGTATTCCAATCATTGACAATTCTTGTCATTTCCTGATCCCATTTGTCATGGGAAGAAAAATCTTTGGCATTGATCAATACATTGTCAGTTTGATACCGCAAAGCCAGATAGTGTCTTGAGATTTCCAAAGTCTGTTCCAATACCGCTTGCTCCCCCGTCTGATCCGTGTCTTGCTGTTTGAAAAAATAAAAAATACCAGCCGACAGGACTAGCAAAGCGATAATTGAGATGATAATAATTTTTTTCATGGTTTTATTATAAATTATTTTTAATTTAAATAAGAATCATTTGGCGGGATATGGTATTAAAAATATCACTTATCAATAGTTAGTATATGAAATTTTCAGCATTTGGTCAAAGAAAAATTTTAGGGAGTTCCTTGGCGTTGCCCGCGAATGGGTTGGGTGGGTCCCGCCTTCGCCTATCGGCTACGGACGGGCAGGCAAGGGCAACATCTCTTTTGGTGGCGCATTTTGTTTTGCAAAATACGAAATACGTAAGCGAAAAAGGAAAGGTTCAGAAACCCGCCCGCATTCCTCCCCAGACCCCTCCTGCGGGCGGGAAGAAAGCCGAGGCAGGGCAATTCCATTCCCCCAGAAAAATAGTTTGCCCTGCCGAGTCCAAATTAGTTTTCAGGGTTTTGCTCAAAGAATGTTCGAACTTCGTCCAAAAAACACCGCCAAGAATCACATTTCGAAAAATCAAGGTTGGAAGCCTCGGCGCAAAGCGCCTCGGCATGGTATTTTTCCGCAATTTTGAAGGCATTTTTGAAATCCAAAACCAAAGTGCGGTCGGCAATGCGGAAGTTCCTGTGCGAAAGCACAGAGAAAACGAAGTTTTCAGAACCAATCTTTTTTCTTTCGCTTTGAGCGAAAGGTTGAGCGTATTTTTCTTTGATTGCCCAAAAACTAATCTAAAAACAATATGGACAACATAAATTTACAAACCAAAAAGATTTTTCTCTATGCTCGTAAATCCACGGACGAGCCAGAGCGACAAGTGCTTTCCATAGAGGCGCAAATGTTTGAGTTGCGAGAATACGCTAAAAAAGAAAACCTGAATATCGTCCGTGAATTTGTGGAAAGCAAAACCGCCAAAGAGCCGGGCAGAGAAATTTTTAACGAAATGGTGGCAAGCATAGAGAAAAATGAAGCAGAAGGAATTTTAGCGTGGCACCCCGACCGCCTTGCTCGTAATTCCATAGACGGCGGACGGATAATCTATTTAGTTGATACTGGAAAAATAACCACGCTAAAATTTCCCACTTTTTGGTTTGATCCGACACCACAGGGAAAATTTATGTTGTCCATTGCTTTTGGGCAATCAAAATACTATGTGGATAATCTTTCGGAAAATATAAAGAGGGGTATTCGCCAGAAATTGCGAAATGGAATATGGCCCGCTTGGGCGCCACTTGGCTATATGAATGACAAAAACGTCCGCTGTATCGCCGTGGACAAAGAAAAGGCAAAGTATATCAAGCGGGCTTTTGAAATGTATTCAACTGGCGAATATCCCCTCGCTCAAATCCGAAAGATTATCAATTCCTTGGGCTTGGTTGGCAAGAAAGGCAAAATGCTTTCCGTCTCAAATTATCAGTATATGCTCAAGAACAAAATCTATTACGGCATGATTGAATATAACGGCGAATTGTATGACGGAAAGCATGAACCGATTATCACAAAGAAACTTTTTGATTCTGTTCAAGAAGTGATGGCGAACAAGAGCAAACCGAAATCGCCAAAATTGAAACCATACATTTTTAGAGGATTTTTCCGTTGCGGAGAGTGTGGCTGTTTTATCACTACCGAAACGCAAAAAGGTCATAACTATTTGCGATGCACCAAACGGAAAAATCCTTGCCAGCAAAAATATGTCCGCGAGGAAATCATCACTTCTCAAATAAAAAAAGAAATCAAAAAAGTTTCTTTGTCTTCCACTTGGGCAAATGCTTCAATCAATTATTTTGAAAACGAGAAAATGAAAATTGCCCAAGCGGAAAGCTCTTTCGCCCAAAAAGCGAGAAATGAGCTTGTAGAGATAGAAACAAAACTTGATCGTTTGCTTGATTTACAACTGGACGGCAATTTGTCGCAAGCGGAATATACCGCCAAAAAGTACAAGCTCATTCTCGCTAAAAAAGATTTGGAAGAAAAAATCACCGCTTTTGGGCGAAAGAGCAATAATCGGTTCGAACTTGCCATTGCCTTTCTAAAAGACGCCAACCAAGCCGAAAAATACGCTCAACAAGAAAATCCCGAAAGGATTCGGGATTTTCTCAAAAAGATTGGTTCGAACTTCCGCATTGCCGACCGCACTTTGGTTTTGGATTTCAAAAATGCCTTCAAAATTGCGGAAAAATACCATGCCGAGGCGCTTTGCGCCGAGGCAATATCTTACGATTTCACAAAAAGTGAAAATTGGCGGACCAGACGGGATTTGAACCCGTGATCTCCTCCGTGACAGGGAGGCGTGTTAACCGGGCTACACTACTAGTCCAAGAATCTGCTATTCTGTGCCGACGGCTGGATTCGAACCA
>Ga0302246_1002800_pt1 | contig 10103 bp, 7 predicted proteins | sample AAG_UR_Trp_MG_FD_193533 | JGI IMG/M metagenome (GOLD analysis project Ga0302246, IMG submission 193533) | Enriched activated sludge microbial communities from anaerobic digester in WTTP, New Holstein, Wisconsin, United States - AAG_UR_Trp | ecosystem: Engineered > Bioreactor > Anaerobic >...
CGGGATGGCGGCGAAATGCCTTTGCGGGGCTTGAACCCGTGAAAATCCGCCTGTCAGACATTACAGTTGCTCCTCATGTGACTCGCCGCGTGTCCCCGTGGGAAGCCGACCTGTTGGCCCCGGAGCGGTATGTCGTTTTGCGAATAAGGATATAATAAAGATACAATATGTAACTATTATTATGGCACAAGAAAAAAAACCCAAGACAGATACCCCAAAAGCCGCCGCCAAGGCGTCGCCCAGATCTTCAGCCAAGGCCAGGATAGGCCCCGGCAAGTACCTCGTGATAGTCGAGTCTCCGACCAAGGAGAAGACGATAAGCCGCTTCCTGGACGCCAATTACGTCGTCAAGAGCTCTTTCGGCCACGTGCGCGACCTGCCCAAGGACGAACTGGGCGTCGAACCGGAGAAAGGCTTCGAGCCCAAGTACGTGCTCATCGAACGCGCCAAGCGCATCAGCCAGGAGTTGAGCTCCCTCGCCAGGAATTCCGAGTACGTCTACCTCGCGACCGACCCCGACCGCGAAGGCGAGGCCATCAGCTGGCATCTCAGCAAGGTCATAGCCGCCGAGCCGGACAGGTTCAAGCGCATCTCCTTCCACGAGATCACCAAGACCGCCATCGCCGCCGCGCTCAAGAGCCCGCGCGACCTGGACATGAACCTGGTCAACGCCCAGCAGGCCCGCCGCGTCATAGACCGGCTGGTCGGCTACAAACTCTCCCCGCTGCTCTGGGACAAGGTCAAGAGCGGCCTGTCCGCCGGCCGCGTGCAGTCGGTCGCCGTCCGCCTGGTCGCCGAGCGAGCCAAGGAGATAGCCGCTTTCAAGGAAGAGGACTACTACACGCTGTTCGCCAGCCTGGCCAAGGAGGGGGGCAAGGGTTTCGACGCCCGCCTGGTCCGCTGGAAGGGCCAGCCCGTCGAGCAGACGATAACCCTCAAGCTTTTCGCCGAGGATTACCGCTACCGGACGACGCCGTTCAAGAAGCTCGAGGACACGGCCGAGGCGGCCACGCTGCTGCGCGGCTCCGAGCTTAAGGTCTCCAAGCTCGAGTCCAAGACGGCGCGCCAGAAGCCCAAGCCGCCTTTCATCACCAGCTCGCTGCAGCAGGACGCCTACAACAAGCTCGGCTACTCTTCCGACAGGACGATGCGCATAGCGCAGAGCCTCTACGAAGGCGTGGACATGGAAGGCGACCGCGCCGGTCTCATCACCTACATGCGCACGGACTCTTTCAACGTCTCCGCCGACATGCAGGCCGAGACCGCCAAGTTCGTCGCCGAGACCTACGGCAGGGACTTCGCCCCGGAGAAGCCGCCGGTGTACCTCAAGAAGGTCAAGGGCGCCCAGGAAGCGCACGAAGCCATACACCCGACTTCGGTCTACAAGAGGCCGGGCGACGTGGCGAAGTTCCTGACCGCGGAGCAGGCGAAACTTTACGAGCTCATCTGGAACCGCTTCGTCGCCAGCCAGATGGCGGACGCGGTCTTCGATTCCGTCACGGTCGAGGTCTCCGACCCCGGCCAGCAGGCCGTCCTGCGCGCCACCGGCCGCACGATGAAGTTCGAGGGCTACCTGAAGGTCTACATGGCCGAGAAGGAGGAGGAGGTCGCCGGCGACGAAGAGGACGATTCCGCCGTCCTGCCGCCGCTCAAAGAGGGCGAGGTCGTCGGTCTCAAGGACGTCACGCCCAAGCCGCACCGCACCAGCCCGCCGCCGAACTACAACGAGGCCAGCATCATCAAGACGCTGGAAAAGCACGGCATCGGCCGCCCGTCCACCTACGCCGTCATCATCAAGACGATCATCGAGCGCGGCTACATCAAGCGCGAGAAGGACAAGCGCCTGCTGATCACCGAGCTCGGTTCGGTCGTCACCGAGAAGCTCAAGGACTTCTTCCGGGAGATAATGGAACTGTCCTATACGGCCTCGATCGAGGACAAGCTCGACGATATCGCCGACGGCGCGCTCAAGTGGAACGAACTGATAACCGAGTTCTACGGGCCTTTCTCGGCCAGCCTGGCCAAGGCGCAGACCGACATGACGCGCACCCGGCCCGGCGTGGTCAAGACCAACGAGAAATGCCCGCTCTGCCTGAGCCCGATGGTGCAGCGCGAGAGCCGCTTCGGCAAGTACCTCTCCTGCTCGCGCTTTCCCAAGTGCAAGGGCAAGATCCCGCTCGATAAGGACGGCAACAAGCAGGAATACTTCGCGCCGATCAAGACCGAGAAGATCTGCTCCAAGTGCGGCAAGAACGCGATGCTGCTGCGCAAGAGCGCGCGCGGCTACTTCCTGGCCTGCTCGGGCTTCCCCAAGTGCCGCAGCATAGACCCGGTAACGCCCGAGGAAGTCGAGAGGATAATCGCCTCCAACAAGCCCGGGCAGAAATAGGACTGCCCGGCGACGCCGGGGAAACACGGACCTTATGAACCTGCGCTGCGACCTCCACCTCAACGGCGGCAACAGGCGGGTGCTGATAGCCGGCAAGGAAGAGGAGACGCCGGAGCATCTCGCCCTGCGCCTGGCGGCCGCCGCGCTGTTCTTCGACCGCGAGCCGGCGCTCGAGGTGGGCCCCAAAAGGCCCGCCGCCGAGGGCTTCGAATACTACCCCGACCTCCTGGTCACCGAGCCCGACGGCTATCCCGAACTCTGGATAGAATGCGGCAATACCGCCACCAACAAGCTCACCAAGGTCATCCGCCGCTTCAGCCGCGCCAGGGTCATAGTGATACGCGAAGGGCACGAGGAGGCCCGCCGCTTCCGCAAGCTGCTTGAGCGCGACGTGCCGAAGAGCGGGAAGATCGAGATCTGGGGCTGGCCGGCGGAGAAGTTCCGCGAATGGACCGCCGCGCTGAAAGAGACCAACTCCCTGATAGGCGAAGCCTCGGGCCGCGCCATAAACGCCGTGCTCAACGAGACGCCGTTCGACGTCACGCTGGAGATCTTCTGAATGAAGGTCCTCATCGAGCGCTTCCTGCTCCACATAAAGTCGCAGCTCAATTTCTCCCGCCACACCGTGCGGGCCTACGCCGCCGACCTGGCCGAATTCGCCGCCTACGCCGAGGCCGAGGGCGCGGAGTTCCCGGCGGGCTTCGACCGCCACCTGATGCGCGCCTACATGGCCATGCTGCAGGAGGAGAGGAAGAACTCCCGCAATACGGTCATCCGCAAGGTCTCTTCCGCGCGCTCCTTCATACGCTGGCTTATCGCCGAGGGGAAGCTCGAGTCCGACCCTTTCGCGCTCCTGCGCGCCCCTAAAAAAGAAAAACGGCTGCCGCGGTTCCTGACCGAGGGCGAGGTACGCAAGCTCTACGACTATAACGCGCCCGCCGCCGTCCCGGCCGGGGGCGGGAAAAAGCCGCTGGCCCCGCGCGATTACGCCCTGCTGGCCCTGCTCTATTCGGCCGGCCTGCGCCGCTCCGAAGTGACGGGCCTCAATGTGGGCGACGTCGATTTCTATTCGGGCTTCGCCCGCGTCATGGGCAAGGGCTCTAAGGAGAGGCTGGTCCCCGTAGGGGACAAGGCGCTCGAAGCGCTGCGGGCCTATCTCTCGTCCCGGCCGGAGGGAAGGACGCCGGCCCGTCCTCTTTTCCTCAACGCCCGGGGAGGGCGCCTGTCCGGCCACGGCCTGGCGCTGATAGTGAAGAAGCTGGCCCGCCAGGCCCGCTTCGCGCGCAGCCTCAACCCTCACGCCCTGCGCCACTCCTTCGCCACCCACCTGCTCGATCACGGCTGCGACCTGCGCTCGGTGCAGGAGATGCTGGGGCACAAGAACCTGGAGACCACGCAGGTCTACACCCATGTCTCGCTCGAGCGCCTGAAAGAAGTATACGAGAAGGCCCATCCCCGCTCGCCCAAAAAGAGAGGGGCCTAGATGCCTTTCGACCCTTCGCTGGATAATTCCGCCGCCAGGCTCGCCGCCCTGGCCCGCGCCGCCGGCGCCGGGCCGGACCTGACGCAGGGCGGCGGGGGGAACGTCTCGCTCAAGATAGGCCCGGAGCGGATGCTGATAAAGGCTTCCGGTTCCCGGCTCGCGGCCATGACGGCGGCCTCGGGCTACGCTCTGGTCAATCACGGCAATATAAAAAGGAAGCTGGCCGGCTGCCGTCCGGGCGACGGCGAGCTGCTGGACTATCTCTGCGCCCAGTCGCTGCCGGTAAAGGGGACGGTCCCGGCCAAGCCTTCGGTAGAGACAGGCTTCCACGCGCTTTTAAATACCGCCGTGGTCCATGTCCATTCCGCCTACGCCAATCTCCTGAATATAACGGCCGAAGGGCGCCAGGTCGCGGCGCGGCTTTTTCCCGGCTCTGTCTGGATAGATTATGTCCCTCCCGGCGCGCGGCTCTGCTGCGCCGTGGACGGCCCCGGCAGGGCCACGGGGACGCAGGTCCTTTTCCTGGCCAATCACGGCCTCGTGGTGAGCGCTCCGGGGCCGGAGGCGGCGCTGGAGCGGGCGCTGCGCGTCAACGCGGAGATCCGCGCCGCGCTGCGGCTGCCTCCTTACCCGGCGGCGGACTATCCCGCCGCGGGACTGTCGGCGCATAACCGGGAAAAACTGGCGCGCAGGGGAAAGGCCTTCATGCTGGACAATGTGCTCTCGCCCGACCAGGCGCTCTATTGCGGCCAGGCGGAACTGGAAGGTTCGGGGAAGGATATGGCCGCGGTCAACGAGGTGCTGACCGCCCTTTTCTATATGCTGGACTGCGCCGATACGCTGGGCTGGACCCCGCGCTTCCTCACAAAGGCGGACAGGGACTACCTCGAGGATATGAAAGGCGGGCGCTACAGCCGCAAATAAAAAAGGGGACGCTGATTACTAAATTCCTAATTGCGCGTGTCACCGTCAACTTGCGGTCCAAACGATGACAATTAGGAATTTAGTAATCAGCGTCCCCTATCCTATCAGGGCCTGGTGACGGGCTGGGTCCAGACCGCCCAGCGTTCGCCGCTGGCTTCCAGGTTCCAGCCCGGCCCGGGCTCCCAGCCCCAGTTCCGGCCCAGTTTGAGCACCACGTATTTGTTCTGTCCCGTTACCATCGCGGCGTAGAGCTCGTTGTAGGCGGCCAGGATCTGCACCGGGCTGACGGCGGTCACGCCGGCGGACTTGCGGATATTGATAAGCGACTGCAGCTTGGCCCGGTATTCGGCGCCCCAGTCGAAGAAATGCGGCCAGAAAACGCTGGGCGTGCCGGGATGGGTGAGGATGTAGGCGTAGCCCATCTGGCGCTGTACCCGGTACTCGTGCGAGGCGTTCTGCAGGAACTGGGGGTCGCGCGGCGAAGTGTCGTGGTTCTCCACGAAGGTGACGGCCTTGGCCGGCCACCAGCCCATGACGCCCGAAGGCCTGCCGTTGTCGTTGAGGAAATCATAACGCTCGCCCTCGACCGCGGCCACCAGGCTGTAGCGGGTGGTGAAATCGAAGATCGTCGAGGCGTCGGACTTGTCGCCTGAGCCGGTGCCGTCCACCCAGTCGACCAGCAGCTGGCGGTTGGTATCGTAGTACTCTCCCACCGAGAAGCCGGGTCCGGAGGCGGCGTTATAGTCGCGTACACGTTCGGGCCTGTAGCCTTTGACCATGTCGTAGCGCCAGCCGTCGAAGCCTATGGTGTAGCGCAGCCAGCGCAGGAAGACCTTGGCGTCCTCGCGCACCAGGTCGTTGTTGTGGTCGAGGTCGCGGCAGCCGTGATCGCCCTGTCCCTCGTCGTAATTGGGGCTTTTCATCCCCTGCCACTCGTCGTCCTTGACTACGGCCGTGGTCGGCCAGTCGGGGCTGGTGAAATCGGCCCAGTCCAGGGTGCCGTTGCGGTGGTTGAGCACTATGTCGGCCACCGGGCTGACCCCGTGGGCCTTCATCGCGCGCACGGCCTCGATCAGGACCTCTTTTTTGCCCCATTGCGAGTCCAGGTCGTACCACTCGGTCGGGTAATAGCTGCCGCGGGAGACGGGCGGGAACCAGATCATGTCGAAACCGGCGGCGCCCACTTCGGGGGCCTTCTCGGCCAGCTTGCCCCACCAGCCTTTCGGCAGGTTCAGCCAGTAGCTGTCGGCGTACCAGTGGAAGCCCTGCAGCATCACCGCGGAGGAGGTCTCCAGGTTTATCCTGCGGGCCGGGGCGGGGGTGAAGTTCTTGGCGGAGTAGAGCGTAATGGCGGCCTGCCAGTCCTGGCGGGCCCTGGGGCTGCGCGAATACGCGGCTTTGGGCTCGGCCGGAGCGGGTATGGCGCGTTCCGCGTCGGGAGCCGTCCTGGCCAGGGCCTCTATGGCCGATTGCGCGCGCAGCGGGTATGCGCCGATGAGTAAAGCCGGGATGAGGGAAAGGAAAGAGACTGTCTTGAACATCTGTCCTCCGAACTCCCTTGATACGGGTCAATGATACTATATTATGGCCCGCCGCTTTAAATCCTGCGAGGGCACTGGGGGAAGGCTGGAGATAGGCCTTTAGGGCAGGTCAGAATTCCAGGTTGGGGCGTACGATGAAACTGAAGCCGGATGAATCGCCGGTGCGATCGGCCAGGCGGCCGGTGTATTTCTTGCCGGAGGTCCAGACGAAGCCCGCCCCCAGGCAGAGGGCCCGCTTGTTCTTAAGCGGGAACTTCTTTTCCAGGACCAGGGAGTGGCTTATGGGCGAGAGCGTGCGCGAGTCGAAGTCCACGCGGGCGTCGAAGCCGCTGTTGTGCAGCCAGAAACTCTTCGCCTCCGCGAAATCGGTGCGGCTGCGGCGGAAGCCGAGGAAGACCGAGTTCGTCACTCCCGGGTGGTCGTGCAGCTTGAAGCCGCCGCGGAAGCTCCACTTGAGCGTCCTGTCGTCGAGGAACTGGTCCCCTTTGAGCTTGCCCTCCGCCTGGACCCAGCGGTCCTGCACCAGGATGTTGTCCTTGATATGGTAGTCGCCGAAGTCGAAGAGTATCCCAGAATAACCCGTCCTCTTGGAAAAAGTCCCCTTGGCCGACTCGAAGTTCAGGACATTGCCGAAGAACAGCGACAGCGCCCACGGCTCCTCGAACCCCGCCGTTACCGCTTTTACCATGTTGAAGCTCTCCGAGAGTTCGGTGTCGCGGTAGAAGGCCGGCCAGTTCCGCCTGACCACCGTGCCCAGGTACGGCATCGGGTTGACGCTGGCCTCCGCCACCATGACGCGCGGCCTGTAGAACTGCGTGACCAGGCGGGTATAGATCTCCTGCTCGGAGGTCTTTCCCAGGTTGGGAATGGGCTTGCCGGTCAGGCTTATCGAAAGTCCCGCCGAGGTGTAGTAGGGGTCGAACTGGACCTCGGGGGTGACCTTGCTCTCTTCTTCCGCGGCGGCGGCTCCGGCGCAGAGGAGCAGGGCGGCGGCGGCGCGTATCATGAGCGCTTGAAGAACAGCACCGAGAGGGGCGGGAGCGTTATTTCCAGCGACCATTCCCTGCCGTGCGCGGGCTCGCGGCGCGCTTCGGCTCCTCCGAAATTCCCTAGTCCCGAGCCCCAGTAATCCGGCGCGTCGCTGTTGAGCAGTTCTTTCCAGAAACCGCCGGCCGGTACTCCCACGCGGTAGCCGTAGCGGGGGACCGGGGTGAAGTTGGCGACCGCGAGGACGGCGTCCTCTTCCCTGGTCCCTTTGCGCATCACCGCGGCCACGCTCTGCTGCGAGTCGTTGGCGTCTATCCACTCGAAACCCTGGGGAGCGCAGCTGAGCTCGTGCATGGCCGGCTCGGACCTGTAGAGGGCGTTGAGGTCTCGCAGCCAGGCCTGCATGCCGGCATGCGGGGGGAAGCCCGCCTCGTGCCAGTCGAGGCTGCGCTCGTGATGCCACTCCTTCCACTGGCCGAACTCGCCGCCCATGAAGAGCAGTTTGTGGCCGGGCTGGGTGAACATCCAGCCGTAGAGGAGCCGCAGGTTGGCGAACTTCTGCCAGTCGTCGCCGGCCATCTTGGTCAGCATGGAGCCCTTGCCGTGAACGACCTCGTCGTGCGAGAGGGGCAGGACGAAGTTCTCGCCGAAGGCGTAGAGCATGCGGAAGGTCAGGTCGTTGTGGTGGAACTTGCGGTGCACCGGGTCCTTGGAGAAATAGCGCAGCGTGTCGTGCATCCAGCCCATGTCCCATTTCAGGCCGAAGCCGAGGCCGCCCAGGTAGGTCGGGCGCGAGACCATCGGCCAGGCCGTGGACTCTTCGGCGTAGGTCTGCGCGTCCGGGTAGTTCTGGTAGACGACGGCGTTGAACTGCTGCAGGAACTTTATGGCCTCCAGGTTCTCGTTGCCGCCGTGGCGGTTGGGGACCCATTCGCCGGCCTTGCGGGAATAGTCCAGGTAGAGCATGGAGGCGACGGCGTCCACGCGCAGCCCGTCGACGTGGAACTTGTCCAGCCAGAACAGCGCGGAGCTGAGCAGGAAGCTCTTGACCTCGTTGCGGCCGAAATTGAAGATGGCGCTCTTCCAGTCCGGGTGAAAGCCCTGGCGCGGGTCGGCGTGCTCGTAGAGGTGGGTGCCGTCGAAGAAGGCCAGGCCGTGCTGGTCGGAGGGGAAATGCGCCGGGACCCAGTCGAGTATGACCCCGACGCCGGCCCGGTGGAGGCTGTCGACGAGGGACATGAAGTCCTGCGGCGTGCCGTAGCGGCTGGTCGGGGCGAAGTAAGAGGTCGCCTGGTAGCCCCAGGAACCGTAGAAAGGGTGCTCCGCGACAGGCATGAACTCGACGTGGGTGAAGCCCATGTGCTTCAGATAGGGGGGGAGACTCTCCGCCAGCTCGCGGTAGGTGAGAGGCCTGTTCCCTTCCTCCGGCTTGCGGCGCCAGGAGCCCAGGTGCATCTCGTAGATGGAGACCGGGCTGTTGAGGCCGCAGCGGCCGCCGCGCGACTTCATCCAGTCCGAGTCGCTCCACTTATAGTCCAGGTCCCAGACGACCGAGGCGGTCTTGGGAGGGACTTCGGCCGCGAAGGCGAAAGGGTCGGCCTTTTCGCAGGAATAGTTCCCGTACCGGGAGGCGACGAAATATTTGTAGTTCTGCCCCGGCTTCACCCCCGGGAGGAACCCTTCCCAGATGCCCGACGAGCCGCGCTGGGCGAGGGGATGGCTGCCGCGGTTCCAGCCGTTGAAATCGCCTATGACGTGCACGGAGACGGCGTTGGGGGCCCAGACGGCGAAGCGGGTGCCGTCCTTGCCGGGATGGGCGCCCATGCGGTCGTAGAGGCGCAGGTGGTTGCCCTCGTTGAAAAGGTAGAGGTCCTGGTCGCTCAGGGCCCTTATATTCTCCTGCTTCCCGGGGGTCTTCTTCGTGCTTTTCATCCCTGACATTCTATACTAATTGGGGGCGGCGGGTCATTCCCGGCGGCGGCCGGCCGCCCCATTTTGTATACTTCAACTCATGAAGAAAACGATGGTCTTCCTGCTCGTCCTGTCCGCCGCCTGCCCGCTCAGGGGCGCTTCGCTCAAGTCCGCCGTCGAAAAGGCCGCCGCCGGGGCTCCGATGGACGGGGCTTCCTGGGGCTTCGCCGTGGTGGACTCCGCCTCCGGCAAAGAGATATTCGCCCGGGACGCGGAGCTCAGCCTGGTGCCCGCCAGCACGATGAAACTCCCGGTGACGGCCGCCGCGCTGGAATACCTGGGACCGGAGCGGCGCTTCGCGACACGGCTCATGTCCTCCGCGGCGCCCTCCGGCGGCGCCCTGAAGGGGGACCTCTATATCGTGGGAGGTGGGGACCCTTCCCCCGGCTCCGAGCTTATCAGGGAAGCTCCGGCGCTGCGGGCGATCTACGACGGCTGGGCCGGCGCGCTCAAAGCCGCGGGCGTAGTTTCGGTCGAAGGCTCGGTCGTGGCCGACGATACGCTTTTCGAGAGCTTCCAGCCGGGCTCCTGGGCCTGGGAGGACATCGGTAATTATTACGCCGCCCGTCCGTCGGCGCTCACCGTCAACGACAATCTCTACAGGATATACTTCAGGCCCGGTGCGGCGCCGGGGGAAAGGGCCGAGGTGCTCAGGACCGAGCCTCCCATGCCCGGGGTCGTTTTCGAGAACCTCATGCTCACCGGCCCCGAAGGCTCGGGCGACAACGGCTATGTCTTCGCTTTCCCCGGCCAGGCTTCCGCCGTGCTGCGCGGCACCATCCCCATGGGCCCCGTCGATTTCGGCATA
>Ga0302246_1002804_pt1 | contig 10092 bp, 10 predicted proteins | sample AAG_UR_Trp_MG_FD_193533 | JGI IMG/M metagenome (GOLD analysis project Ga0302246, IMG submission 193533) | Enriched activated sludge microbial communities from anaerobic digester in WTTP, New Holstein, Wisconsin, United States - AAG_UR_Trp | ecosystem: Engineered > Bioreactor > Anaerobic >...
AGGGAAGCGGGGGTAACGTTCAACGCTCAACGAACAACGCTCAACGTTCAACTTCCAACCATCAACCATCAACCATCAACCATCAACCTACCACAGGCAGCCTGCACACCCGCTGGCTGAGTTGTTTCCTCATCGACGAGTCGAAGTTCGGGATGTCGTCTTCGGACCTGATCCGTTTTCTCGATGCGGCGAACATCGAGTCGCGTCCGGTCTGGAAACCGATGCACACCCAACCGCTGTATCGGGGGTACGAATGTGTCGGGGGAGAAGTGGCGGCGGATCTGAACCGGCGGGGGATTTGCCTGCCCAGTTCGAGTTCGTTGAGCGAAGAGGATCAACAGTTCGTCATCGAACGGATTCGAGAGGCGCATACGAGAAGACTTGATAAAGACCAAACCACTAACTGAGCGACATCTAAATCAGATGATAAAGCTAAGAAAACTTGAGAAAAAGGACTTGCCAACAAGAGTTACTTGGATGAATGATCCTAGAGTTTACAGGACCATGCATTTCAAACCACCAATATCCTTGGAAAGGACGCTTGAGTGGTTTCATAATAGAGGAACTAATAGGCTTGACTTCGTGACTGAAGAGGACGGTGAGTTATTGGCGATGGTGGGGGCTACCAATATTGACCCAATTATTAAAAAGGGGGAATCGTATACCATAGTAAATCCAGATCTTAAAGGTCGAGGAATTGGTACGAAAGCTTTATTCTTGAAGTCAGTGTATTGTTTTGAAATTGAAAGAGTCAATAAGATCTGGGCATATGTTGACGGCGACAATACTGCTTCCATTAGAATGGCTGAGAGAATTGGCTATAGAGTGGAAGGAATTCTCAGACAGGAAGTAGCCAGGGAAAACGGTCTGATTGATAGGTATTATCTGGGTTGCCTTGAGAACGATTTGAAGAAAGACTCGTTTAAGTATGGAATAGAAGGTCAAGCAATACTTCTCTATGATTGATATTGCTGAGAACAGCATTCGCTGTTGTCTGCGCTCTGAGGTGACGGCCCGAGGCGTTGGTCGGGCGTGCCGTGCTGGATTTCTCACATAGCACCGTGGGGCCGCTGTCATCTGCAAAAGCGACACCGTTTTCATCGGAAAGTCACAATGGCCTGGACACCTCTCAAACGCCCTTTCCAGTTGACGGTCAAACGCGCCATCGACTTGGTTGTGGCCGTTGCGGCGCTTCTCATTCTGTCTCCCTTGATGGTCTGCATTGCCGCCGCAATCAAGCTGACGAGCAAGGGCCCAGTGTTGTTTTCCCAGAGGCGGCTTGGAAAGCATGCCAAAGTCTTTCTCTTATACAAATTCAGGACCATGATTGACGGTGCCGTCAACGTGGGCCTTGGCCTTTCGACGGCAGAGTCCGATCCGCGCATTACTCCCATCGGGCGGCTATTGCGCAGAAGCAGTCTTGATGAGCTTCCACAGTTGGTGAACGTGCTGAAAGGAGATATGTCCTTGGTCGGTCCGCGGCCCACAATCCCCGAGCACCTCGAGTATTATACTCCGGAGCAGCGAAGGCGCCTGGATATGCGACCAGGCCTTACCGGCCTGTCCATGATCAGGGGAAGGGCGAACAATCCTTGGTCTGTTCGGATTCGTTACGATGTGGAGTATGTTGAGACGTTCAGTTTATTGCTTGACGTCAGAATAATGCTGAGTACAGTTCGTGTCGTTCTGTCCGGCGAGAACACGTACTACGATTACACACAACATCGCAAAATGCCTTTCGATCTGACAAAGCCATGATGCTCGAGCTGACCAGGAAGCAGAGTTGCCTGTCGACCCGGCTATACAAAGCGCCAGAAGTTTCGCCGCGTGCGGGCACGCGGCCTACAGGCTTGTAGGCCGGGTCCCCTGAGCCGGCGCTGCATCATTTATGTCGCTCTGTATAGCATGACCGAACAGCATTCTAGCATTTCCTTGGAAATGCCGATACTTGTCTCTTAGAGTGGAGGAAGCGGAATGAGTCTTTCAACAGATGCAAATGCCAGCAAGGCAGTGGTGCTGGGCACCGGCGGCACGATGGGCGCGCTCACGGGCGGCCTTCTTGCGCAAAGTGGAATGCAGGTGTGGTTTCTGAGCCGAACGCTGGCCGGTGCGCAGCGGGGTTTGCTGCGCGCCCAGAAACAGGCACGATCCGAGGTCATCGCTCGGCAGATCACCTGTGGAGATTATGATACGATGTTCGACGAGGCGTGCGCGCAAGCAGACTGGATCATCGAGTGCGTTGCCGAAGACTACGATATTAAGAAGTCGATCTTGGATCGGGTGGACAGGCATCGGAAGCCGGAGGCAATTGTCAGTTCCATGACATCGAGCCTGTTGCTCGAGAGACTGGCCGATAATCACTCGGAGGGGTTTCAGAGGCACTTCATATCGACCCATTTCTACAATCCGCCTGGGAAGATGGCGGCCTGTGAGATCTGCGGCACAGCCAGAAGCGACCCGGCGATTGTGGATTGTATCGAGGAGTTGTGCCGCGTTCGTCTGAGGCGAGCAGTAATCCGCGTCAGACCGACTGCAGGTTTCGCCGGCAACCGCATCGCATTCCTGCTCTTTTCGCGGATGACGGAATTGGCTGAGGAATACGGTGTGGAGATGATGGACTATCTGATCGGTCCTTACACGGGGCGTGCGATGCCGCCCTTGGCGACGTTGGACTTAATCGGCCTCGACATTCACCGTGCGATCATCGAGAGCCTGCGTGCCAACACGCACGATGCCTTCCATGACGCTCTCGTCCTGCCAAGATATGTTGAGGCGATGATTGCCAGCGGTCACCTGGGCAGCAAGAGCCGCGACAGGGGTGGTTTCTATCGCCGCCTCGAGAGCGGTGAGCACATGTACGTGAATCCCGGCAGTGGTCAGTATGTCAAGGCGTGCGGTCCGCATGTCCAGTTTGTCGAAGCGGCCAAGGATCACATCCACTCGGGGAGGTACCGCGAGGCGTTCCGCACGATTATGGCCGCCAAAGGCTCGGAGGCGGGCATAGTTCGGGAGATTCTGGCAGCCTACATTGCTTACGCATATTTGATGAGCGGTGAGGTGACGGACGCTAGCGATGGAATCGAAGGCATCGATCGGGTTATGAGTCGCGGTTTCAACTGGGCCAGTCCCAGTCTGGTCGTATACATGCTCGGGGGGCGGGACCGAGCGATTGAGCTTCTTGGATCGCAGAATTTGCCCGTGCCAGAACTGCTGCGAGTCGATCCGGCGTCCGATCGGCACGTCTTCAACGGCGGTCGCTATTTTGCCGCGAAATGAGCCGACTCGGCTACAGAGTTGTGGACCGCGTGCCCGCACACGCCGGAACTTTTGACGCTGTGTATAGCAAGAGCAGCACCAACCTTTTCTGCACATGAGAAACCACGGAGTCTTTCTACTGGGCGGCTATCAGACGGACTTTGCGCGCAACTGGGCTCGTGAGAACAAGCATATCTCGGCCATGATGCTCGAGGCGTATGAAGGCTCACTGGCCACCACGCGGATTGAGCCTGGCGACATCAAGGCCGCCTTTGTCGGCAACTTCGCAGCGGAATTGTACTGCATGCAGGCGCATCTGGGGGCCTTCTTTACGGACTTTGACCCGGCGTTTCGCGGATTGCCCACCAGCCGATTCGAGGGCGCCTGTGCGTCGAGCGCGCTCGCTGCAATGTCGGCTCTGGCGCACATCGAAGCGGGTCTGTACGACTGCATCGCCCTCATTGGCGTTGAGTTGATGAAGAGTGCCACTCCAGCCCGAGGTGGCGACTATCTGGGCACGGCCGCCTGGTATACTCGGGAATCGGCCGGCGTCGATTTCCCCTTTCCCAAGCTCTTCGGCAGACTGGGAGATGTGTACGATGAACGGTATGGCTTGGACGATGCGCACCTGGCGAGGATCTCGGCCATCAACTACGCCAACGCAAAACGCAATCCCAACGCGCAGACGCGCGATTGGTACATGAGTTACGAGCACGCCTGTTCCGTGGGCCAGTACAACTCGACGATCGCCGGGCGCATCAAAATCACCGATTGCTCACAGGTTACGGACGGGGCTGTTTGCCTCTACCTGTCTTCTGAACGTTTTGCGAAGGAGTATGGCAGGCGCTGTGGGGTCAAACTCGAGTCGATTCCGCGCATTCTTGGTTGGGGGCACACGACTGCTCCGCTCGAGTTTTCCGTCAAGATTGCCGAGTCGGAAGGTCAGCCGTTTGTCTTGCCATGGACCCGCAAGGCCATTGTGGACGCCTACAGCCGTGCCGGCATGAGAGATTGTTGGGATCTGGATGCCATTGAGACGCATGACTGCTTTACAACGTCTGAATACATGGCCATCGACCACTTCGGGCTGACTCCACCGGGAAAGAGTTGGCAGGCGATCGATGAGGGTGTGATCGAGTTGAACGGAAAATTGCCAATGAATCCGTCCGGCGGCCTGATCGGCTGTGGTCACCCGGTCGGAGCGACGGGTGCCCGGCAGTTGTTGGACGCCTACAAGCAGGTGACAGGCAGCGCCGGCGAGTACCAGGTCGAAAATGCGCGCCGTGTCGCCACGCTGAATCTCGGCGGCTCAGCGACGACCAATGTCTGTTTCATTGTCGGTGTTGAAACCTGATGAATGTCTTGCTGACATGCAGCGGCCGCCGGAATTACCTCGGTCAGTTCTTCAAAGAGGCGTTGCATGGACATAGACTGGTCATGGCCGTTCTCGCACCTTGCAGGGGCGAATCTTCCCGAGGCGATCGTCGCCTGGGCATCACACGGTCCGGTGTCAGCAGATTGGTTTTCCGTTGCGCCCAATGTGACAGGCGCCAAGTGTGATCGCTTGGTTCGTGTGAATGACTGTTAGGCCCGATTTCATCGTTTCTCGCGGTTCACCTCGTCCGTGACGATCATCTCTTTGGTTACTCGTAATCGTAATCGTAATCGCTTCCCCTAACCCGGAAATCTCACCAGTGGGGCGGTCGCGGCATTCCTGACGGTCGGTGGGTGAGATTTCCGGGTCCTGTCACTTTGAATGGCGACTGGGTCGAGATTACGAGTAGGATTACGATTGCGATCAGAGACAGCGCTTCGTTTGCCCACTGACGCACCGCCCACCGACGCACTGGCTACCGACGCACCGCCCCCCATCTCCGAACTCCGATCTCCGAACTCCGATCTCCGATCTCCGATCTCCGATCTCCGATCTCCGATCTCCGATCTCCGAACTCCCATGTCCCCTGCACCATCTCCTGTGAACTCTCCTCTGCCGCCTCCCCCGCCGGCGCCGCCGTCCGCCACGGGCGGAAAACCCGGGCCGGCCGCCCCCAAGCAGCGCAACGGGTTTTCGCTCGCTGAGAGGCGGGTCATCCTGTTGCTCCTTTACAGCGCCGGGCTGATGGCCGCTTACTCGCTCGCTTTCCAGTTCCGATTTGATTTCAAGGTGTTGGAGCCTTTTCGGGAGTCGTTCCGTCACGCCTGGTGGATGACCCTTCCTCTCAAGCTGCTCGCGCTGATGATTTTTGGCCAATTCACCGGCCTGCTGAGTTTCTTCGGCCTTCCGGATCTGTGGCGAATTTTTTGCGCGATGACAGCGGTGTCCGCGCTTCTCTTTGTCGCCAGTGTGACTGGGGTCATCGGATCGACACTTCCTCGTGGAGTCATTCTCATCGATTACGTCTTGTCGCTTGCTGCGATTGTCGGCATCCGGACCGGCTTCCGGGTGATCCGCGAGAGGTTGCGCGGACGCGGTGGACCGCGCGTACTAACCGCCAAGCGGGTTGGCATCATCGGGGCAGGGGACGTCGGCGCGTCCCTGGCCAAGGACCTGCTCTCGAGACGCGGCCTCGGCCTGGTCCCGGTGGCCTTTTTCGACGACGACTCGCACAAGTGGAATTCGCAGGTCCATGGCATCCCGGTCCGGGGCCAGCCGGAGCGATTGCGCAGCCCGGATTTCCGGATGGATCTGGACGAGGTGATCATTGCGCTGCCGACGGCCAGCGCGGAGCGAATCCGTGAGATTGTTCGCTTGCTGCAAAGCGTCCATCTCAAGTTCGAGACGGTCCCGTCCTACGAGCAGCTCGCCACCGGCAAGGTGCGCGTCAGCCAGTTGCGTCCGGTCGAGATTCAAGACCTGTTGAATCGCGAGCCGGTCAAGCTCGACTCGGCCTCGATCCAGCAGCAGATCGAGCGGCGTACGGTGATGGTGACAGGCGCGGGCGGGAGCATCGGCAGCGAGCTTTGCCGCCAGATCGTCGAGCAGGATCCGCGCGCCCTGCTCATGCTCGATCAGTCCGAGGTCCAGTTGTTCCCGATCGAGCAGGAACTGCTCGGGCAGGGTTACGGCGGCCAGGTCGTGCCCGTTGTTGCCGATATTCTCGATGAGGCCCGGATGCGATTCATCTTCTCGAGGTTCAAGCCGGAGCTCATCTTTCACGCCGCGGCCCACAAACACGTGCCGATGATGGAAAGCCAGCCGGGCGAGGCCCTCAAGAACAACTCGATCGGCACCGCACGGCTCTCGAGCCTGGCGCGCGAATACGGTGTGGATCGCTTTGTCCTGATCTCGACCGACAAGGCCATTAACCCGACCAGTGTGATGGGGGCATCGAAACGCTTGGCCGAGATCTATCTCCAGGCCCTCTCGGCCAGCGCGTCCAACGGCACGAAGTTCATGGCCGTTCGATTCGGCAACGTGCTCGGGTCCTCGGGGAGTGTTATCCCCGTTTTTACCAGGCAGATCGCTGCAGGCGGTCCGGTGACGGTGACGCATCCCGAGGTGAAGCGCTATTTCATGACTATCCCCGAGGCGGTGGGCCTGGTGCTGCAGTCGGCGTTCATGGGCGAAGGCGGCGAGATCTTCGTGCTTGATATGGGGAAACCGGTCAAGATCGTCGATTTGGCGCGTCAGTTGATCGAACTCAACGGGCTCGAACCGGACGAGGACATCGAGATTCGGTTCACCGGGTTGCGTCCGGGCGAGAAACTGTTCGAGGAACTGTGCCACCGCACCGAAAACCATCAAACGACGAGCCACCCGAAGGTGATGCGGTTTGTGAGCCAGCCGCGGGCGCTCGACGAGGTCCAGGCCGAGTTCGCGGCGCTCGAACGGCAGCTCGACAATACGGAACGCAATCAGCTCAAACAGCGCATCAAACAACTCGTGCCCGAGTATCAGCCGTACCTGGTGTGAGATCGGAGATCGGAGATGGGAGATCGGAGTTCGGGGGGCACGGATCGCCGGCTTGTAGCCGGCTTAAGACTTGCGGAGATGGGAGATCGGGGCAACAGTAGCCGGTGGCCTCGTGGTCCCGTGGTTCGTGATGGGGGATCGGTGCGTCAGTGCGTCGGTGGAGCAGCAATGGGAGTCTGCGAATTCCTAATTGTAATCGTAATCGCAACCGCCTCTCCTGACTTCGTGCGAGTGTAAACGAGTCCGGGTTGGGATGAGGAGGAAGGCAGAATTGGCAAGCTTGGCAAATCTAACGGGCCATACGGCAATTCAGAATAGACGCTCTTATGGAAGCAAATCAAACTTCAACTGAGTGTGGCCCCCGATCCCGACTGGGTTGGATCTACGTGATAATCCTCTCGGCTGCCGTCGTGGGGTTGTGGAGTTTCCCTTACCTCTGGTACAGACCACATGCAAAGGGGCAGAGTCGTCTGTGGCTGCGCGAGCGAAGCCAGATTGAGGGCTGGATTTTCCATCGGATTCCCGTTACGGAGCGCGCCGAGAGGTTGCTTATAGCGGACAAGCATTTCAGCGGCGTTTTCACCAACCTGCAGACAGGGGTACCCGTCCAGGTCTTCTCGGCCAAACGCTATTCGCAAAGATCTGATGAAACGGGTCTGTTCATGCACACTCCGGACCGGTGTTGGAGTGACGTTGGCTGGGAGATCGACGTCATTTCGCCCGATTTTCTGGAGTTTGACGTACATGGAGTTCACATGCAATTCGAACGGCGGCTCTTCGTGCACGACACTCAGCGCGAGTTGGTCTATTTTGGCGGCTTGGTGGGCGGGATGCCGGTGCCATATCGCCTGAACCATAATCTTTCAGTGGGGATGAGGCGCGCTCTGCGCGAAGCGGCCGGCAAGAAGGAGTCCATCGTGCGAGCCACGGACACCCGATTCTGGGCGCGTATTTGGAAGGGATTTGTTGACCGCGATCCGGTGATGGGCCCAAAGCAGTTCATTCGGTTATCCACGTCCTGTTCCGGGCAGGACTTGTCCGAGCAGGACCGACTTCTCCGAGATTTTTTGAGTCTCTGGTTGGAACCCTCTGATTACGATGCCGAGATCGAGACTTGGCGGTCCGAATTGAGGCGCGAACGAGAACAATGGAGACCAAGTAGGGGGGCAGACTCGTCTCAAGGCTGACACGGCCTGGGACCGTCATCCTCATCAATTATTCCACACTGGACAAGGACTCTGACCGGACGGAGAGGCGCTTCAGCAGTTTCAACAGTGCCTCCTCTTGGCGGCATTTTCAATACCGGAGGCGTGGCCATCATCATCATCTGTTAAGGGATGCGCACCTTATCGAACACACTGTTTCTTCTGACACCGTCCTTTCTGGCAATGGCGTGGCTGGTGTCACGAGCCAAGTGGTTTTGGAATAATCAACCCGATCTGCAGTTCGGATGGGTGGTGCTCGTGCTTTGCATCTACCTGTTCCATGAATCCTGGGCAGCGCGACCGCCGGTGAACGTAAGACTTCGCTGGTGGGTTGTGCTGACGATCTTATCGGGCTGCGCACTGTTGGTCTTCATCCAGGGGTATTGGGCGATCTTCGGCATGCATCCGGCCATCATGCAGGGTTTTGCCGCAGGGCTCCTGTTATTGGCCTGTGCAAACCTTGGCTTGGTATTCGGATGGGCTGGAGTGCGGCAGCTCGGATTCGCCTACGCTTTCATCCTGATCGCACTCCCCTTGCCCACAATCATCTATGGTCCTTTGGTTGCAGGCCTGCAGTCCAAGGTCGCAACTGTGAACGTCGAGTTGCTCAACCTCATCGGCATCCCCGCTCAACAGGTGGGCAGTCTCATTCACCTGCCGAATGGGACGGTCGGAATCGACGAGGCATGCAGCGGGGTGCGGAGTCTGCAATCGACGATCATGGCGGCGATCTTCATCGGGTACGTCGCGCTCAAGCGGAACAGTCTGCGCCTAGTCCTGTTCGGCGCCGGGGTCGTGCTTGCGATTGTCGGGAATATCGGGCGTTCGCTCTATCTGAGCCTAATGGCCCATTGGCGTGGCATGGACGCGATCGACAAGGTCCACGATGCGGCGGGGTGGTCTGTCCTGGCGTTCACGGCAGCCGGGGTGGTTCTGCTGTCGTGGATGATCAGCAGGGCGGAGAGAGCGGTGCAGACCGCAGCAGCCGCGCAGGGGCGGCTGGACGATGATTGATCGAGGAGGGCGGTGCGCCGGTAGCCGGTGCGTCGGTGCGTCAGTGCGTCGGTGGCCGGTGGAAGCGGGGGCGACGCTCAACGCTCAACGCACGACTTCCAACCATCAACTATCGACCATCAACCAATTGATGACTGTCACCGTCCCGGATTGAACCACAGAGACACAGAGCACACAGAGACGAGCGGGGGGAACACGAAGTCCAGTCCGTTGCGGTTCTTTGCGTCCTTCTGTTGAATTCGCTTCGATTTCATCGTTTCCTGCGGTTCACCTCGCCCGTCATCATCTCTTTGGCTCTTAATCGTAATCTTAATCGTAATCCCTTCTTGTAACTTCCTGTCACTGTAAATGGCGTCTGGTGAGGTGGACCCCGATCTTCAGACCACTGGACGCAGGAATTAAGCTTCTGTTTTCTCGGGTCCGCTCGGTTTGTATTTGTGCGTTGGTTACTCTGCGTCTAAATCCCAATTGGAAAGAGAGAGCAACGAACCAGCAGTCCGTCGCCCTCCCTCTCCGGATATTTGGGGTTCCTTTGCTTACCGCCGAAGGCGGTCTGTTATCAAGGACATTTAGAATCCGTGTCGTGTGATTTTCAAAACCGGAATTCTGTGTGCGATCAAAACCGGAAATTCTGTGTGCGATCAAAACCGGACTCTGGTTCAGAAGACCGGGCAGTGGAGGAGAACGATGGGTTGGGCGTTGGGA
>Ga0302246_1002808_pt1 | contig 10078 bp, 17 predicted proteins | sample AAG_UR_Trp_MG_FD_193533 | JGI IMG/M metagenome (GOLD analysis project Ga0302246, IMG submission 193533) | Enriched activated sludge microbial communities from anaerobic digester in WTTP, New Holstein, Wisconsin, United States - AAG_UR_Trp | ecosystem: Engineered > Bioreactor > Anaerobic >...
ACTGTTGAGTGTCCAGGCATTGGGAACATAGACGGATATGTCTATGAGGAAAGAGCAAAAGCAAACGACCCTGATCTTGGAGAAGTTTCGACAGAAAAAGCAATTGAAATTTTGGCTTTGGAGGAAGATCAGGACTATGGTCTTGAAGATGACAGGCAGCTCCTTATTGAGAAGTTGCTTGAAGAAATTTTACCAAACAAGGAGGTATAAAATGAAATTTAAAGCGGGCGAACTTCACGGCAAGAGCGTGGAGGAAATTGAGAAGATATTTACAGAGCGGGCGGGATTCTGGAAGAACCTCCCAAAAATGCGGATAATCCCTAATGTCGCAAAAAAGGGCGAATTTGTTTTTGAGATCCTGAAAGTTGACGATCAGGGCGAACACTGGGAAGCAAGGAATTTCGATACTTATGATAAGTGTTTAATCCACAAAACAACCTTTATTCATTTATGGGGTGCTAATCAGGTTGAAGAATGTTTGAACGGGAGGCGGTGATGAAAAAATCAGAGATGAAACAGCTCAAAGATTATTTTGAGTTTTTGGGGTTTGAAAGTGTTACTTTCCGGGGCACTGATGTAATTGCAGAAAAGACAAACGAGGAAAACGGCGTAACGGCTCTTTTTCTGGTTGACGCTGAAGAGGCGTTTACAAGATCTCTTGAATCCGCTGAATCCTTTTTGCAGTATGTAGAGGACGGCAGAGAACCGGAATAACAGTTCAGAAACGGGCGGATCTGGGGAGAGGTCTGCCTTATTGTGAATTGTTGACTTTAGCAGGAGGAAACGGGCGAATGAACATCATTAAACGGGTGAAAATGTATTGCACCCTGACGGGTGTAAGCGTTGCGGAGATACACGCAAGAACGGGACTTTCAAGACAGACGATCTACCGGATCTGGCAGACGGAAGTCTGCACAACAGAGACGCTTGAAACTCTTTTAAATTCTCTAGACTTATCAATTATTTTAAAGAAAACAGAGAAAAAACTTGAAAAAGATGAAGAAATAAAATAAGGTTTTCAGCTAACCTTTTACGGAGGACATAAACAGAATGGAAAGACAGATTTTTGTTAAGAAGGACACTCTTGCGTATTACGCAGGTGTAACGGGCAGAACCATAGACAACTATCAGGCAAGAGACCTGATCAAGCGACACGGTAAGACACCGGGCTGTTACAGTTACGAGCTCAAACCGTGTCTTATTGCCTTGCTCGGTGAAGAGCTTGCAGAAATTAAGTATCAGGAATACCTTAACCGGAAACAGGGGGTTTAAAAAATGCTCGTAAGTCGCACGGAATCAGCGACCGGCAGAATATCCGAACTTGTTGAACTCGACACCGTTCTAAAGGATATTAAAAACGGGCGGTATGCGGAGGAGATCAGAAAGATCAGGTCACTCCCTTCCGATGCCCCGAAATCCCTGAAGAACGCACTCAAAAAGAAACTCCCTGCTTTTACGGGCGGAATTTTTACGACTCAGGATAGACGGCAGGAGACACTGAAACACAGTCAGGTCGTTATCCTCGATGTTGACCATATCTGCGATATTGACGAGCGGAATGCTAAAGATCCCGACGACATACGGGGACTCCGTAACGACATTGACGGTTATGATACATGGATAGCACAGAGCTGTTATGCCTGCTTCCGTTCACCGTCCGGTGACGGTATGAAGTTTGTCTATGTTCTTGACAGGGAGATAGCAGACCCCGTTGAATACCGCCGGATATGGCAGTATCTTGCCGCTAAGTTTGAAGCGGAATTTTCTTTTAAAGTTGACGAGGCGACAAAGGACATCACCCGTCTCTGTTTTTATTCAAGTGACCCGTTCCTGTTTCACAGACCGGAAGCTGTTCTCAGATACATTGATTTTGCACACGAACTTGAGGTTGTTGACGATGTAGCACCGGTCAGTATCGAACTGAAAGACAGCGATCAGGCAAGAATTTTCGTCGGACTGGCTCAGGTCGTTCAGACACCGCATTATCACAATTTCAGGGATCTCTGCTCAGCAGCAAGTAACCTCGGATATGACAATTTGAGTATTTTCTATGATAATCTTCTTGAGAATAATCTCGGACGGCTGAGCAAGGAAACGGCGGCAAGTCTCAAAAAGAAACAGACATATATGGAGAGTTTCATGCGTGAACATAAACGCATACCTCTTCAATATATAGTAGATGTCGCAATCTCTCAGGGGGTTGACATCAAGAAATTCGCACCTGTAAAGCACCCGGACAAAAAGAAGTCGCTGTTCAACATTCAACCGCAGATCAAGGCGGTCATTGACTGGATGAACAGACATTATGCCGTCTTCAACAGGGGACAGGGAGTTATCAGCATACCTCAGCTTGAGTATAAAAGATATTACGATATTTCAGGCGGGGAACCTACCGGAACAGCGGATACAAACAAAATTCAGATAACCAAACGGGGCGATTTTCAGGCATTCATGAAGAACCGCAACCTGAAATATCTTAACGAAGCAGGTGAAGAATGCAGGCACAATTACTTTGATCTCTGGTGGAACAGCATTGAACGGAGAACCTGTGACGGCTTTATCTGTTACCCCAGTCAGAAAGTCCATAAGAACATGATCAACGCATGGACAGGGTTTAATGTCAATCCGGCACGGCTCGAATCGGTAGTTGCCGAAGACGAAGCTAACGGCCCCGAACTCAAATGCGAACCCGTTCTTGACTTTATCTATGAGATCATCTGTTCGAAAGACGATAACGCTTTTGACTTCGTCATAAACTGGATGGCTGAAATGATACAGAACCCGACTCCGCAGAAACCCGGTGTTGCACTTGTGTTAAGAAGCACGGGGATGGGAACAGGTAAAGGAACTTTCGTGACAATCATCAGAGATCTCATAGGACCCGTTCACTCGGTCGAGATGAAAGACACCGACAATATCCTCAGCAGTTTCAACAGCATGATGGAGAATATGCTCTTTGTAGCTCTTGACGAGCTTTATGTCAATGACAAGAAAAGCACACGGGCATTGCAGAGCATCATCACTGAACCGACAATAAACATTCAGCGGAAATTCCTCGATGCTTACGACAACGACAGCTCAACCAGAATACTGATAAACAGCAATGACGAACACGCCATCAATATCAAACCCGATGACCGCAGGTTCTTTGTTGTCGATGTCGCTCCATACCGCAGAGACGATGTGAGATACTGGACAGAGCTGAGGGCCTGCATGAGCAACGGCGGAAAAGAGAGTCTTTTCAATTACCTTATGAACAGACCGAAGGTAACGAGGGAAATGTTACTGACAAGAAAGAACAGGAACTCTGCAACACTCAGTCAGGCTAAACAGAGTTTCGACAGTTACGATCACTGGCTTGTAAGCATTCTTGAAAGACAGTTCATTTTTGCGGATACCGATATTATGCCTCCGAGAAGACAGAGACTTTTTGCAGAAGCAACGACGGCACTGAGCATAAGAGAACTTTACACGGACTACAAATGGATGAACAAAGGCGACAGGTATCCCTATAACATTGAGACTTTCACCAGAAAACTTGTTGATATGGGACTTATATCGCAACCATCGAGAAGTCTTGACAAGTTAGCAGGTAGCGTCATTACCAGATACAGGTTTATGGCACTTAACGAGATCGCTGAACGGAACCCGTTACATCAGCCGTTCGGCTGGGAAAACATACATGATAACGATTATCACAGGGAGGAATATTAAGATGGAAAAAGAAACGCAAAAAAAGATTGTAAAATTTATGCGATTTGTAAAAGCATACAACAAAGAAGAAAAAGCTCTTTTAATTTTGCATCCTGTCGGGTTTATTATTCTAACTCTTTTTGTTTTTATTGTGATAGTGTGTCCGTTTTATATGTTTTTTAAACATATTCCTAACTTTTTAAGAAGTGTTTATGCTAATACATTTAGTGAAATATACAAACTTAAAGAATTAAAGGGATTGTTTGTTTGGAGGTATGACAAATGATTAGACCTATCGGAGAAATATTTGAGTTTAACGGAGTTAAATTGGAAGTGGTAAAATCTGACGGAACTTGTAAGGGTTGTTATTTTGATGTTTTTAATGATGATATTTGTAGAAACAAATACAAAGAAGTTGGAGCTTGCTGTGACTGGATAGATGTGAATGGATGCGTAATTTTTAAGGAGGTGAAGTGATGGACCCAGTAGAATATAGAAGCTATCCGCCTAAAAAAGATTCTGGAGATAAATCATCAGGCACTACTTTTACTATGTGGAAAGCAATAGACAGGGTTTTACAAAAACTTGATGCACTTGAAAAAAGGGTTGAAGAGGTTGAAAAAGAACTTGAAGAGATTAAGGAGGTGAAGTGATGAAATTTAGAATTACAAGAACAAGTGGCTCATCCGTTAATGAAGCAAAACCCTGTAAAAAAGCCGTTAAAGGAACATATCTTTATACTCATACAAGAACCTGCACAGAAGAAGAATTTAACAGAAAATTTGCTGACAGAGAAGGGCTTTGGAGAAGCAAAGGGATAAATCACAGGGTTGATAGCAGGGGATACATACAGCGTGAAGATGAAAGAAAGGGATTCCTTATTGAGATAAGCACGCTTGAAGAACTTGTGGCGTTTATTGATGAGGTGGGGCAAATTATTATTTCAAAAGATAATCCGATGCCTGAAATTGAAATTTATGACAGTTACAGGGAGTAACAAATGAAATCAGTTGTAAACCCTTTATGCGGTGACTGCGGAAACCAGATATTTTACAGGAATGAGGCAGGTGACATCATCCGTATCGAATGCCAGAGATGGTACAGGAAAGAGCAGACCGAATATATCGGCAGAGGTCTTTTCAGGTATAAGTATTTTGTGATTCTTAAGCGGGAAGACGGACTTGCACGGAAATGTGCTGAATGTGCAAAAGGTGAAATGAGGGCTGAAAAATGTTAAAAGATGGGAAATGGTATGAAAGCGAAAGGCAGTATTTTCAGGAGCAGTGGCTTCTGAACAGATCTCTTTCCAGAGAAGGACAGGAGCATTGCAAAGACTGCATTCATAAAAAAGTACAAGACAATGTGGCAAAATGCACCAAGTACAAAACCATACTTGATTCGCATGGGAAAAAAGAAGAAGATGTCCTTTGCTGTTATGAGTGTTCGGGGTTTGACCGTAAGTGTCCCGTTCAGAAAATGCAGTTAAGACCGTATCAGGAAGAAGCAGTTACAAAAGGTCTGGAGATCCTCAGAACTTACGGACTGGTGTATTTCACTATGGAAGTCAGAACCGGCAAGACCTATGTTTCCTTTGAAACTCTTCAGCGTGCAGGATACAGCAATATCCTTTTCATCACAAAGAAGATCGCTATTCCAAATATTGAGGAACAAGCATTGCAGTTCCCGGAACTCTCTGTTAAGGTCGTCAACTATGAATCGGCACATAAGGTCAAGGGCGAGTTCGATGCCGTTGTCATTGATGAAGCACACAATCTCGGAACTTATCCGAAACCTTCAGACAGATGGAAGAAAGTCAAAAAACTCTGCTCGGAGAAAGCACTTGTTTTCCTTTCAGGAACACCGACACCTGAATCTTGGAGCACGATCTTCTATCAGCTCAAACTTGCTGATAACTGTCCTTTTACTGAAGCTAACTTCTATCGCTGGGCTGACAATTATGTCAATGTCAGAATGAAAAGAGTCGCAGGCGGCAAGTCAGTCAATGACTATTCCAACGCAAAGATAAAGGAGATACAGAAGGTTATCTCAAATTATCAGGTTACGGTAACACAGCAGGAAGCAGGGTTCACGCAGGAAATAAACGAATCCGTTCTCAGTGTTAAGATGTCAGGATACACCAAACTGGCGTACGATCTGATGCTCAAGCGGTCACTCATAGAGTTTCTTCCGTGCAGTGAACTCAGACAGCCGGAGATCATACCTGCTGAAAGCGAAGCGTCACTTCAGGGGAAATGTCACCAGATAGCAAGCGGTACAATTAAGGGCATTGTCAACGGAGGAGTTGTTCTCGACATCACGAAAGCGTTAGAGATAAGAGATCACGCAGCCGTTCACGGATACCGTAAGTTCGCTATATATTATAAGTATATAGCAGAATTTGAGATCATCAAAAAAGTTTTCGGTGACAGACTCATTAAAGAACCGGAAGATTTTCAGGAGAGCCTTTCAGGGGTATTCGCATCGCAGGTCATTTCAGGACGGGAAGGCATCAGACTGGATACCGCACAGGCACTCTACATGTTCAACATTGATTATGCATACCTGAGCTACGAGCAGACACGGAACAGGATACAGAGCTTTGAGCGTGATACCGTGCCTGAGTTGATCTGGGTATTCAGCGACTTGGGACTTGAATACGAGATTTACAAGAAAGTAAAAAAGAAAGAGAACTTTACAACAAAACATTTCAGGAGGTTGAGATCAAAAAGTTTACAATGAAAGAGATGCAGAGTCACGCAGAAAAAGTAAAGGAAGTTATTTCGGAAATGAAAGATCTCGGATTAGAAGGAAATGAACATCATGGAGAACTCTTTGAAAAACTCAAAGATTATCACGAAAAGGTAATGCTCGGAATGGCATATTATTATTCATTCCCAATGCTAACAGAATCAAAGGAGCAAAAATGACAACACCGGCAGGGAAGATACAGTTGCAGATCAGAGCGTTCTGCATGAAACAGAACTGGTACTGCAACAAGATAATATCGGCAAGCAGTAACGGACTTCCTGATATGGCAATTGTGATCAACAGCGAAACATACTGGGTTGAAGTCAAGGCAGGGAAAGATACCGTCAGCCCGATACAGCAGTTCGTTATCGACACCATAAACAGCCACAAAACAAGGGCAATAAAAGTAAACTCTTTTAACGACTTTATTCAGCAGTTTACAGAACTTGGACTCATTAAAGAAAATAATCTAAAGAAAAACTTGACAAATGAAAACAGTCGTGATAGCATAAGCTGTCCGATAGTGGAAAAGCGTAGTTAATTTAAACAGGAAGGAGAAGTCGAATGGAAAGAAATGCAGTCGTATTGAAGAACGCAGTCATGGGTGATTGGTTAAAACAGGAAGCTACTTGGGGAGAATTTGTCGTGAAAGTTCCGACAAACAAGTATGATTTCCGTGAGAAAGCAAGAGTTGACACAGATGATTATTTCAGGTTGACAGTCGGCGGTCGTGCTTTTATTGAAGCCAAAAACTGGAAGAAAGGAGAAGCGAAAGACATTGAGATTGAAGTTCACGGTGAACCGTTCAAACACAATGATGAATGGAAGTATGCGGTCAAAATGTCATTTGAAGGATTCGTGACAGCAAAAGAGAACCCGTTTAAAAAAAATGATCTTCCATTCTAAGGAGGTGGGAAAATGAAAAGTGTTGCAACAAAAATAGCAATGATCACCGGCGAACTCGGTGCTATTCTGAAAGATGGTCATAACGATTCCTATGATTTCATTTCATACGAACAGTTCTATGCCGTTCTCCGTCCCCTTATCGCAAAGCACAAACTTGTGTGTCTCCCGAACATCACGCAGTGGGATGAAGTCATTCAGAAGATCAAGGCGAAAGTCTGGAACAAGACAACCAAGAACTATGAAGACGGTGAAAAAGAGATCATCAGAACAAGACTCATCGGAACGATCAAAATAATATGCGGTGATACCGGAGAGATGATAGAAATATCAGCCGTCGGTGCAGATCAGGATTACGGTGGAAAATCTATGGCTCAGGCAATAACAGAATTTGACAAGAGAGCTTTGATGAAGATTTTCAAAGTATCTTCCAAAGGTGATGTTGACCCCGACTCAAGAACCGTGTCCATCGGTGATGATGACGAAGACCCGAAGAACAAGCCCGATACGGACAGGACAAAGACAGGCAGGAAACCTATCAACACTCCTCCTCTCACAAAAACTGAACCGCCTGCTACTGAAACCAAGACAGAAGCACCTGCTGAACCTGAAAAGAATGCTCCCGATAAGACCGCTCTGTATCACATACATTTTATGAAACAGCTCGGTAAATCCGGTGAGGTCAAGAACGCTCTTAACTGGATACGCAAGGAATACAAAAAAGAGACAACCGCTCTTTCGGTAACGGAGATGAAACAGATCCTCGCACAGATGCAGGAGTTTCTTCCGTCAGTAATTTTTGAGATATAGGGGGTGATGCAAATGTTTGGAATGAAAAAACCCACAATACTTTTCGATGAAGCAAAGCACCTGTACACCGACCCTGCTGATAACTGTATCATCCCGTCAACGACTCAGATCAGCGGTCTTCTGGAAATTTCAGGCGACTATTCCGGTGTTCCCAATATCCAGTTCTACGCCGACAGGGGAACCCTTGCACATTACGCCCTTGAAATGTTTCAGCTTACAGGTAGCAAAGAGACAGCTATTGCAATGGCTCAGGATAAACAGACAGGCATGAACGCAACTTGGGATGATGCAAAGAACTACTTTGAATCTGGACTCAAATGGCTTGAACTTCATCCGATGAAAGATGTTGAAACTGAACGGAGATTCCTTGGTAATGTCAACGGTATGCGGTATGCAGGCACAATAGATGTCGTTTCCAAGACCATTGATGGGAAACTTCTCGGTGTAATTGACTGGAAGACAAGCAAAGACTGTAATAAGGAAGGCTATTTCCTCCAGATCGGTGCTTATGCCGAAGCCGTTAATGCCGATTTCGGTATGGTTGTCAGACTTCACGAAGACGGAAGCGAAGCAGACCACATTCTTGTCGATGTCAGGAAATACCGTGAACTCTTTGTAAAACTCCTTGAGATCTTCTACGATGCTGAAATGACCGATGAACAGAAAAGAGCAAAAGCAAAGGAACTTGTTTTCGGAACGGTCCAGATCGCCAAAGATAAAGCCGAACTCCTTGCGGTCAAGAACGACGAGAAGAAGAAGATCGAGAAAGAAATAGCAGAACTCAAGGAAGAGATAACCGGAACGCTTAACGGTGTCAGCGGTGCTTATGAGGACGAGACTGTCAAGGTATCTCTCTCTTATGTTCCGGGAAGCGTTTCCAAGAAGATCAATACCGAGACTCTGATAGTGGCACTTGCCGAGCATATCGGTTCAGACCTGTTGAAGAAGATCGTTGAAGACAACACCGAAGAGAAAGAGACAGCACCGAGTTACAGACTTACCACAAAACTGATAACTCCGAAAGAACCGAAAGCAAAGAAGGAACCGAAAGAACCGAAGGTTAAGAAAGAACCTAAACCCGAACCTGTCAAGAAAGAAGAAGAACCGGTTCTCGAGAAGGTCCCGACTCAGGCAAAGTTTCCTTCAGCAGGACCTCTCCCGATAAAAGAGCAGATAACAAACTGTCTCAAAGCTAAGAAGATCACAGGCGACCTTGAAGAAATGTTCTGGATAAACCTTGAAGGGACATTCGGCTGTGAAAGAAGTCAGCCAGATTTCGATATGGAAACCGCACTTGAGATCGCACAGGACAGCACAAAGGCGTTTTATGAGAAGCTCCTTGAAGAATCAAAGAAAGGCAGAATTTAAAGATTGGACAGAGGGGAGTGTAAAATCTCCCCTCATTTTTTGAGTGAGGTGTGAAGATGGCAAGACTTGCAACAAATGAAAAGGCGTATCTGATAAGAATAAGAAAGGCGAAACGCAAAGCTGATATGGCTAAGACCCTGAAAATGTCACCGGGACTTTACGCATCATTCGAGAAGGGTGAAGCGATAGCGGAACACGAGACAGCTACTATAATTGATGGTCTGTACAATGCGTTTGTAAATTTCAAAGATATTACGCTGAAGGAAAAACTACTGATATTGAAATTAAGACGCAGAGACCTGCATTTATACATAAGCGAAACGATGTTCTGGAACCTGTATTCCGGCATGGGCTGGAAGAAACACGGTGATGACATTAAAGGCATCCTGTTTCAGATCGGCGGAGATCTCTTTGAAGAATCAGATTTCAGGGAGGTAACCAGATGAAGAAGTCCGAACTTATAGATAAGGCACGGAAAGCAGGGGTTAAGATTATATATCTTTACTCCTCTTTAAAAGGTGATATATGGTGTGCCGATGTTGAAAATACGCACAGT
>Ga0302246_1002818_pt1 | contig 10047 bp, 9 predicted proteins | sample AAG_UR_Trp_MG_FD_193533 | JGI IMG/M metagenome (GOLD analysis project Ga0302246, IMG submission 193533) | Enriched activated sludge microbial communities from anaerobic digester in WTTP, New Holstein, Wisconsin, United States - AAG_UR_Trp | ecosystem: Engineered > Bioreactor > Anaerobic >...
CCCGCCAACGCCTGGCAGATGTTCTCCCAGGTGGTCGTGCCGATGGATTCGGTCAAGCCCCTGGACAAGCGCCGCGGATGGAGCGCGGCTCAGGTGAGCGAGCACAATCGCGAACGGTTCGAGGACCTGATCTCCGCCGGCTGGGACCTGGTCATCGTGGATGAAGCGCACCGCCTCGGCGGCAGCACCGACCAGGTGGCCCGTTTCAAGCTGGGCCAGGGACTCGCCGAGGCCACGCCTTACTTCCTGCTGCTCTCGGCCACTCCGCACCAGGGAAAGACCGACGCCTTTCATCGGCTGGTTTCCCTGATCGATGCCCAGGAGTTCCCGGACGTCGGCAGCGTCACCCGCGAGCGGGTCCAGCCGCATGTCATCCGCACCGAGAAGCGCCGCGCCATTGATGCCAATGGGAAGCCTCTTTTCAAGCCACGGCGCACGCAACTTGGCCCGGTCTCCTGGGAGGAGCGGCACCGCAATCAGCAGCACCTCTACGAGGCGGTCACCGAATACGTCCGCGAAGGATACAACCAGGCCATGCGAGAGAAGCGGAGCTACATCGGATTCCTGATGATCCTGATGCAGCGCCTGGTGGTCTCCAGCACCAGCGCCATCCGCACTACCCTTGAAAGGCGGCTCGAGGTGCTTGCCGCACCCCAGGAACAACTGACATTATTCCCACTCACCACTGAAGAGGAATGGGCGGACCTGGATGGCCAGGAGCAGATCGACGTGCTGCTCCGCACCCGCCTCAAGGCGCTCAAGAACGAGCGCGCCGAGGTCAAGCTGTTGCTGGAAGCCGCGGCCCGCTGTGAGCAGATCGGACCGGATGCCAAGGCCGAGGCGTTGCTCGATTGGCTCTACCGCCTTCAGTCAGAGGAGAGCGATCCGGAGCTCAAGGCGCTCGTGTTCACCGAGTTCGTTCCCACCCAGGAGATGCTGCGTCGATTCCTGACCGAGCGCGGGTTCTCGGTTGTCTGTCTGAACGGCTCCATGGACATGGAAGAACGTAAGCGAGTCCAGGAGGCATTCGCCAAGGATGTCCGTATTCTCATTTCCACCGACGCCGGCGGGGAGGGCTTGAACCTCCAGTTCTGCCACGTGGTGATCAACTACGACATCCCCTGGAACCCGATGCGCCTCGAACAGCGGATCGGCCGAGTGGATCGTATCGGCCAGGCCCACGCGGTTCGCGCGGTCAACTTCGTCTTCGAAGGCTCGGTCGAGCATCGGGTCCGTGAGGTACTGGAGCAGAAGCTCGCCGTCATCTTCGAGGAGTTCGGCATCGACAAGACCGGCGACGTCCTCGACTCGGCCCGGGCAGGCCACATGTTCGACGAGATGTATGTCGAGGCGATCCTCAATCCAGAAAAGGTGGAGGAATCCGTGGGGAGCGTGGTCGCCCGCTTGCAGGAGCAGGCCCGCGATGCGCGCACGACCGCATCCGTACTTGGCGCGACCGAGGACCTGGAGCCTGGCGAAGCCCAGCGGCTGTTGACTCACCCCTTGCCCCATTGGGTCGAGCGCATGACCGTGAGCTACCTGAAGGCGCATGGCGGCCAGGCCGAGAGGAGAAGCCAGAGCTGGAAGCTCACCTGGCCCGACGGCGAGACCTACGAGAATGTGGTCTTCACCGGTAAGGAAGCCGAGAGGCTTCCGGCCGCCCGGCATCTTACCCTTGAAGAGCCGAAGGTCCGCGGACTGGCCATGCGGCTCCCGCGTTTTGCGCAGGGCCAGCCGGTCCCCATCGTGTCGATCCCAGGTCTCTCCGAGGAAGTTCAGGGCGTCTGGTCCTTGTGGAGGATCGCGATTGCCACCATGGAGTGGAACCGTCGACGGATCATGCCTCTCTTCCTGGCCGACAACGGCATGGTCTACATGCCGACGGCCAGACACGTATGGGACCAGCTCCTCGCGGCAAGCACAAAGGTCCGGTCCGTCCTTGACGCCGAGGTCTCCCAAGCCGCTTTCGCAAAGCTGCAAAGTGCCGCAGAGAAGCACGGGAAGCCAATCTACGAAGCGCTCGTGCAAGAGCACCGGGGCCGCATCGCACGCGAGCGCGAGAAGGCCGACTACGCCTTTGCCGCTCGCCGCAAGACCGTCGAGCGGATCGGCCTGCCCCAGGTCCGTAACTATCGCCTGAACCTCATCTCGCAGGAGGAGCGGAGCTTCCAGGAGCAGCTCGATCAGAAGGCCCATGCCTATCCCGAAATGGTGCCGTTGCTTGTGATTCGGGTGGAGGGCGGTATTCATGAGTAGCTGGCGCGATCAAATCCTGAAAGAATTTACCCCGAAGGTCGCCCGACTCACCCTGGTGGCCGATCCGGACGGACTCCTCCTCGAAGAAGGGATTCTCGAAGGCATCCGCGAGCGCGGATTCGAGCTGATCCCGTTTGAGGACCACATCGCGTTCCGTTATGCCTACGAGTCGAAGTTCCGCTCCCGCTGGGACCGCGGCGAGCACACGGACCTGGTCGTCATATTGCGCTCGCAAGCAAGCGACCTCAGGGGGTTGCCCTATGATCTCCTCCAGGCCGGTCGCAGACTCTCCTTCAACCTCGGCGACATCTTCCCGAACCTCAGTTACCCGGTTGTGACCGCCCTGGATCGTGGGGACCTCGATGCCTTGTATGAGGCGCAGAAGAGACATGCACCCGGTCAATTGGGCGACAACGCCACCAAGGAGTTCGTCCTCCGGCACGTCTTTGAAATCGCGCCCGAGCTGGTCAAACAGCCATCGGACCTCCTGCGGGTGCTGCTGCGCCGTCACTACCGCGGCCAAAGAATCCCGGCTGACCTCGACGGACGGTTCATCCAGCTTTTGCGCCAGAGTAACGTCTTCGACGACTGGCCACTCGAGACGCTGGTGGCGGACAGAGAAGCCTTCTTCGCGTTCCTGCAAGAACGCTGGCCGATCTTCCTTGACCGTGAAGCAGCCAAAGGGACGTCCGGCGTTCGTGAGGACGAGAAGCCTTACGGTCTGTCCATTGAGGGACCCATCGAACTCCCCTTCGACCACCATGACATCCGGGTCTACATCGATAACCTGTTCGTCGAGGGGCTGCTGCATTCAGTTCCGCACGAGCATGCGGACACCTTGTCCAAGACCTGGGTAGGCATCGGCGTTCGAACCGCTCCCATCGAAGACAGGTCCCGTCGCCTGGGCAAGCTCATCGACAGCCTGGGGGCATCCATTCCGGCCGAGGACGCGAAGCACACGGACTGGTTCCACTTTGCCCGCGGATGGGCGGAGACGATCCTGCTGGCGAACGATCAGGCCGAAGCGATTTCCGAACCGACGGGCGAACGCATCAAGAACTTGCAGGCACAGGTGGATGCCGGTTTCGCAGCCTGGCTCTTCAAGCGGTATGCCGGGCTGGTCAATCTGCCACCGGTCCCTCCGGTCATGTTGCATCACCTCCCGCGATTTCTTGCCCGCCAAATGGGAGAAGACCGCACCGCCAAGATCGCACTGATCGTGGTGGACGGCCTTGCCTTGGACCAATGGCTGGTGGTCCGCGAAGCACTTGCCACAAAACAGCCCGGGCTGCGATTCCGGGAGCAGACGGTCTTTGCCTGGATTCCTTCGCTCACCTCCGTTTCGCGCCAGGCAACCTTTGCCGGAAAGGCTCCCATCTTTTTTCCGAACAGTATCCAGACCACGGACAAGGAACCCGCTCTCTGGGCGCAGTTCTGGGCGGATCAGGGCCTTATGCCAAACGAGGTCGTCTACATCAAGGGCCTGGGCAACGGCGGCCTGGAAAACGTTTCCGAAGCGCTTTCTCATCCCAAGGCAAGGGTCGCCGGGCTGGTCGTGGACAAGGTCGACAAGATCATGCACGGAATGGAAATGGGCACCGCCGGGATGCACAACCAGGTGTGCCAGTGGGCCAATCAGCCATACCTGAAACCACTTCTCGATCTGCTCTTGGATCGGGGCTTCCTAGTCTATCTGACTTCTGATCATGGCAACCTCGAGGCGGAAGGTTGCGGTCGTCCTTCCGAAGGGGCTGTGGCGGACCTGCGCGGCGAACGAGTCCGCCTTTATCCTGACGCAGCCCTTCGCGGAAAAGTGAAAGAACGATTTCCCGATGCGCTGGAATGGGGAACCGTTGGTCTCCCCGAGGATTACCTCGCTCTGCTGGCCCCTGCTCGGCAGGCGTTTGTCCAAGAAAAGCAGCGCGCCGTGAGTCACGGCGGCATTTCAGTCGAGGAACTCATCGTCCCTCTGATCCAAATCGAGAGGAGGGGCGAATGACCAGACGGACCGACCAGATCGGATTCAGTCAGCGGGTACGTCTGGAATGGCTTGAGCAGACGGCCAACCTGATCCTGGCAGGGAATGACAAGGCTGCGGTCAACGATGCCTTGCAGGAGCTGCTGAAGGACAAGGTGTCCGTAGGCGGCCAGGCTGAGCGCGGCAATCGTGAGAAGATCATCACGATTCTCCTCAAGACGTGGCTGGCGGTTCCGAGCGAACTCGAGTCGTTGCGCGTCGAAGGACTGGAACTTCTCAAACGTGTTCCTCGACGCGATCATCTGGCCATCCACTGGGGGATGGTCATGGCCGTCTACCCGTTCTGGTCGGGTGTAGCCACCCAGACCGGCCGTCTGCTGAGACTTCAGGGTTCCGCTGCCGCGGCTCATGTCCAGCGCCGGGTCCGCGAGCAATACGGCGAGCGGGAGACTGTTTCCCGAGCAGCCCGCCGTGTGCTGCGTTCATACCTGGACTGGGGCGTGCTTCAGGAGACCGGCGCAAAGGGCATCTACTCTGCCGGGACAACGCTGGCCGTTGATGATTCCCGACTGATCGCCTGGCTGGCCGAAGCGTCCCTCCATGCCCGTGCCAACGGCTCGGCTCCGCTGAAAGATCTGATCGACAGCCCGAGCTTCTTCCCGTTCCGGATCAAGCCGGTCCACGCCGAAAGCCTCGTGGCTGCGTCATCCAGACTCGATCTTCTCCGCCACGGGTTGGACGACGACCTCGTCATGCTGCGGAAGCAGACGACGAAAGGAGGCGCACCATGACCCTGGTCCAGCGCGCCTCCCAAGCCAAACTGCTTTCTGTCGAATCCGGTCAGCAAACGACTTTTACCGCATTTCCAGAAGGCACTCTGCTTGAAGCAGGCAAGGTCCGCTGGGCATCTTTGGAACCAACAACTGTTCTTGCGGAACCGATGGAGCGAATTTCCGCTGAATTTGGAAGAAAGTGTTTTAGAGGGTGTAATGGCCTCTAAGTCCAACACAAAATCATTAGTTTGTTTCGCCAATAGTCGAAAGACAGGTGGTCGTTGTGTCGCCGGAAAAGAATGGCGTGCTGGGAGACCTGGTGCCTGGATACGGCCGATTAGCCATCGTTCAACTCATGAACTTTCGATAAAGGAGTGCTGTTTTAAAGATGGTCGAGTTCCCGCTTTGCTTGACATTGTTGATATCGAATTTGATTGCCATCAACCGGCTCCACATCAAAAAGAGAACTATCGGATTGATCCTGGATATTATTGGCAAAAGCAGGGAAAACTATCTTGGACGGATTTGCATAAATGGACTGACAGCCCGGCAACGCTTTGGACGATAGGTGAAAGCAGCTATTCAGGCTGCAACAACAGAATCGCTCTGGACGATGCTGATGGATCTTCCCTCTACTTGATAGCGATTGACACTGTGAAATTGACAGTCGGGAAAAAAGCTCCTGAATACCCGGATTCCAAACGCGCAGTGCGGTGCAGTTTTCGTCACAAGAATATCTATTATCTGATGGATGTTACCGACCCAGAGATCGAGCGCAATTATCTTTGGTTCTTTCGTAAAAAAGTTGAAACTGAAAACTGTTGATAAGTAGCGCAATAAAGAAAATGCATCGGGTTCAACCAACTCTGGTAAGGTTTTGTTTGCCGACAGAACCCCAACCGAGAGGAGAAACCCGATGCAGAAAAAGACTATCACGAAATTGCTGAACTTGCCCAATTTTGAGGTCAGGGAAGTGCTCGAGCATCATGAAAAAAGCCTTCATCTTTATGTAGATCTGATCGACCCTGTCAGGCCGGTCTGCTCTGGGTGTGGTGGTGTTCATCAGGCTCCTGTTCACAGTATCGGCTGGATTCGGGTGGAAGACCTGCCCCTGTTTGGCAAACGAGTTTTTCTCTACCTTCCCAAGCGCAAAATCCGTTGCCCGAAGGATGGCAAAATCCGGGTCGAGGACTTCGCGGTGTTACGGGATCGCTTCACAAATCGTTTTGCCGAACAGGTTTATCGGCTGACTTCCATTACGACCAATACGGAAGCGGCCTGGTTTCTTTCTCTTGACGACGAAACCGTTTACCGTATCGACCGCGGCATTCTGGAGGAACTCGCGAAAAAGATGCTTTCCCCGGTGCCAGTTCTCACCCAGATGAGCGTCGATGAAGTCGCTTGGAAGAAATGGCACAAATATGTGACCAACGTGGTTGACATCGATCGGCGCAAGGTCATCTGGAACCATAACGGCCGGGGAAAAGGCACACTCGATACCTTCTTCTCTGATTTGGGAGAGGAGAAAGCCTCTCAGATTGGTGCTGTAGCCTGCGACGGGGCTCGCGGTTATCTCTCCTCGATCAAGCAGCATGCGAAAAACGCTTTGATAGTTCTCGACCATTTCCATGTCAAAAGCTATCTGAATGACGCCGTGGATACCGTCCGCAAGGAAGAGCTCCACCAAGCCAGAAAAGACAAGGACTCCGCCCTGGCTGACCTGCTCCACTGCCGGAAGAAATTCATCCTGATGCAAGGCACGCCCTCAAAACGGCAACGTAACGTGCTGGAGCAACTGGCCGAACTTAACGATAGGGTGTATCGGGCCATGCTGTTGAAGGAGCAGTTCCTTGAAATTTATCGGGCCGGTGCTCATAAAACCGCCCGGGCGAACCTTAGGGAGTGGATCGGCGCTGCCATGGCCTCCAATATCCCGGCTTTTGTAGAGCTTGGGCAGAAGTTTTTCCGCAAACGGCATCTGATCCTGAACTTTTTCCGGACCCGGATCACAGCTGCTATCTCGGAAGGAATCAACAATAAAATCAAAAGGTTGAAAAGGATGGCTTATGGCTACAGAGACGTTGCCTACTTCCTCCTCAAAATTCATCAACACTGCGGGCTCCTAAACCCAAGGTTTTCAACTTAAATGCGAAAGAACCTTATCTTTCTAAGCCTGATGGTGCTTATGAAATTAATAATCCGGTCTTGTGTGTTAGTTTGGGTGATGAATATCAAGGGTACTATTACAAACTTGTTGCGGGAATAATGTTTAAGGAACGCTTTTAATGCCAGATCCACTTTACACAATTGGACATTCAAACCATCCGATGGTGCAATTTTTATCCTTGTTGAGGGGATGTGGTATCACCGCCGTGGCTGACGTTCGCTCCCAACCATACAGCCGTCATTATCCACAATTTTCTCAAGGCGCTCTGAAAATATCGCTCCAGGAGGCCGGTATTGCATATGTTTTTTTGGGGAAGGAATTAGGAGCGAGGAGTGAGAATCCGGCCTGCTATCGCCACGGCAAGGTTAGCTACGAACTACTTGCAAAAGAGCCTTTGTTTTCAGAAGGTCTTAATCGGCTTCGCAAGGGAATGGAAAACCACCGCATTGCAATAATGTGTTCAGAAAAAGACCCTTTGAATTGTCATCGGGCGATTCTTGTAGCTCGTAGACTTCATGAAAATGGCACATCGGTTGAGCACATACTGGCTGATGGGCATTTGGAATCTCATGCCGATTTAGAGTCTCGAATGCTTAAGATCCTGAAAATGGCTGAAGTGGAACTATTTCGTACACGTGAGGAGATATTGTCCGAAGCCTATGAGCTGCATGGCGAAGACATTGCCTATCAAGATGACGCAATGCGCATTAAAGAACATCATGAGGAAGATCTTCCATGAAAGTTTATACCATTGGTTTCACCAAAAAGAGCGCCGAGCAATTCTTTACACGGTTAAAACAACCCGGCCTGGTTAGGCTACTTGATGTCAGATTGAATAACGTCTCTCAATTGGCCGGATTCACCAAAAGGGATGATTTGCGATTTTTTCTAAAAGAAATAAACAAAATTGAATACTTGCATTTGAAGGAACTTGCCCCAACTCAGGATATTTTGGATGCATTTAAGAAAAACAATGGAGATTGGGGTACATATGAACGGCAATTTCTCGCTCTTATGGCGGAGAGGAAAATAGCGGAAAGCGTCGCAAGAGAGGTTATTGACGGGGGTTGTTTTTTATGTAGTGAGGCCACACCTGAACACTGTCATAGGCGACTTGTGGCCGAGTACTTGAGGGATTGCTGGGGTAATCTTGAAATTAAACATTTGTGAAAATGGTTAGATTGAATACATCCGAACTGCTCGGTGTTAAAGGGAATTATGGAGTCAATCAGGAAATTCTCATAGGGAGCGCTTTATAGCTCTGACATTTAAATCTGAAGGGGTGTTGATATGTCGAATGATCCGAGCATAATCAACGCGGACGATCAAAAACTCGTTACATACATTCTATCGGCAAAAAATCGGGTTGTGTTCGTGGCTCCCGGAGTATCAGAGGCGGTCTCCCAGGTGCTGGTTGAAAAATGGACCGAACTTGGCCCGCATGCAGTTCAGGTGATCCTTGATGTGGACCCCGAAGTTTCGCGCCTGGGTTATGGAACTCTGGATGGCTTAAAAATAATTCGAGATTGTGCCGAAAGACTGCAAACGATGATCTGCCACCACCCTGGTATACGGATCGGGCTTCTAATCGCCGATGAAACGACCCTGGTATATAGTCCGACACCCCTTCTTGTTGAAGCCGGTTCTTCTCAACCCGAACGTCCGAACGCCATACAGCTCACCGCACCCCCTCCGGAACTTCTCCGCGATATAGGACTTGGTCAGCGCGGAGGTGGGGATCGTGTTATTGGGTTAGAAGGTGTGGAGTCATCCACAATTCAGAGAGTTGAGGCGAACCTTAAAGCGAATCCCCCTGTCAAATTTGACCTCGCCCGCAAAGTGCGCGTATTTACGTCCAGGTTTCAGTTTGTTGAATTGGAAATGACAGGCATCTACATTTCAAGGAAGCGTGTACCCATACCTAGCAGTCTCATTGGATTAACACGAAATCGAGAAGTTCAGTCCCAGTTTCATGCCCACTTCAATTTGGTGAATCAAGAAAAGCTTGAGGTTAAAGTCGACGACAAACGTATTTTGACAGAAAAGTCATTGCACAATGCGCGTCAAGAAATCATCCGAAGGTTTCTAATACCACTGAAGGGCTATGGAATGGTCGTGCTCAGAGTAAACAAGGAAGCCCTCATTGAAGCTGTGGAGGAACTCAGAGTCGACGTTGCTGCTTTTCAAAGTGGCGTCAAAGATAGTCTTCAGAAATGTATGGATGCGAACATAGCGGCGCTTGTGGACGGTCTTTTTCCTGCCGTCAAACAGAATCCGCCGGATCAATACACCAAATATCATGGAAGGAATATTCCGGAGGAAGATCTTAAGAGGATGCTCGACAATGATATCCGTCGTGCCTTCGGCGAAGCCAACTTGCTTGTTCAAGATATGCGCATTTCATTAGTATTCAAGGACTTAACCTACGAATCCTTGAAGGACGAGTCGTTCCTTGAGCTGGCGCGCAAAGCCATCCCAGGACTCGATAGCCTGCATGATGAATTTGTGGCAGCGAAAGCTCATCAAGAAGATCTGACGGCTAACTGACTTCAAAGGATTTAAGCGGTTGGCAAAAGTGCATCTGTCACAGACTTATGGCTCGACTTGCTACACCCCCTTTGGTAAGGTGGGCGGGAAAATGGGATTGTCAGGATTTCCGGCCTACCGGAGGCCACATGCTCTTTGATAGGTTATAGATTCACAACGGTTTTCGGTTAACAGCCGGAGAACGAGAACGGTTATGAAAAGGGTTGCACATGGGGAGCCAGACATGACCAAAACCGGGCACTCCATTGGGGTGGCCCGGTTTTGTTGTTTGTAGGGTTCCGGTGGTTGCTCCTAACCACCGCCCTTTGGCCGCCAACCCGGATCTC
>Ga0302246_1002824_pt1 | contig 10030 bp, 10 predicted proteins | sample AAG_UR_Trp_MG_FD_193533 | JGI IMG/M metagenome (GOLD analysis project Ga0302246, IMG submission 193533) | Enriched activated sludge microbial communities from anaerobic digester in WTTP, New Holstein, Wisconsin, United States - AAG_UR_Trp | ecosystem: Engineered > Bioreactor > Anaerobic >...
GGGTCTTCTCCGTTTTGAGTGGGTCTTTTCTGCCTGATTTCATATAGCTTCCAGCGTACAAGTCAGCACTTTAAGCCGCAGATACTCTTCATCCCGTAGCCCGTAGCTGCGCCGCTGGATTACCCGGATCTTGTTGTTCAGGCCTTCTACAAACCCCAACGACACCTTGTTTTCCGGCCGGCAGTAGGCCGCTATCCCGTCCCAGTGCTTGTCTATCATCGCCGCGAACTTCTCGAACGGCTTCAGCCGCTGCCACTTCAGCGACTCCCGCCAGTTCTCAAAAAAGCGCCGCGCCCAGCCTTCCCGTTCATAATCCCACAACTGCCCGAACGATTCCCGTAGAACGTACGCCGCATTCAGCCGGCTGTTGGCCTTGAGCACCTTCCGCAGGTTCCGGCGGCCGCTGCGCGTCAGGTTCTCTTTATGCGACAGCAGTGTGTAGCGCTGGCCCTTGATGTAGCTCCGCTCTTTTCCGGCCAGGCGGGCGTACTCTGACCGCCGCACTTCATCCAGGGCATTATTTAGGTGCCGCAGGATGTGGAATTTGTCGAATACTATGGCCGCCTGCGGCGCCGCTTTCTTCGTCGCCGCCCGGAACGGCTTCCACATGTCCATCACCGCCATGCGGATGCGCCGGCTCTTCCTCTCGCCGAGCTCGCCGTAAAACAGCCCCAGGCTCTCCTCCGACCGGTCAGCCCCGCCGAACCAGATAGGCCGCCGCCGTTCCAGGTCGCTGACTACCACCCGGTAGGTGTGCCCTTTGCGGATGGACACCTCGTCCACGCCTATCGCTTTCGGCCTCGGCTTGCCGGCGCGGGCCAGTTGCGCCCGCATGTAATACTTGTCCAGCTCTTTAACGGTCTTCCAGTCCAGCCTCGTCTCTATGGCCACGGACTTTATCGACGACTCCCGGCACCTCCGACCTATAAAAAAAAACAAAACGCTTAGTGAAGCCGGGATTGTCCGACAGCCAGTCTAGTTTCTCCTGGCGAACCTTGCCGCATTTACGGCACTTTACGCGGTGGATCTCCACTTCAAGATAAACGCGCAGGTCGCCGCAGGGCAGGTCCCGGACCTTGCGAACCTTGCTGTCGTAGACTGCGTGATTCACGGCTCCGCAGCCGCCGCAGACCATCTTGGTGCCGGTTCTTTTCAGCGCAACTACGCGCGCCTTCTGGTCGCCAAAGACGCCGTGTACCATGGCCGCGGGCCTGAACCCCGGGAAGCGATAAGTGTCCTCTAACTTGAGCTTTTTACGCATCTCAAGATTATGACAAGATTTTCAAAGAGCGAAAAGCCCAGCTACCCGACGGATACGACTACGCCACCCCCTGCTATTTTACCCACTCACTTTGGAGAAGACCCTGTCTTCCATGTCCGGGCTGGTCAGGAAATCTTCGTGTCCGCGGTCGATGAAAGCCTCTATTTTTGAGGCCAGGAAATAAGGCAGCGAAAAAATACGCACCTGTTCTCCGCCCGGGAGTTTCACGGTTATCGCCTGCTCATACCCGTCGGGATACCAGCTGTTCTTGAAATTCAGCACGGCCCCTTCGGTCGGCATGATGTCGGCGGTAAGTCCCTTATAGCTCCAGCGGCAGATCGGGGCGCCCGGTTCGGTAACGTGGCGGAAGCCGAGTTGCTCCAGCTCTCGCTCCAGCTTATAGTATTGGCCGCGGGTAAGGACCTGTATCACGCAGTCCACGTCCTCGGTCGGCCGAACGGCGGCCGCGCCGGGGTCGGTAAGGTATAGCGAAACCGTGCTGCCGCCCACAAAGACGACTTTATCCTTGAGAGGGCCGAGGCCTTTCGCTATATGCGCCAGCATTTCAAGACTGTTCATTTATCGCTTTTCCCAAGGCGCGATTCAAGTTCTTTGACGGCCATGGCCTGCTCGCGTGCGCGGCCGGCGCGGATGGCGTCGACCAGTGCCAGCAACTCGTACAGCGCCTTGTCCTTTTCAGCCGCCTGCGGGGCTTTCCCGTAAAGCGGTTCGATGGATTGGCCGCGCGTTTTGCCGTTCTCATACGGCCAGACGTACAGGTCTTCTGCTTGCGCGACTATCTTCCCGGCCAGCGGCGCGGCTGAATGGGCAGTGGGCAGTCCTCTTGATATAGGGCCGGGGCGCGCCGGAAAAACGTATTTGAGGCCGTGCACCAGGAATTCCAGCAGGGAGGCCTTCATGACTTTCTTCTTTGTCGAATCCAGGAGGCCCGCCGTGCGGCAGCGGTTCAGCGAGAAGCTTATCTCTGTCTGTGAAAGGCCCAAAGCCGTTACAAGGTCCATGTGCTGCCACTTCTTATCGCCCAAGGATGCCAGTTTAAGGAGAACTGCGATATCCTGTGGCTTGATGCCGTTGAAGGGTCTCATGATTCTAGTATAGCAGACAATATTGCATATTGCAATATGCAATATTTAAGCGGTGCGTACCAAATTCATTCATGGCTGCTGGAGTTGCGGAAGGTTGTCAATTCCACTTCAGCTTATAGTTGCCGTCCTTATCCACATCGGGGGCTATGAGCGTGGCCTCTCCATTTGCGTTAAGGGTGTATATTCCTTCGCCTGTGCCGAGGAAGAGCAGTTCTCCGACGCGCTGGATAGCGGTAATTCCGGCCGGGATGTCGAACACCCTCACGTCTCCGGTTGCCGGGTCCAGGGCGGCCAGGCCGCCGGATTCCCCCCCCCCCAGCCCTCGCCGATATGCTCAGGGCCCAGCCAGACGGTCTTCTCTTCGGCTAGCAGGGCCGCCAGTCATCTATAAAAAACTTCTTCTTCTGGTTCTTGCCGCATTGCAGGCTCTTGCATTATGCTCAACGCAGTCCAGCTGCAGGCACTCCTCCGACTCCACTGTCACTGTGGAGGTCAGTATGCAGTCGCGGTTCGGTGACTCGGCCGGAGCCGCGCTGGCTACATTCAACGTTGTGGCGAGCGCGACCATGAATAACGCTTTCATAGCAGTGTCCCTTCCTGTCTGGCCGACTTGCGGGAGATCTCCTGGTGCATTGACGGGGGCCGCAGATAAGACTTCATAAGCCAGGCCTTAGCTAGAAAATACCGGTCACGCCCCTGTTGTGTTCTAGCCCTTGCGCCTGAATTTGTCTCCCGCTTTCTACAGTCCATCACTTCCGCTCCTTAATTGTTCCACGGGTATTACTTTCTTCTTGTTTTTGAAGATCAGGTAATACGCCGCAGGTATCAGCACCAGCGTTATCACCGTGGAGACCAGCAGGCCGCCTATGATGGTCAGGGAGAGCGGCTGCCAGAATTCCGAACCCTGTTTCGTAGAGATAGCCATCGGCACAAAGCCCAGCACCATGGCGCTGACGGTCATCAGGATGGGGCGCAGACGTACGCGGCCGGCCTCCTTAAGGGCTTCCTTTATCTCCCAGTCGTTGTCATCAATGAGTTGCAGCGCGTAGTCCAGGTACACTATCGCCTGTTTCACCACCAGGCCCACCATCATAACGAGGCCGATGATGGTGGTTATGTTCAGGCTGAAGCCCGTCAGTGCGAACACCCAGATGGCGCCCGCGAAACCGAACGGCAGCGAGAACATGATGATGAGCGGTATGATAAGCGACTCGAACTGGGACGCCATTATCATGTAGGTGAGCATGATGCCAAGCGCCATCGCGAAAGCCAGTGAAAGGAACGATTCCTTCTGTTCCTTGACCGATCCGCCATAAGCCCAGGACACACCCGCAGGCATAGGTGTTCCTGCCAATAACTTCTCCAGTTTGCTGGTGGCTTTGCCTAGGTCATTGCCCGCGATATTGGCTTCTACTTTAACTATGCGCTGCTGGTCCTCGCGGTCTATCTGCAGCGGTCCCGGCTTCTTGACAAAGGTCGCCAGGTTGGAGAGGCGCACCGGTTCGCCGTTGGAGGCCCGGACGAAAAGGCTTTCCAGGTCCGGCTCGGCCCGGCGGTCCTCTTCGCGCAGGCGGACTACGATGTCATACTCATCGCCTAATTCGCGGTACACGGCGTTCTTCTTCTGGCCAAAGGCCAGGTTCACGGTGTCGGCTATGGTCTGTACTGGTATGCCCATCGAGCCCGCTTTACGGCGGTCTATTACCACGTGGTACTCCGGGCGGGTCATGTCCAGCGAAACTGTGACATCTTTAAATCCGCCCTCTTTTTCCATCTCGCGTTTCAGCTTGCCGGCGATGGCGTTGGTTGTTTGCAGGTCGTAGCCATAGATGTTTACACACATCGGCTTGCCGGACCCCGTGAGTTTGGAGGTAACGCTGCCGCCAGAGAAGGCCAGCCGCGTTATGCCGGGGATCTTTGTGATCTCCTGCCGCAGTTTCTCGTTAATTTCCGTCACGCTCAGGGACCGCTTGTTCTTGGCGTTCAGCGAGCCCATAAAGGTCCCTATGGAGGAACCGCTCTTGCCGCTCATCCCGCCGGTGGAGTTTTTGGTGTTCTCTCCGTCGCGCCACAGATAGCCGGTGGTTACCCATTCCTGCGGCACAACTTTCTTGAACGCCGCCTCCACCTGCTCCATAACCTTGTGAGTGGCTTCCACCCTTGTTCCTACGGGCAGTTCCACGTCTATCTGCATTTGCCCGGTGTCCTGCTCGGACATGAACTCGGTCGGTATCAGCGGCACCAGCAGTAAGCTGACCGCCAGCACGGCTATGGAACTGTTGACCACTTTCCACGGGTTTTCCAACGTCCATGCGATCAGTCCTTTGTAGGAGTTCTCCACTCGCACCAGGCCACGCTCGAAAATCGCGTACACCTTTTCCAAGCGGCCGGAACGGGAACGACCGCTTTTAGACGGCTTGAGGAATAGCGAGGAGAGCATTGGATTCAATGTAAGAGAGTCCAGCAGCGAGAGCAGCAGCGTAACGCACATAACTATGGCCAGAGGTCTGAACATGACGCCCGCCATGCCGGTAGCGAACAGCATGGGCAGGAACACCACGCACGAGGCCAGCGTGGCCATAGTGACGGCACGGCCCACCTCTGAAGCCGCGTTGATGGCGGCGGTTTTCGGGTCCTCCCCAAGTTCCTCCTGGCGGCGTATCTGGTTCTCCATCACCACCAGCGCGTCGTCCACCACGAGGCCGATCGCTATGGTTATGGCCAGCATCGATATCAGATTTATGGTGTAGCCCGCCAGGTATTGCAGCAGGAAGGAGTCCAGCAACGAAACCGGTATAGAGGTGAATACTATCACGGCAGGCCGAACGCGCCGCAGGAAGAACAGGATGACCGCTAGTATCAGGAAAGCCGCTACGTACAGAGTTTCTGTCAGATTGTTCAGGGTGTTCTTAATATCCAGCGAAGTGTCTATCAGGGGTTTTATCGAGATATCTGCGGGAATGCGCCGGTGTATATCCGGCAGCGCCTTGCGCACTTCTTCGGACACCTCTATGGCGTTGGCCTCGCTGCGCTTTTGTACCATCAGGATGGCGCCGGTGCGGCCGTTGGCCATCACCTTCTCGCTCTCATAAGGGTGGCTGTCGTTTATCTGCGCCACGTCGCCTATTTTTATGGCCTGGCCACGGAACACGCCTACAGTGGCTCCGGCTATTTCCTGCGGCGAGCTGAACTCTCCGGGCACGCGCAGCATATAGTCGGTCTGGCCTATCTGCATGTTGCCGGCGGGCTGCATCAGGTTGTTGGCCAGCACCGCGCGTTTTACGTCGGAAAGGGTCAGGCCGTAGGCCTCAAGGCGGCGGCGGTCCACGTCCACGTTTATCTGGCGGCTTTGGCCGCCGCGAATTATGACATTGCCCACGCCGGGAATGCGTTTGAGCATGTTGGAAACGTCGTTATCCAGGATGTTGTAAATTCTGGGATAGGATTCCCCGGCATTCACGGCCATGATCAGGATCGGGATGTCCTTTAAGTCTATGCGCATGACCATGGGGTCGTCGGCGCCGTCAGGCAGAAGTTTCTTAAGCATGCCCAGCTTATCGCGCACGTCGTTGGCGGAACTGTCCAGGTCGGAGCCCCATTCGAATTTCAGAGTGACTACCGAAAGGCCTTCCTTGGAGGTCGAGTTGAGGTCCTTCAGGCCGCGCACGGTGGAAGTCTGCGCTTCTACTTTGCGCGTAACCTTGGCCTCTACTTCTTCGGCGCTGGCGCCCTCGTAGGTGGTTATTACGCTGACCACCGGGTAGCTGATGTCCGGGAACATGTCCAGCCCCATCCGCGAGAAACTGGACAGCGACAGCACCAGCAGGCCGGTGTAGATCATCGCTATCGCCACCGGGTGCTCCACCGAGAACTTCGGCAGGGCCAGGACCTTGATTACTTTGTCTTTTATCTCTTTCATTATTGCGTCACCGTTACGGTAGCTCCGTTGCTGAGGTTGTGCCAGCCCAGCGTCACTACCTGCTCGCCCGCGTTCAGGCCGGTGAGCACCTCGGCAAAAGTTTCTTTGATCTCGCCTATTTTAACCGGGCGTTCCTCGGCCAGGCCCGCAGGCGTCACTACGAACACGCGGGTGGTGCTGCCAGTGGCAGCCAGGGCGTCGCGGGAGATGGTGAGCGCGCCGGGGCGGGAGGCCGCTACCAGGCTGACGCGGGCGAACATCCCTGGCTTAAGCCTGTTGCCCGGGTTCTCCGCGGTTATCTCCACGTCGGCGGAACGGGTGGCGTCGTCCATGGCGTTGGACATCTTCATGACCCGGCCGTGAAAGACCAGGCCCGGGTAGGGGTCGGCGCTGAATCTGGCCGTCATTCCTATCCTTATCTTGGGGAAGTCGCGCTCGGTCACGCGCACCACAAGTTTTACCGGCGACACTTCGGCCACTTCGCAGACCGGGGTGGCGGGAGTAACGTTCTGGCCGAGGTCCAGGAAGTAACGCGTCAGCACGCCGTCGAGCGGGGCGGTAACTTCGGCGGCGGCGAATTTCAGCGCCGGCTCGTCGCGGTCTATCAGCGCCACCACCTCGCCTTTCTTAACGGTGTCTCCCGCGTCCTTGATCTTGCGCAGCAGGCGGCCGGGAACCTTGGGGTATATCCTGGCCTCGTTCATGCCGCGCACGTCTCCCGTGAGTTCAAGAGTCTCCTCCACCAGTTTGCGCTGCACAGGCTCGGCCGTTACCGGGACCTTTATCACGCCCATGGCCTCGGCCTTGTGAAAGAAGCGGGAGCCGCCCTTTGCCAGAAGCGCCAGGACCATAAAGACGGCCAGCGCTATGAATATCTTTTTCTTTGAACTCATTTTATTGCTCCTTATTGCTGATTCCATACCAGTTCCCCCCTCAGTTCACCGCCGCCGGCAGGCCTATGGCCCGCTCAAGAGACGTGCGTGCGACGTTATAATCGTAAAGCGTCTTGATTTGCTGCGTGCGGGCGTCTATGTTGGATAGTTCCGCGTCCTTGAGGTCCAGCAGCGACAGCAGGCCCATCTTGTAGCGCTCCTGCGCTATGCGCAGGTTCTCGGCGGCGGTTTCCACGTTCTCCTGCTGGGCGGCCAGGCTTTCTTTTGAGTTGGCCAGCGCATAGTAGTGCTGGCGCACTTCCATCACCACGCCGTCCTGCGCGGCCTTGGTCTGTTCCTTTGCCTGGGCCACGCCGGCTTTCTGTGCTTTGTAGCGTCCGAAGGAAAAAAGGCCGTCGAAAAGAGGAATTGAGATGCCCGCCTTGGCGGTCCAGTATTTATAGTCCCCGGAAGAACTTCCCGGGGCGAATTGTCTGCCTTCCCAGTTGTAGGCGAAACCGGCGAAGACCGTGGGTAAAAAGCCGGCGCGCGCCAGTTCCTTGGCGGAGATCTGAAGTTCCTCGGCGGCCTTTGCCAACTGGAGTTCCGGCCTGCGGCTCAGCGCCGTGTCGAGCTGCTCGGTAAGAGGAGTTTCCATAGGGTCCTCGGGGAAACTCCCCTCTATCTCCATGATCTCACCGGGCTCCAGGCTGAGCAACACCCGCAGATTTTCAAGCGACACCGTCTGTGTATTGCGCGCGGAGATAGTGGCGGTTTTGGCATTTACGTGGCGGACGCTGGCGCGTGAGACGTCGAAGGTGGAGACGCGTCCCCGGGCGTAGAGGTTGCGGGCCGTTTCCAGATTCTCCAAGGCTACTTCCTCGGCCGCCTGTGCGATGGTCAGGAGTTGTTTAGCATAGAGCGAGGTGTAAAAAGCCTTTTTCACGTTCAGCGTAAGGTCATTCTGCGCGCTGGCCAGCTTCAGCGAGGCCACCTTGGTGTTGGCCTTCATGGTGCGGCGCAGCGGCGCCATGCGCCAGGAGAAGACGTTGAGGTCCGCCGACAGCGTGGACAGGTAAAAATCGTCCGAACCGTAGGAGGCCCTGGGGCTGCCGGCCGCCGGGATATAGCTGTTGTCTATGTAGACGCTGTTCCAGTTTACCCGCGGCACGAATTCGGAGACCGCCATTAAATTCTGGCCCTTGGCCGCCGTGAGCCCCAGGCGGGCTGACTGCATTGATGGATTTACCTCCATGGCCCGGGTAAGGCAGCGCTCCAAGGTCCACGGCTGCGCGGCAGGGGCTGTCTGCGCCGAAGCGGTGGCGGCGGTCAGCAGCAGGACGCCCAGCAGGGCGCGGGCCACGCCCGCCCCCCTGGAGATAAGCGCGGCCAGGCCCTCCGCGCCGCCCGCTTTATGCGCCGCCCCTTTTCTTGAATTAAGCATATAGTGCAGGAATACCCCGTCGAGCGCCGCGCCCATGGGCGCCGCTCTGCCGGGTTCCAGTTCTCCTTTGTTTTCGTGCATTTTCAGCATTCCGCTGATGTTGGCGAGGTGGACTGCTTCCGCTTTGCTTGTTATTTCCCTGAAAGACCTGCCATGGCTGGGCGACAGGAAGCCTTGCAGGACGAACCTGGCCGCGCCAGGCCTGTCCGTGAAGAAATCCCGGTAGAAGGCGAACAGCTCTGCCAGTTTGGGGCTCAGCGGCTTGTCCGCGGCCATTACTTCCCCGGCCCCGCCTATAAGGTCCCGCAGCAGGCGGCGCAGCAGGTCCAGGCAGAGGTCGTCTTTGCAGCCGAAGTAATAATAGAGCATCGGTTGGGTGGTGCCTGCGGCTTTTACTATGTCTCTTACAGCCACAGCCTCTACCCCGCGCTCGTAGAACAGCCGGGTGGCGGCTTCCCTGATCTTGCCCTTGAGCGAGGGCTCAGCGGGTTTCTTTTTGTTTATTCTCATATATATAGACCGAAAACGTATTATAGTCGAAAAAAAGGTAAAAAATATATACTACTTCAACCCTCGTATAAATATATCGCTCATGGTCTCCATCCTGTCGCGATCGGGGACTATCTTTCCGTCCAGCAGCAGCTCCAGGTCCATGCCGTGCAGCGCGGATATGGCGGTTACGGCTATGGCGCCGCAGTCGTCTTTCTTTATAGCCCCGAACTCCCCGGACGTCACGCCTTCCTCCAGTATGCGCTTGAGGAGGTTAATTTCCTCCATATTGTTCTCGCGGCGCATTTTTCCGAAGAATTCCAGGTGCTTCGTGGTTTCCTTGAAGATCAGCGGGTAAAGCTTGGCCTTGGTGCTGATAATCTTGCGGCGGACGCTGAAAAGTACGCGCATACGGTCGGAGGCGTTCTTGCAGGCGTTAACGGCCTTTTCTATTTCACGGAACGCGCTTTCGCGCTCTTTGGACGCCACCGCATAGAAGACATCTTCTTTTGTCTTGAAGTAGTAATAGAGGGTGCTCTTGCCCTTGCCTGCCGCCTCCGCGATATCTTCCATGGTGGTCTTGTCCAGGCCGTAGGTCCGGAAAAGCCCCATCGCCGCGCGCAGTATCTCGTCGCGGACGATGTCGGATTTGATAGGATCGGGAGTTCTCATAAGTAGACTATTGGACTTCCAGCGTATTATAGTCTAGCAGAAATGTCCTGTAATGTCAAGAGGCCTCTCCGAGGATATTATAACAAAGCTCTCGCTGGCTGTACATTATGGTTGCGGATGGAATGGGGTTTGCGTAAGGATAAGGCGGGCCAGGGCCAGGGGCGGCATCCATCTCGAGGAAAGCCGCTACTGGCCCTGGCCTCTCCTTATTTCTTTGCAGTTTTCCCCTTTCCGCACGGGGGGCTACATGATAATAACAGAAAAGCC
>Ga0302246_1002838_pt1 | contig 9988 bp, 11 predicted proteins | sample AAG_UR_Trp_MG_FD_193533 | JGI IMG/M metagenome (GOLD analysis project Ga0302246, IMG submission 193533) | Enriched activated sludge microbial communities from anaerobic digester in WTTP, New Holstein, Wisconsin, United States - AAG_UR_Trp | ecosystem: Engineered > Bioreactor > Anaerobic >...
CCTTGATCACATCGTCGGCCTTCCGGCCCCGGCGGGAATACACAATATCGATGCCCGCCTGCCGGTCCCTCTCTTCTCGGGGAGACCCGCCGTCCCAAGCGTCAAAGACGACGGTCATGGCATGACCCCGGCCGCGTCTGTACGGTGCAAGAAATCGAATCAGAGCGTCGCGTCCCGCCTCCAGATTGCGTCGGTCCACAGACCGGAGATGATCCGACTGTCGGATCAGATTATAACCGTCGATGATGATATGCATGTTCTTTTCCATAAACTCGACTTGAAATTTATTAGACAAATTAAACAGAGCAATTCTATTTCTTTGATTTTCCCCCGCATACCCAAAGCCAATTTATCCGTATCCTCGGCAAAAAATCTTGACTTCCGTTTTCCGGTTGCCCAAGAGGCTGATCTGAAAGCAGATCATCTGCCGCATCCGTTCCATGGGATCGGGAAAACAACCGATCACATGCTCGAGCCTCTGGACCTTCTCGTCAATGATGACTCCACTAATCGCGAAGAGCAACTCATTTTTATTTGTGACGTGATAATACTGGTTTTTGTTTTTTCTCATAAACGGTTTTTCGGGTCAAGTTTGCACTGATGTTGTAATAGGGAGGGGAGTGCCTGACGGAGATTGTCTCCCCTTCGGATGTTGAAATTTCATCGCTGTTTTGTCGGCATGATGATTCTATCTACGGCCGTCTCTGTGACCATGCCTATGGCCGCCGCGACCATAGTCTCCACGTCCATATCCCCTGTGACCATAACCTCTGGGGCTGTAGTCACCCCGTCCGTAATACCCACTGGGTTCGTAATGACCGTGCCTGTATCCCTGATGATAGTAACCGCCATAGACCGGGCCATACGCGTAGCCGTATCGATCATAATGCCCATGGTCGTCAAAGGTCAGAACAGGAACAGGCAAGCCCAGGAAGAAACCAACACCCAAGCGGACATCGCCTGCATAGCTGGCCTGGGGAAGAAGACCCACCGACAATCCGAGAATTGCCGCAACAACGATGGCCTTAACGTGTTTCATAACCTCACCTCCTTTTTATCTACCTGTGGTTAAATTTGAATATCTTGGGGTTCTTTAATATGAGAAATGTCAAACATCATGCCAACCGGGTACTCCCTTATGTATATGTAAATTTATCTTGATAATCCGACATGATCTGTAATTTGCGATCGAGAAAAAACGATCTCCGATGTGTGGCGTCTGAGTACTAAATGATCAGCGGAATACTCCTCGTGGATCAGAAATATACAATTTGATGCCGTTCCGGTGTGTTTGAAGCAGCGTCGGGAGCCGACTCTATTGCGGATGGTTACAACACATCGTCGGCGTAAAAAAAGGGCGCGCCGTGATTTGATCATCAGCGCGACTCGATGCGCACAATGTAACCCTGCGCCACCGGGGACAGATCCGCAGCATTTGCCTCATCCGTGTCGAGGTGCATCTCCAGCTTGTAGTCGGGGTGCACGCGGACCAGGACATCGCCGAAAATGAGCTCCCGCTCTCCCTCGATCCGCACCATAACGGTATCCCGATCCTTCAGCCCGTATTTTTCGGCGTCGTCCGGCGACATGTGGATATGCCGTTGGGCGCAGATCACGCCTTCCGGGATCTCAATCCTTCCCACCGGCCCTTCGAGGATAATGCCGGGCGTGCCGTACAAGTCGCCCGATTCGCGAATAGGGGCATCAATGCCCAGTTTGAACTCCTCGGTCCGGGATATTTCAACCTGTGTTCTGCTGCGCTCCGGACCAATGACGCGCACATCGTCCACCCTGCCGCGCGGTCCGATCAGGTTCACGGTTTCCTGGGAGGCGTACTGACTGTCGATGTGAAGACGGGTTTTTTGCGTCAGCACATATCCCGGCCCGAAAAGGGCCTCCACGTCTTTCTTGCTCAGGTGGACATGCCGCGAGGAGACGGATACGCGGATGGGCCGTTTGTCCACAGACATGATATCGCAACGGATTGAGCGCTTGTAATCCAGAGCATGGGCGCACTGGCGGGCGATCATCAGTTCCTCGTCCGTGGCGATCACAAGCATATGTACACTGGTGAAACGGGCGCCAATATCGCACACCGGCGAGGCTTCACTCACCACACAGCGATCGTTCCGAACATGATCCACAGCAAAACCCAGCTTTTCAAGCCCCTGAACGGAGCGGGCGCGGATACCCCGGCTGTTCTCACCGATGCCGCCCGTAAAAATGAGCACATCCGCCCCCCCCAGTGCGGCATGATAAGCCCCGATATAGCGTTTGATCCGGTAGCAGAAAGCCTTGATGGCCAGTAGCGCCCGGACGTTTCCCGCGTCCGCCGCGGCCAGCACCTCGCGCATGTCGGCGCTGACACCGGAAATGCCCGCCAATCCACCCCGGTTGTTCAGCATGTCATCAAGTTGATCGACGGTCAGCTTGTCTTCGTGCATCAGGTAGGCGATGATGCCCGGATCGAGATCGCCTACACGCGTTCCCATGATCAATCCCTCAAGGGGGCTGAATCCCATGCTCGTATCGATCGAATGGCCCCGCTTGATGGCGCATACACTGGCCCCGTTGCCGAGATGACAGGAAACGACATTCAGCCGCCTGAGCGGGGTTTCCATGTATTCGGCAGCCTTCAGGGCAACATATTCATGGGAATTGCCGTGAAAGCCGAAGCGCTTGATACCCCGCGCGAAGACCTCATAAGGAAGTCCGTAGATGGCCGCCTCGTCTGGAATGGTGCGGTGATAAGCCGTATCGAAAACGGCGACATGGGGCACATCGGGGAAGACCTTCCGGCATGCTTCGATGCCGGCCAGCATGTGCGGATGATGAAGCGGCATGACGGGAATAAGACGCCGGATTTCATCGATCACGGCCTGGTCGATCACCACGGGGCTGCGGTAAAGCGAGCCGCCATGGGTGATGCGATGGGCCACGGCGTCAATATCCGCGAGGCTTCGAATCCGAATCCCCTCGGTATCGATAATGGCCTCGATGATCATTCCCAACGCCGTGAGGTGGTCCACGGCTTCGATATCCCGAGTCGATTCCGTCTCTCCATAACGGAACACGTGCTTCGTCCCGCCCATGCCGATGCGCGACACAACGCCGCTCATCAGAGACACTTCATTGTAAAGATCAAAAAGCTCATACTTAAGAGACGAGCTGCCACTGTTGATGACCAAGACTTTCATGTTTCTCCCTTTCGTATGTGCTCAATAAAAGTTACTTGTCAGTCAATAACTGTAAATTTGAAACGCTTCGATGTCAAAGAAAAAACTGAACCATCCCAATACGCTATAAAATGCTGTTTCCCGGGACGGACGAATTACCCTTTGGCTTGCGTGCGGTACCTTCCGGCATTTCCTGCCACGCATTAAACCCTCAGTTTTTCACTTCGAAGGGTGGAAGCGACAGGAAATCTTTCTATATCCGTGTTTGCTGTTCTTTCTTTGAACGTTTTCGCCAAGCTATGAATGGGTCGAAAGGAGAGCAGGTTGATTTCTATGCTGATGGCAAGTATTGCCGCATGCTTGTATTCCGATGCAAAAAGGGAAGCATGGTTTTTTCCAGATCCGATTTCTGAGATTCAAACATATTCCGATCATTAACCGGCGGTAATTTTATCGCGTCGCCGAACGACAGGATGACCGTTGCAAAAGGTTTCGGCAGGAGGAACCGGTCCCAACTGTTGAAGTACCAGGCCCGGTCGACGGAAACATAAAAAGGCACGATCAACGCATCGGCTGAATGGGCCAACTGAATGACCCCGGCCTTGACCTCCCCGGCGGGTCCTCTGGGACCGTCAACGATGTGCGCCGCCAGACCGGACTTTTTGAGTTGTTCGATCATGCTGCGCAAACCTTCTTTGCCTCCTCGCGTAGAAGAACCTCGTACGGCCTGCCAGCCGCATTTACCGGCGACGCCCGCAACGATGTCACCGTCGGCGCTTTTGCTGATCATCAGGGCGGGATTGAACTGTCTGTAATGTCGAAATGGCCGTATGGCGGCAAAGAACTGCTGGTGCCAGGTGCACAGGAGCACCCGCTCACCCCCGTTCAAGCGAATCAGCCAGGCATCCTCGTTTTCCAGCCGGATTCTCAAGGTCAGGCTGTAAAGATTCACGATCCAGAAAAGCAAACAAATGAAGGTGTTGGTTTTGACGATTCTTTCAAAAAGAGAACGCATAACAGTCGTTCACCCTTCCGTATCCTTGTCTTCATGTTCATGATCGGCATTTTTGTCCCCGGCTTCCTTCGCCTCCTGACGCTTTGCGCGTTTGGCCTCTTTCTTCTGGAGCTTGGCAAGTTCCTTTTGCCGTTTTTCAAAGGTATATTTTGTTTTCATCGCAATACACTGCTCTCGCTTGATCTAAATTGTTAAAAAAAAGGCACTTCCGTATCATAAACGACCGGAAATGCCTTCTCTTGTCTTCTTGAAACTAAATCGCTTTTACATTATCAGCCGCGGGGCCTTTTTTACCCTGAACGACGTCAAAACTAACCCGCTGACCCTCAGACAGTGTCTTAAAACCGCCGGCCTGGATCGCACTGAAATGAACGAACAAGTCTTCGCCATTATCCTTTTCAATGAAGCCGAAACCTTTCTGCTCATTGAACCACTTTACTTTTCCTTCTGCCATCTTATCGCATCCTCCTTTCATAAATTTTCAGTCGGATCAAGAAGATGAAACAAAAAAGGCCTCCAAGACTCTCAAAAAGCTCGGCGACCTGCCCTTGCACTTCAAAATATCTATATCCAACTATCTTTGCACCCAATCGAATCCAATCAGAAGGGTACAATTTTAGGATGCCTTTTACATGTTATGATTCTCCATGTCAAGTATTATAAATTCAAACAATTTATGCCTAAACCGTTAGCAGGTGTTCATCGCCATCCGCTTGACGGCATCCCTGAACAGCACTTTCATGCATGTTTCCGAACCGGATCGAGATCAAGCGCTTTGACAATGAGTATGAAGATGGGAAGCCGGATCATCGTGATCGAGACGTGCTCGATAAAAAAACCAGGACCACTACAGTATCACGCACGATGGCGACGCCCCACAGAGGAGTTACTGCTTCACCTATGACCAGATTGGCATGCCCCGGCCGGCACTTTGAAATGACAGTGCGACACAGTCTCTTAGGCTGGGAATCCATTTAATCTGATATTGCGCCATCGGGATTCGACAGAATGTCCAATATCCTGAGAACGCAGTTATTTACGCAAGACTTTTGCCATGAGGAGAAATGTGGTGGACATGGCGGTGGGCATCATCATCGGCGGCGCTTTCGGGAAGATCGTCTCATCGTTTGTTGCAGATGCCATCACGCCGCTTATCGGCGTGCGGGTCGGCGGCGTTGACTTCACTAATCTGGCAATAACTCTGAAACAGGCGGTCTGAGGCACACCGGAGGTAATGCTTGGTTACAGGAAATTTATTCAGACTGTCATCGATTTTGTCATTATCGCTATTGTGATTTTCTTTCTGATCAAATTAACGAATACACAGCAGAAGAAGCAACTGCAACACCTCCGGCACCGATAAAAGAGGAAAAGCTGCTCATGGAAATCCCCGATATGTTGCGGGGGAAGTGATCCGGCCGTGAATATGGTCATAGCCATAAAATTATGGTGTTAAATTATGGTTGCCATTATTCATGAATCGAATCACAATAGAGCATCAATCACCCAAAGGAATGGTTCGACATGAAGAAATTTGCTCTGTTTGTTTTTAACGGCGACCCCTTGTGCTTCATCCATGTTCTTTTAAACGCGCTGGACATGAAGGAGACGGGCCATGAAGCCAAAATCGTCATTGAAGGGGCTTCCACCAAACTGATCCCGGAGCTTACCAAAGCCGAACATCCGCTGAACGGATTATGGACGAGGAACCTCGAGGCAGGCCTGATAGAAGGGGTTTGCAGAGCATGCTCCAGCAAAATGGGAACCCTTGAGTCGGCAAGAAAACAGGGGTTGACCCTTCTCGACGAGATGACGGGCCATCCCAGCATTGCAGCATACCGGGACAGAGGATTTGAAATCTTGATCTTCTAACCTGCTTTGGAGATCGGAGCGGAGTGCCTCATTTCGCCTGTTGTCATGGTCTCTGAATCTCTCTACAGTTACAGACAAACGTCGCGAAAAGCCTAACACGGTCATGATGAAAAGGGGCAAGATTCTTCGGCTGGATCAGAATGTTGTCGCGGCGAAATCTCGCGGATTTATTTTTCTGCGATAGGAGTGCCTGATTTTCAGCATTTACTCTGCAAAGCGGAGTCAGCGCCCGCAAGACCGTTTATTGGATCCGTCTTGTGTGGTTTAGTGGTCCTTGATCCGATAGGGAATTGATTCCCACAAAAGAAGAAAGGAGGAAGGCGATGGATGAGAAAGTCAAGATCGGTTGCGCCCGTCCCACCGGTGGATTGGTCGGGCAGGCTAAGGAAAAAACGGAAAGAACACAGGATCAACAGCCGTCTCAGGAGGTGAGAAAGATGATACAAGTGGGCAAACCTGCGCCAGATTTTGCGTCCCCCGCCTATCATAAGGGAGAGTTCATATCAGTCAAGCTGTCGGATTGTCTGGGGAAATGGGTAGTCCTGTGCTTCTATCCGGGTGATTTTACATTCGTTTGAGCGACCGAAATCTCGGCGGTCGCCGAGCATTACAGGGAATTTAAGAAGTTGGGAGTGGAAGTCCTGTCGATGAGTGTGGACAGTGTTTTTGTCCATAAGATGTGGAACGATCATGAGTTGGCAAAAATGGTCAAGGGTGGCATCCCTTTCCCCATGCTCTCCGATGGCGGTGGAAAGGTCGGCTCAGCCTACGGCATCTATGACGAAGACGCCGGAGTAGAGAACCGGGGTCGGTTCATCATCGACCCCGAAGGCGTGATTCATGCTTACGAAGTCCTCACACCACCGGTGGGGCGCCGGGTGGATGAAACCCTGCGACAGATTCAGGCGTATCAGCACGTGCGGAAAACGAAGGGCGCGGAGGCAACTCCCTCCGGTTGGCGGCCCGGCAAGATGACCCTCAAACCCGGTCCGGACCTGGTGGGCAATGTCTGGAATGTCTGGAAGACATCCATGGAGACCGATTGACCTGTGTTGACCAGTGCTGTCGGCCGGGCTCCCTTGCTCCGCACCGGAGCCCGGCATATGGCACGGCCAGCCAAAAGTCGACGTATGCACTTCACAAACCGAACATCGCAACAACACGGTTATGCAGGCTTCGGCACACCGAAATGCTTGCGGTTTAATTTGTATACAAGCCAGATTGTTAGGGACTGGATGGCGATCGCAATCGAAGAAATCGCCCAATAACCCGTGGAGAATTTGGTCATCATCCCGGCATCGACCAATCCCCGGTTGAGCCAGAAATGGATCATCACCGCCAAAGCCACACCCGGACAGACCAAAGCATATGACCCGACGGACGCATCGCACCCGAAAATAAAACGGGAGGCATATCCAAGACGCTTCAGGACCACCCAGGTTAAAAGAGCAAAGAGCAGCTGTACCGAGAGAAACTGTGAAAGCATCATCAATCGGTCCCCGGCGGCGCTTTCCAGAGCGAAGTGCACGCCAAGACTGTGATGCTGCCGCAATGACAGAATACTGATGACCGTCAGCAGAGGAATGAATATCGACAGCGTTGGCGCGGTTTCAATATTGGCCCCGTTCTCCATCATCGAACGCATGCCCAACACCAGTGCAATCGCACCAATCAGCAGGGTTGCAACCAGAAAAAAGGTGGACAGAATCAGCCCGATTCCTGCCACCAAGGGAGTGGCCGACAGTCCGGCGGGGGCAGCCAGCCCAACGCCAATCATCGACAGGGCAAAGGCGGGAAGCGCCTGGGAAAAAGAGTTGTTGACGGCGCAACTGAAGCCACCGACCGCAAGCACCCGGCCGAAGAAATTCCCCAGCATGCCGAAGGCCATTATACCGATAACGGCGAAGGCAATGAGGGCCAGTGGAAAGAGATACTCCACCACTTGCCACAAACCCGGCATGAAGACCATCCCGATAATGAAGACGACATTCACGCTCATAGCCAGCGCCAACGGCATAGCCAGCAACTGGGTCTCGGTATCGGAGTTTCTAACCCGGACATACGCCTCGGTCCTTTTCCATGACCTGAAGTGTATCAGATTCCAGATCAGATACTTGATGTTCAAGAAGGCATAGAAGGCGATCCCTGCGACGGCAATAATTATCATCATTCTTGCCATCATACCGCCGGCGGTAAATGCGGCGGCAATGTCCTCGAAGACAGGCACGGTACGGCCGGGATGTCGGATCCAGTGCATCAGCCACATGAAGAAAGTTACCGTCAATCCTCCCGTCCCCAGAGACGCCAGAAAATAGATTGGGGAGTAGGTTTCCGCCGGCCTGGTTAACGTTGTTCGCATGGCGTTCATCTCCTTGACTAGTGTAGGCTTGATTGCAGAATTATCATACATGAATTTCCAGGACATGCCAGTATCAAGACTCGAACCGGTGAAATTCTGCGTGACGAGAAAGGCGGAAACGAGCAAACCGACGACTTTTGTCCGGACGCTGCTCATCGAAAGGAGGTTCCTGTACGAATGGAAGGTTTTCGTCCCGTCGGCAAGTAAAGAGAACTGTGCAGCTAAACCCGGGCAGGATGGCGGGGCCGGATGAACGAAGAACGCCATGAAATCCTATTTCAGTGTGCCACAGATTCGGGCATCGTCGAGCAACTTAGTGAATTTGATCTGATATACGTCAGGAATGGTATCATAGGGCCAACCCGACGGCAGTTCGAGTACTTCCTGTAGATTATGCTTCGCCAGTTTCTTCTGATTGCGATCAAACACGGTTACTTCCAGATTGATAAAAAGAGTCGATCTTTCCGCCGCGAAGGCCTTCGGCAGATAATCGCTGTACCACTCCTTCATGTCGACTAACAAAAGGCGTTCGGCCTGGGAATCTTTCAGTTTGGCCAGGACCGAATTCATGGAATCCCCGGTGGAAGTTTTCACCGGTGTGACGTCAAATCCTTTAGCGCTCAGCGAATCGACTATGGTACTCAGCATATCGTCCGCCAGCGGCGCTCCGCTTTCCGTCCACATATCAAAGGGGTTACCGTATCCACCGCGCATCAACCCCACGTAATTAGGTTCTTTTTGCTTTTTCAGGATATAGGGCCGCGCGTCCAGAACAGCAACAGCTACAGAACGGAAGGATGCGCATCGCAGATCGCTTAAAGTCGCGTTATAGTTTATCGCTCGGGAACCACAGCCGATCAGGCAAACAATCACCAGAGCCAATACCGGTAGACATGCACGTTTCATTTTTGTCCTTCTCCTTTTGTCCTGACTATTATTTCTTAATTTACCGCCGATCCTTCGCGTTTATCTGCTGCCCCATTTTGCATAAATCATGAAAGTTATCAAGCATGCAGTCTGCAGAAGAACAACGCGAATCGAAACAGCAATAAAGATGGCCAAATCCTGCTTCCCGCCTTTGTTCATGCATCGGTGTTAAAGGTACAAGGATTTTCTTGACCCCATCGGTGTTTTCACCTATATTCCCGCCCGATGTGTAGAATGGAAATATCAATAAATCATAAATAATAAGGAGGACTTATGAAGATTATTCTTTTGGGTGCACCGGGCGCCGGCAAGGGTACCGTGGCCAAACTGCTGACGGAGACGGACGGCTCGGTTCAGATTTCGACGGGAGATATTCTCCGGGCGGCGGTCAAGGAAGGTACGGATTTGGGTAAACAGGCCAAGGGTTACATGGATCGGGGGGATCTGGTTCCGGATTCCCTGATCATGGATATTATGGCTGTGCGGCTCAAGGAAAAGGATTGTGAGAAAGGCTTTATCCTGGATGGATTTCCCCGGACGATTCCTCAGGCGGAAGCGTTGAAAGAACTCTTGAAAAAACTGAACATCAAACTGGATTTTGTCGTGAATCTGGAAGTGCCCCGCGACGTGATCCTGGAT
>Ga0302246_1002841_pt1 | contig 9981 bp, 7 predicted proteins | sample AAG_UR_Trp_MG_FD_193533 | JGI IMG/M metagenome (GOLD analysis project Ga0302246, IMG submission 193533) | Enriched activated sludge microbial communities from anaerobic digester in WTTP, New Holstein, Wisconsin, United States - AAG_UR_Trp | ecosystem: Engineered > Bioreactor > Anaerobic >...
CATAGTTCATTGACCACTGCAGTACACCTGCCGTAAAGATAAACGCAATAAGTCCGGCCAACACCAAACGCGCTCTGATACCCGGATTTACCAGAGAAAGAATGTTAAATGTTTTTTCCAAAAAGAAGGATAGTCGTTTTTTGAATGGAATAATTTTTTTCATAAATATCAATCCGTTAATCCTGCCGTACAAAACCCTTCCTGCATATTATGGTTTGCAGGTAAGTTTGTCCGCTCACCTTTGATATGCAGAATATTCCCGCAACCGCCGCCTTTAACATCGGACCGGCGAACCTTGATGATGAGGGGACATCAATTGCGGAAATAACAGTATCGTGTTTTAAGATATTGATGACATTAAGCCTGTTGAGTTCCGCGAGGCATCTGAGTGAGGCAATGTTGAAGTGGTTTACATGGTGCTTGCTGTATAGACGCCGGTAAGGCGTCGTAACCCCCCAGTTTCTCATTAAGCGTGCAAGTCGGTAAAGAAGTCCGCTGTCGTTAAGAGTCATTATGATTATCAGGCCACCGGGGCGGCATATGTCACAGACCCTTTGCATGAAGAGCTTAAGGTCGGTGACGTGCTCAATCACAGCTAGACTGACTATGACATCATATTGCTTATCTATCTCAGTTTCCAATATATTGCCGGAGATGAAATGAATTCCCTTCACTTCCTTGTTCATGATGAGGTCTATACCTGTTAATGAAAGTGATGGATTAGATTTACGCAAAAACTTAAGGAAATCACCATTGCCACAGCCAAGATCAACGACTGACCCCTTTGGTTTGTCTTTGTTTATTATATTTGCTAATTTTTCAAACAGAGGCAGATTGGGATGGTTGAACCAGTTGCGATGGTCTTGTTCAAAGTAGCCCTCGTTATACTCTTCATGGACACTTATCGAATCGATTTCTGTAAAACAGTGACTGCAGGAAGGGCAACGATACAAATTGGCCTCGTCGATGTTCCCTTCCAGAATGCTCTGAGCTCCGCAAATTGTGCAATGGTTATTCATTGTACCTTCCTTCTTTATTACAATAAAAGACCCAATGAGTGATAAGTAGCCATATTTTCAAATATGATACCAGACACTTTTTTAAAAAATAAGAATTTAATATAATATCATTTTCTTCCAACAACGGCGTATTGTGCCCCCAGAGGACACCATCTCAGATATTTTTCCAGGTTATTCAACATTTTTATGTTAGGAGGGAAAAACATGAGATATTCAAGCACACAATTGGCAAGTGATAATCGATTAAAGCGCTGCTGTATTTCTGCAGGATAAAGTAGAGTTGCATCTTTATCAATCTCCGCCCGTTTGACAATTAATCGAGTCATCGGATTAAACGGATTGTGCTCAAACACGACCAGAATGCCCCCCGGCATCAAAATGCGTTTTATCTCCCTCAAAACAACATCACGCTTATCCGGTTTGATATGATGAAAAACACAGGTGGCGACAATACAGGAAAAAGAATTATCGGCAAAGTCAGTTTTTGCTTCGTCGATATGGCAGAATGAAGGCCTGGAGGCAGTCTCCCAGCGCCTTTCCGCTTCTGCCAGCATTGCCTGCGAGACATCAGCACCGTGCAGATATCCCGGAAAGCCAAACAGTTTCAAATATTTAAGCATTTCCCCCGTTCCGCAGCCATAATCCAGCAGTTGGTAATTTGAGTCGAGATTTATTTGACTGGAATTTTTCGTAAGATAGTTCCAGAGCCATTTGGCTTTGACACAAATAAACTGATCAAGGTTTTCGCCAAACAGCCGCTTGAGAGGATCCTCGTTTCCTCCTGAGTAGTCGCGGGCGAATTTATCAAACTCCGCATTTTGGGCCATCTTCTCTTCCTTCTACAGTCTCCGCCACAAAAGCCACCGGCCAACGCCGGTTGTTGTCAATTAGATATCCGAGATAATGGCCGATGATACCGATGGAAATAAGCTGAATACCGCCCAGCATGGTGATCGCCATAAAGGTGGATAGATAACCGGGAACATCGAATGGCTTAATTAACCATGCAGTTATCACATAGAAAGCCAGAATAAAAGAAAACAAAGAAGTGATCACTCCAAAGATTGTGGCTACTCGCAGAGGGATATGAGAAAACATCAATAACCCGGTTAACGCCAGTTTAAAATACTTGGACAGGGTGTAGCCCGATTCTCCCTGAGCACGGGCGCTACGTTCATATTCGAAACCAATTTGTTGGAATCCCGCCCATGCCCGGGTACCACGCAAATAAGGATTGGCCTCGGGCATCTGGAGCATGGCATTGACAACGCATCGCCGCATGGCGCAGAAATCTCCTGCATCCTCAGGAATGTATATATTGGAAACTTTATTAATCAGGCGGTAGAAACTGGCAAAAGCAGCCCTTTTCAGGATGTGCTCTTTTCTTTTTTTTCTGATCCCGTAAACAACACCCGTTCCCTGATACAGGCATTCAAAAAAACGGGGCAGTATTTCCGGCGGGTCCTGCAAATCATCATCAATTATGGCTATAAATTCTCCTGCGCATTTCTGCAGTCCGACAGTCACTGCTGCCTGATGACCAAAATTTCTGGAGAGGCGAAAACCCCGGATGAATGAATGAATTGATACCAGCCGCTTGATTTCAGAAAAGGAATCATCAACGCTTCCGTCGTCCACAAGAACAAGCTCAAAGTTGATACCTGCCTCATTCATAACAGTGGAAACCCTTTGCACCAGTATTTCCAGTGATGCCCGGGACTGATAGACAGGAACAATGATGCTATGCAGTAATTCTTTCATATCATCCTTCCGCAACAATGTTTATTCTCGACTTCCCAATGATGATTTTAAATAGTCATAAACCCGATGTATACCGGAGACTAGATCTGTTTGCGGTTTCCAACCCGTTTCCCGGATCAGGCGCGAGTTGTCCAAAATGTTAACCGGAACATCAAAATTCCTGGATTCTATGTAATTGACCTTTGCCGATATTTGCAGGTCATTCCGGATAATTGTAACGATATCATTTAAAGAATACCCGATGCCGCTTGAAATATTAAAAATCTTGTCTTCCCCCTGATGGGCGATTAGCTGAATGATCGCTTGCGCCATATCGTCCACATCAATGTAATCACGGCTGACTCTACCGTTACCCCAGATTTCTATCGGCTTCTTTTTTATGCACTGTTCCAGAAAAACGCCAATAGCCCCTTGGCCTACATTAAGGTGTTGTCCTTCTCCGTAAATATTAGCCGGCCGGCAAATTCGATAATCAATTCCCCAGATGTTCGCATACATAGCGATGTATTTCTCAATGGCCAGTTTGGTGATCCCATAAGAACTTATGGGATCAGTAGGATGATCTTCTCCTATTGGATTCCTTTGTGGGATGCCATAAACAGTGCCGCCGGAGGAAACATAGATAATGCGCCTCAATCTGGTTTTATAAAGTTGAGACAACCAACCAGCATGAGCCGTGACGTTGGTCTGTACATCGTAGGCCGGATCCCGCATCGACGCTCCAGGAACAGTGGTATGGATGAGGTCTATGGCAACATCGGTATCACTCAGCGCTTTCAGTACATCCTCAGGCCTTTCGGCATCACCTTCTTCGATTTCAATTTTCTCCTTTATGTCTGCAATCAAATTGCGGGAACCATAAAGTTTGTCGAAAATCCTCACCGCATAGCCTTCCCTGACCAACAAACGACAGAGATGGCTTCCGATAAAACCCAAGCCCCCCAGTACCAGAACGCGCAGTTTTTCACTTCTATTTGCATTTTCATTTATCATAACTATACCGCTGCTTATTTATCCGATAATCATTCTGTAATAATCAATGAGGTCATCGATATAATTTTCAAAATCAAATTGTTTTTCTACGGTAGAGCGCGCCTGTTCAGACAATTGTCGGCACAAGAACGGGTTATTAATCATTTCGATGAGTTTTTGAATCATACTTTCTTCATCATCGATATCAACAATAAATCCATTCAGTCCATTGATTATTGCCTCTTTTTGTCCTCCGGCATTATAAGAAATAACTGGCACTCCACACGCAAGGGCATAAAGACACGTTAATGATAAATTTTCAGCTTTTGTCGGGTAGAGCAGAACATCACAAAGGTTCAGTGCATTGGCTAACTCATAAGGATGACGTAAATAGGGTAAAACAGTAACTGACAACTCCGGCGGCACAATATTTCTTACTGCATGGCCTTTGTTTCCCACGATAAGCAATTCAATCTTTCCGGTCAATTGTCTACCCAGTTCCCCCAATTTTTTTATAATGGGAACGATACCCTTCCTAGGTTCCATAAGGTGACTGTGAAAAAGACCAACCACAAAACGGGATGTTTTCGGCAATCCAAATTTTCTTAGGCAACTTTCACGGTCGAGTTTCCTGTAACAATTAATATCAACGCCATAGTGTAAAATTCTGGTGGGCCGGCGTGACACAAAAGTTTGTTCATAGTGGGCTGCTAGGGCATGTGTGTGGTACAGCAGATTAAATCTGGAATGGGGAATGAAAACTCTCTTGATTTTCCATAATGTTTTTGTCGCATCTCTGGAGATTCCCGGCCATGGGTCATCCAACCTCTGGCATTTGCCGCATCCCGTTAAAAAACGGTCGCAATTTATCGGATAAGGACAATAACCGGTGGAAAGATATTTATCAACGGGCGAGACAACAATCCGTTTGGTCCAGCTTAACAGACTCAAAAGCGGAATGCTCAAATAATGCCCATGAAGATTATGAAAATGCCAAACATCCGATGTTCCCAACCAAGGCCAAAATCGCTGTAAGACAGTTGACGGAAATACCAGATCATTCCAACCCGTAAATCTGGCCTGAACCCTTTCAATAAGCCTTTCTCCAGGCAGATGAGGCATCTGATGAACAAAAAATGGCGGCTCGTCATCCAGAAGCGCATTCATTACATAGACGCGCGCGTCATGCCCGCGCTCAATCATTGCTTTTGCGGTGTTATAAATCAGGCGTTCGGAACCGGAGCCGACATTTGCCGGATGGGAAGTAAAAAAAGCAACTTTGATCATCTGCGAGGAAGAAGAGTGAGATAAACTATTCCGAGGCCTCGTTTCGAGTCCATTAATTTCAGGCAGTCCGTCTTTTTTCGTGAATTCCCATGCAGCTTTTTCCCCCTCTAAACTATCCGGTTTATGATTTTCCGGATAGAAAATATGTTCGGTGACATTTTTTAAATAATTTAAAATATATTTGCAGAAATTAATGATCTCCGGTTCGTTAATGTACGCTAAGCTTGCTTTTAGTGCCTGATTCAGGCTCTTGTCGCGATCCTCCCGTTTTAAGTAATCCGCCACGATTCTTCCAAAAGTTTCAAAGAATTCCTGTTGCCAGTTTTGCTGGTGCTTTACATGATAAGCAAACGGTGTGATCAGGCGCATCACAGGTATGCCTTTAATCATCGGGACGAGAGGAAGCCAGTAATCCCACCAGGGAAGTCCCAGACAAAAATCCATTTTCGGATATAGTTCTATGATTTCTTTGTCGAAGAAAAAATAATCAAATCCACCAAAATATTCTTCACCATTGACATCAGAAGGCGAATCAACGTCAATTCTGGAACCAAAGATAAGAGCTTTGTCTGATTTTTTAGCAATGTAATTTATTAGACCGCTGTTGGTCGACAAAAAAATGTCAGAATTAATGATGCCACAAATTTTACTTTGAGTCCTTCCCAAAATCTGCAAAACATCATCCAGATAGACAAACGGTTTACCTGCCATACCCGCAGCGTCTCTGCCTACTTCAACAAAATTCACTGAGGTAAAATTCTGCTCAAGAATTCTTATTTCCTTAACACAATTTATAGAAATAATATTCAAACCCAGTTTTTCCCAGCTTGCAATGTTTTCTCTCTGTAACTCCATGTTTACAGGAGTAAGGCTGGTGGCAACGGTTATTGTACTTTCTGAAGGCATCAAAAAATATTCTCAGCTAAGCCAAAGTTAAAAAAACAAAATTTGCGATGGTTTATATGAAGGAAACCCGAAAATTTCTGGATGTTATAAATAAATATTTTCCTATAAACTTTTCGCCTTATACAAAATTAATTTCTCCGTCATCTCCATCAAAAGCGATACAACTGACATTACACAACACCAGAAAAATTCTCCGAACCTATAATTCTTCAATTTCTCAATTGAGGAATGATTACTCATAAGCGATGCTCTGTGATTTTCAAGAAACCGATCTCTAAAGATTCTTCAAAAAACGAACTTGATGAAGCGGTAATTCCTTGGTCAGTTGGGGGTGGTCGTCCAGTGCCTCACGGCTAGCTATAAAGACAGCCCGCTTTAGCTCATCCACATCATTTTTTGTTTCTGTCCAGTCCAAAGGAAACTCTGGATGTGCGGGTTGGGTGCGGGTAACATAAACGTGCGGCATGAAGCGCGATAGAATCTGTACGACCCAAGGGCGGGTGGGACGACAACCCATCCCAGTGAAAGACTGACTGAAATCGTGTGCAGGCTCCCGAATTGGATTCATACTAGCTTCATTGCCATAAGAAACGCAGGTTTCCAGTACCAGCAGGGAACCGCAATGCTTGCACAGAAATTCGAGAGCCTCATCTGGTTTTTCCAAGTGGTAAAGAATTCCATAACAGTGCACGATATCAAATTTCATATCAAGCTCCGAAGGTTGATTCAGGTCTATGGTAACGACTTGTACCTGCTTGTTCCCGAAAAATCGTTCCCGCAACGCGAGCACATTTTCAGGTCGCGCATCCGAGGTAAGCACTTCGCAGTCGCGATCAAGATAGAAACTTGTGTGATCGCCCACCCCTGCACCAGCTTCAAGCACGCGCTTGCCGAACAAATCAAGGCCAAGAGAGGCGAGATGTTCCAGTCTACGCTGGTTATGGCGCATGTAATGGTCTGAATGAAAGGTATCTACGACCATGTTTTTGTTCGATTTACGGATGAAAAGGACGTCGTCATGTTCCATGAGCGGTTCCCACAATGGCATAAAGCCCTGCTCGTCTAGCCAGGCTGAAAGAGTCGGCCAAAGTACACCTTTCTTATAAACCTCAACGGTACTGACCTCTATCAACATGGCATTGCATGTTGTCATGGCTTTGGGTCCCCCCTCAAGTGCAAACTTCTCCGCACCCTGAAGATTGACAACCCAGTAGTCGAACATACTGGGATCAATTGCACTTCGTTGCAGTAAAGTGTCAAGTCTAATCATGTGAAGAGTAGCTTGGTCAATCATTTTGAACTTCAATTTGCGCCATAGTGTCTTGATCCCTTCGCCAAACGCATAAATTAAAGATGAAGCTCCACTTGAATTGTTTGATATATGGAAGGTCGTCGGTACATCATCTTGGTCGCCGAGCAAGGCACAGAGGGATTTCTGTTTGGGGAAACCTGTCAGTCTTTTGGTGAGTTGGGCATGAATCTCTGGAATCGCCTCAATCCATAGCACGGGTTTATCCAGCTTTGCATAGCTGTCTGCTTCCATCCCGAGATTGGCGTCCAGATGCATGATGCCGTTAGCTCTGGCCATGTACTGCGCGCACAGGGCCTGCCTGTAATCGATCGCACTTTTTTCAAGTTCCATTTTAGTTTTCCTTAATCGCGCCATTTTCACGCTTTATTTATAACCCATGCCTGATTTTGCAAGTCCCCCCTGATTCCTGATCGGATATGAACACCATAATCACTCTAGTTTTTATCTTCATCTAAAAGGATAAAAATATGTTCAGGACTTCAATTCCGGAATAAAAAGAATTCACCTTTTTTACTTAACCAGAAGCGAAATTGTATTTGCCGATAAACGCAGCACTGGTCATTCATTCGTTCAACAATAATTTGCCCATCTTTTTTCTCGCCCCCCTGCAGAGATTCCTTAGCGCTTTCAGCTTCCCATACCAAGCCGCCCCGACAAGACTTTGTAAAATCCGCTTAAGGCCAAACCGATAGTCAGGCAATAATAGCGCTGCCGGATGTCTGATCTGGGCTTGCAGATAATATAACAGAGCACGCCATGGCCTTCCAGAATCAAGGGAGTGCAAAGCTTTTGTAATCATCCGTTCCCCCTCAGTATAATGTTTGGTAATAGGACTACTCGTCAGCCAGTATTGCAAATTCAATAATAGGCAAACGGGGTTCCAGAAAGACGGCCAGTACTGCTTGCTGACATTGATAAGCTCGACCCGTGAACCATAGTTGTCGGCAAAACATTTCGCTTCCGGGTGTATCCGGTATTTTGCCATGTAGGTACTGATGCGCTGGAAGGTGGTTTTTTGACTCATTCTCAGCCACAGGTCATAGTCCATCGCGAAAAATAAATTTTCTTTAGCAGGTCCACAGGTATCCCACATCTTTCGTGTCCAGAACGTAGCTGGTTGACTTATGGGAGTGTATTTCCAGAAGCGCAACAACATGGCATGATCATAGTGATCATGTTTATTAGCAGGATGATCCCCGATAACAATTCCCCGTGCATCAATGAAGCGGCTACAGCCCATTAAGACATCGTAGCCCTCGATTACACCCTTTACTGCAGCCTGAACCGCACCAGGATAATACTCGTCATCCGCGCATAGCCAGCCTAATATATCCCCCTGCGCCAGGGCAAAGCCTTTATTGATGGCATGGGACTGGCCTCGATCCTTTTTTGAGTGGATGATGAGGTGCGGATATCTGCTACAAATATTTAATGTTCCATCTGTTGAACCGCCGTCCACAATAATATGCTCAATGTTCGGATAATCCTGATTTAAAACGGATTGAATACATTTATCGATCCATTTAGCACCGTTGAACACGGGGGTAACAATGCTTACTGAGGGATTTTCATTATTTTTTAAATTCATAATTCACTACTGTCCGGAATAATTATGGTTGATTCCTCATAACATACTGTCAATACACGTTAATAAGCGAAAAATGGTTGTAATCGACTTGAAAATTACCAGCAGGTCCGGTGATACTTTCCCGACACCACACCAGGGAAAGGACTGCTATGTATTCAGGGCCGCTCGTATTTACCCAAGTCATGAACTTCATGTCCATGAGCAACTTCCGTCGATGCGTCGATCATTATCAGGGCAACTTCAGCATCAAGAGCTTTTCCTGTCTCGATCAGTATCGGGTCATGGCCTTTGCCCAGTTGACCTATCGGGAAAGCCTTCGGGATATCGAAGCCTGTCTGAGATCTCAGAGCAAGAAGCTCTACCATATGGGCATTCGAGGTTCGGTGTCCCGAAGCACGCTGGCCGAAGCAAACGAGCGTCGCGATTGGCGCATATACGCCGACTATGCGCATCACCTGATCAATATTGCCAGGAAACTGTATACGGACGAACCGACTGTTCTCGACCTGGACCAGACGGTGTACGCCCTGGATGCGACCACCATCGATCTGTGCCTGTCCATGTTTCCCTGGGCACGATTCCGAACAACAAAAAGCGCCATCAAGCTGCACACCCTGCTGGATTTGCAGGGGAACATCCCCACCTTCATTCATATCTCCGAAGGCGCACTTCACGAGGTCAACGTCCTAGATCTGGTTCCTCTGGAATCGGGCGCTTTTTATGTGATGGATCGAGGCTATACGGATTTCGCCAGACTGCATTCCATAACAAAGGCATCGGCTTTTTTCGTCATTCGAGCCAAGTCAAACCTGAAACACCGCAGGGTTTACTCCCATCCGGTGGATCGGGATACGGGCATGATCTGCGATCAGACCATTTTCTTTTCCGGATTCTACGCGGCGCGGGATTATCCGGACAAATTGCGCCGGATAAAGTATTACGACGCCGAAACCGGCAAGACCCTGGTGTTTCTGACCAACAACTTCGACTTGCCCAGCCTCGTCATTACGAAACTGTACCAGCAACGGTGGCAGATCGAGCTTTTCTTCAAATGGATCAAGCAAAACTTACGAATCAAACGTTTCTACGGCACCTCGGAAAATGCCGTCAAGACTCAGATATGGATCGCCGTTTCC
>Ga0302246_1002856_pt1 | contig 9937 bp, 10 predicted proteins | sample AAG_UR_Trp_MG_FD_193533 | JGI IMG/M metagenome (GOLD analysis project Ga0302246, IMG submission 193533) | Enriched activated sludge microbial communities from anaerobic digester in WTTP, New Holstein, Wisconsin, United States - AAG_UR_Trp | ecosystem: Engineered > Bioreactor > Anaerobic >...
GCAAAAAACTGTTGATACAGGGGGGGATCAATGGTATTTGGTTCCGGTTAAATGGGCGCTCCTAAACAAGGATATTCTGCTTTGTGCGCCATGGATATGATGGAACAATGGCATCGCATATATCATGAGACCGATCCGTCGGGTTCCGGAGTGACGATCAGGGCCTTGGCGCAAAGCGGATCCCCCTGGTTTTCCGGTCATTTCCCCGGAGAGCCGATTCTGCCGGGCATTGCCATCCTGTCCATGGTTAAGGAGGCCGTCCTGGCGGAGGAATCCCGCAAGGGAAGGCGTATTCGGATTCATGGAATCAACAGGGTTCGCTTCCGTCTGCCCGTCCGACCGGATGACCTGCTGACCTTGGCGTTTTCCATGTCCGGACAGGAAGGGAAGCCCGTTTATTCATTCAAGGTATCCCTGGACGGAAAAACAGTGTGCAACGGGATGATCGCCGCCGGGCTTCTGCCGGAGACGCTCCCGGCTTCCGATGGCTGAAAGGCGGAATAAAAGGACTTGAATGACCGGAAGGTCTTTTATAGATTCAAAGTGCAGTCATTTTAACGAGGAGGAATGGATACCCGTGAGTGCGGAAAACAAGGCCCTGATCATTCGCGTAGCCGAGATCGTCATTGCCGAATTGAAGTTGCAGGACATTACGCCCGATACATTTGATCCCGATCTCGATCTTGTGGATGAACTGGGGGTGGACAGCATGGATCTGGCTACGGTGGTCCTGGTTCTGCAGGACGAATATGGGATCACCATCGACGAGGACGACTATCCGAAATTGAGAAACATCCGCCTGATCGCAGAATATGTCGAACAGAAGCAGCGGGCGTAATGATAAAACATTCGTGAGTACGACAGACGCCATAACCCTCCCAGGCGAGGAGAACGGGAAAAGAAAATGGAAGTTTTCAGAACTTCTGGCCGATCTGGAGGTGTCTTCACGATGGGAGAAGGTGCGTAAGTATTTCTTTCTCCGGGAATCGACGTATGACATGACGAATCGCTGCAACATTCGCTGCGACGGCTGTTATTACTATGAAGGGGAAAAACAGTTTGCCGTCGACAGCCGTGATCCCGAAGCCTGGCGCAAACTGATGCAGGACGAAAAATTCAGGGGGATCACCTATGTCGTTCTGGCTGGCGCGGAGCCTTCCCTGGTTCCGGAACTGCTTGAGGTCTGCTTCCGGGAAATGCCTCTGGGCAGCATCGCCACCAACGGTTACGTCCGGATTCCCGAGAGCGTAGGTTACCGGATCCATATTTCCGTCTGGGGTAATGATGAAACGAGTGCCCGCGTCCGGGGTGCCAAAAACCTCCTGAAACGGCAGATCGAGAATTACGCCGGCGATTCCCGGGCCGTTTTTGTCTACACCTTCACCCGGGATAACATTGACGAAGTTTACGAGGTCATGGAAACGATCGCTTCCCGGGATTGCCGGATGACCTTCAACATGTTTTCCTCCCCCGTAGGCTATACGGGAGGCCTTCGGCACGATACGGCATCGCTGCTCCGGGCCAGGCAAACGATGATGGATATCCTGACAAGGTACCCGGAGAACATCCTGTTTTCGCCTTATAACGTGGTGGCCCATACGGAGCCATATGGTCTCCATACCCTCTATGGGTGTTCTTACCCGAGGATGAACGGTTCCACCGATATCGGCCTGGGCCGATCCTTTCGCCAGTACCGTTCGGATCTTTCCTGGGATCGAAGCGTGGCCTGCTGCGTACCCGATACGGACTGCGAAGACTGCCGGCACTATGCTTCCGGCAGTGCCGTGGTGACGGCCCGCCTCTACCGCCATGTGACCGATCCGGAAACGTTCCGGTCCTGGCTCGACTATGTGGATACCTATCTGGCCGTCTGGGTAATGGGTTACGATAAGGGAGAAAACCTCTGCCGTACATTGATCGAACCGCCCGGGAAACCGGACTCAATTTGAAAAACAGGGTTGTCGTTTCCATTCTGCGGGACGACGGGGGGAAAACGAGAGAAATTATATGAAAACGGTCAGTTCCTTACTTGATGAAGCCTGGCATGAGCGCTACCGGAAAATCGCCAGCCTGAATATCCGCAGTTCCATCTACGATGTGACCAACCGCTGTAACCTGCGCTGCAAGGGGTGTTTCTTCTTTTCCTCCAATGAGCACGAAGCCGCTCAGGAGGAGATGGATATAAACAAGTGGTATGACTTTATCGGCCGGGAGAAGGCGCGGGGAGTCAACCTGGCCATCCTGATCGGCGGTGAACCGACCCTGTACCTGGACCGGGTTGAAGCCTTTTATCGGCAGCTTCCCACGTACTGCGCCACCAACGGGCAGATCAAAATCCCCCGTGACCGCTTCCCCGACATGATGGTGGGCATCTCCCTGTGGGGGGACGAGGAAGACGAGAAAACCCTTCGGGGGAAAGACACGTTCGCCGTTTCCCGGCGACATTACGAAGGTGACCCCCACACCTATTATCTTTACACGATCACGGCAAAGCAGGTCGGACGCATCGAATCGGTCGTCCGTAAAATAGCCGATGCGGGTCTTAAGGTCCATTTCCAGCTTCTGACGAACGATGAACAGGTGGACGGATTCTCCTGGAGCGAGGACAAGCTGCGCGACATTCGAAGTGAAATGGATGAAATGCTTGACCTCTATCCCCGGACGGTTGTTTCCTGCCGGTATTATCACGAAATCATCACCACGGGGAAAATGATGGGACGGTCTTTCGGCTGGAACGAGTGCCCCTCCGTGACGGAACAACTGGATACGCGGAATCCGCAACCCAAAAGACTCATCCGGTTCATCCGCTGGGCTTCCGATCTGAAGACCATGCACCGGTGCTGCACCTCCGAAACCCGGGACTGTTCGACCTGCAAGGATGGGGCGGCCCACATGAGCTGGGTCATGGTAAACAAGAGGGATCATCTGCGTTCGACCAAAGACATCCAGAACTGGATCGAAGTCTACGAAATGTTTGCCAAACTGTACCGTTTTATCCCCTGGTAGCCTCCCCTCATGAGCGCTGCGGCAAGGATGGGAACGGGGCGAAAAAGGCCTGTCATACTCGGCTACGATGCCGTATCTCCCCTGGGGTTGGATCTGACAGAGCAGTGGGAACGTGCATCGAGGGGCGAAAGCGGAATAGGCCCCCTGACCCGTTTTCCCCTCCGGGACGGATTCCCGGTGAGAATCGCCGGGGAGGTGAAGGAGATCGACACGGAAGCCTATCCCTTTTTAGCCGCCCGGGATATGGTGCAGTGGACGTCGCCTCTGTTTAAGTACGCCATGCTCGTGGTTAACCGGGCCCTGGCGAAAAGCGGGATCGAGATTACCCCCGCCATATCGCCCCGGGTGGCCATTACCTTCAGTTCCGCCATCGGCGGCCTTGACGCGGTTTTGAAGGCGGACCGGCTTCTTGTTTCCGGAGGGAAACTGCCCCATCCCTTCACCAATCCGAATTCCTGCATCAACATGGTGGGGGGAAAGGTATCGATCATGACCGGGGCGACGGGACCGATTACGTCAACCATCACCGCCTGCGCCACGGGGAGCACTTCCATGATCATGGGGGGGCTTCTGATCGACCAGGGGATGGCCGATGTCGTCATTTGCGGCGCCGTGGATTTCCCCCTCGTCGAGCCCATCGTGGGAGGATTCGCCACGATGAACGGGGCCTACCGGCCGAAAGAAGGCCAGCCGGAGGAAGCGCCGGAAAGGGCCAGCCGGCCCTTTTCGCAGAACAGGCGCGGGTTTGTGGTCTCCGAGGGAGCAGGGTGTGTCATCATTGCCGGACGTGATTTCGCTGCGTCCCATGGTTTACGGTTTGACCTGGAAATGGCAGGATGGGCCATGACATCCGACGCCCATCATTTCGTGGCGCCGAATCTCCAGACGGTTAGGCGCTGCATCTCCGAAAGTCTTGCCGACGCGGGTCTTCAGGTGTCGGAGGTCAATGCGATCAACGCCCACGGCACGTCGACCAGAATCGGCGACAGGATCGAGTGGGAGGCCCTGCATGACGTCTTTGGCGGCCGGATCCCTCCCGTATCGGCCAACAAGTCCCAGACGGGGCATGCCATGGGGGCTTCTTCAGCCATCGAGCTGATCCTGGCCATGGAAGGAATGAAGAAGGGGATGGTTCTGCCGACGATCAATTACCGGCCGGACCCGGAGATACCCCTCGACTGCGTTCCCGAAGGGGCTCGGAAGCTGGAGCAGGAATATGTTCTGAAAAACGCGTTCGGATTCGGCGGCTGCAACGCCTGCCTGGTGTTGCGCAGGACCGGTTGACCCATCATCGAAAAAGGGATCATACAATCGAACTATGAAGGCACCCAAGAACAGACGGGTTTTCGTTATCGGCTACGGCGCGGCCACGCCCCTGGGAAGAACTTTCCCCACGACCTGGGAGCGCGCGGTGAAAGCGGAGTCCGGTTTTCGTCCGGTTACCCGCTGCCAGGTCAAAACCTTGAGCCACGTCGTGGGTGAAATCCCGGATTGGGATCCTCTGCTTCTGGGCCTTGCCGATGAAAAGGAAGTCTATAACTGGAATGCGGCCGTTGTCATACTGACCATGGCTGTCTGCCGGGAAGCCCTGGAAAATGCGGGATTGGTCATGGACAAGCACGTCGCGCCCAGCACGGCCTGTCTGATCGGCTCCGCCATCAACGGCACCGACGCCTTCCGGTGCGCCGTGGAAAACCTGCGGGACAGGGGGCCGCTCAAGGTCAGTCCCTACCTGCTCCCCAACATCTGCGCCAATCTGCCTGCCGGTAAGGCCGGCATGGAACTGGGATTCACGGGACCTGTTTTTTCACCCCAGGGGGCGTGCGCATCCGCGAACTACGCCCTGGCCCTGGGCGCCCGGATGATCCGCGACGGCGACTGCGACTTTGCCCTTGCCGGGGGAGTCGATATGCCGATCATTCCGGAGATCATTCACGGTTTCGCCAATATGAACGCGACCATCAAGATCCACCCCTACGACCGGGCCCATGACGATCCTTCACAGGCCTCCCGGCCCTTCAGCGTGGACCGGAAGGGCTTTGTCGTGGCCGAGGGAGCAGGGATTCTGGTACTGGCCGCCGAAGAGACATTGAAAACCCACGGGCTGCGACCCAGAGCCGAGGTCATGGGGATCGGCTGGAGTTCCGACGCACACCATTTCACACGGCCGAACAAGGTTACGGTCATCCGGGCCATCAGGAACGCGATCGATGACGCGGGTCTTTCCGTAGAAGATATCGGTTACATCAATGCCCACGGGACTTCCACCATGGCCGGCGACAGCACGGAGATCGATTGTCTGCAAACCGTTTTCGGTGACCGTCTGGAAAAGATACCGATTTCATCGAACAAGTCCCAGATCGGCCATTCCCTGGGTGCCGCCGCGGCGGTTGAAAACGCCCTGACCATTGAGGGCATGCAAAGGGGAATAATCCTGCCGACGGTCAATTACCTGGCTGACCCCGCTTTCAACGGTCTGGATTTTGTTCCGAACGAAGCCCGCCGGCAACATCATGAAATCGCCCTGTCGAATGCCTTCGGCTTCGGCGGGACCAACTGCTGCGTCGTTTTCCGGGGAGTCTAGATGAAACCGAAACCGTTCAGGCCTGAGCTGCTCTACAAGAATTCCTGTTATGTCCGGGATCGTGAAACGGGATTTGTCTGGCACCGCTGTTCCCAGCGGACCCTGTACGCGGATACGGACCGCTCCGCCGTGGTCTACCACGCCAACTACCTGCGTTATTTCGAGTTCGGCCGGGCCTCTCTCATGCGGGACGCGGCCTATCCCTACCGGGAAATCGAGGAAAGCGGCTATGTCTATCCCATTATCGAACTGGGAATCACCTTCTGCGAGCCCCTGCGGTATGATGACCCCATGTTCGTCCACACCCGCCCGGCGGAAATAGAACGGGTGAAACTTCGATTTGATTACACCATTACCCATGCGGAATCGGGAGCGATTGTCTGTAAGGGATTCACAAGGCACTGCGCCTTAAATGCCCAGGGAAGACCCGTGGCAATCGATCCGAAAACGGTACACCTATGGAAAACATTTCCGGAGTAGATTGGAAACAAGAATGCAAAAGGCGGAAGCAGGAAGGTGAAGGGGATGAGGCAGGTGAGAGAAGGGAAAGGATGTCGGCTGAAAGTTTCGAGACTTGATTGTCCGGCAAAAGACGCTTTAATTTGTGCTGTCAAAAGGAAAGAGCATTCGGGGGGATTGGAACCGACATGACACGTGAGGAAATCATTGATCACATCCTTCAGATCTTCCGGAAGGAATTCGAGATCGAAAACCCGGGGCTGGATGACAATCTTCGGGAAGAATACGAATTTGACAGTATCGATGCCGTGGAGTTGCTCCTCCAGATCGAAAAGATGCTGGGTTCCGAACTGACCCAGGAGGAAAAAAAGCAGGCCATGGAGATTCGGACCATCAACCAGGTCTGTGACTATATCGAGGGCCTCGCTCGTGCGAGGCAGGGTGTTTCAAGGTAAATTGACGGCGGGATACCCCCTGCTCCACTTCGGGGAGGAACACGGTCCAGCCGGTTCTTAATAGCGGACGTTCCATGGAAAGAAGAGTTGTCATTACGGCGTGCTCCGCCATCACCCCCATCGGGCGGACCAAGGCGGAGATGCTCCACTGCCTGGCAAACGGCATCTCGGGAGTCAGACCCCTGAAAGAGGACGGCCTGTTGTCTTCTTTCATTCATTCGAAGGTTTTCGGCACCGTCGATTATCCGATTACCTACGACTTCAGGCGTTCGTTCCGGAAGACGATGGGACCCGTGGCCTACTATGCCTGCCAGGTAGCGAAGGAAACCCTAGAAAGCTCGGGGCTCGATCGGAACTTTATCACCTCCGGCCGCCTGGGCGTCGCCTTCGGCTCGACTCATGGCAGCCCCACGGTGCAGCGGGAAATATACAAGACCTTTTTCGGCGGCACCCAGAGTGACGTGAGGTCCATCGGCGCCGTCGATTACCTGAAATCCATGGTCCACACCACGGCGGTCAACATCACGAAGATGTTCGGCATCACGGGACGGGTCATTTCATCTTCCACGGCCTGCACGACGAGCAGCCAGTCCATCGGTTTCGGCTACGAGATGATCAAGTTCGGCATGCAGGACGCCATGCTCTGCGGCGGTGCCGACGAATACGATACGACGACCGTCGCCGTTTTCGATAACCTCCTTGCCTGTTCGACGGCCTTCAACGACACGCCGGAGCGGACCCCCCGCCCGTTCGATGTGCAGCGGGACGGCCTGGTGGTGGGCGAAGGCGCCGGGGCGGTGCTCCTGGAAGAATACGAGCATGCCAAAAGAAGGGGCGCCGGGATCATGGGGGAGATCATCGGTTTTTCCTGCAACAACAACGGCGGCGACCTGATTCTGCCCAATCTTCATGGCATCACCGAAACGATCCGGATCGGCCTGCGGGATGCGGGCATATCCGCCGGCGATGTCGATTTCATCAGCGCCCACGCCACGGGGACTAAAATGGGAGACGTCATCGAAGCCCAGGCGATCCACAATGTTTACGGCGATCGTCCGCCCGTTATCGGTTTGAAGAGTTACATGGGCCACACCATGGGATCCTGCGGGGCCATCGAAACGATTATCCTGCTCCACCTGATGCGGGAAGGCTTTATCGTGCCGACCCTCAACTTAAGGGAAGTCGACGAACGTTGCGCCATGATCCGTCACAGCCGCGAGGTGAAGGATTATCCGGTCCGGATCGCTGCGGTCCAGAATTTCGCCTTTGGCGGTGTGAACACGAACTTGTTCATTAGAAAAATAACCCAAGAGTGACTGATTCGGTGGCGCAAAATGGTGAAAGTCATGAATACCTTTATGGATTTTACCATTACGACAATCCTGTGGACATACTATATCGCCGGTTTTATCCTCGTCTTTTCCCCTTTTTATTTGTTCTCTTTTTTCCGCCGGGATAAAAAGGAAGCCGGCTTCCAGAAATTAAATCACATCTTCTTTAATAGTTTCTTCTCCCTTCTTCGAATCCTCGTTCCCAGGGTGACCTGGCGGGTGTCCGACGAGGTCCGCGCCATCCGATCCTCCGTCATCATTGCAAATCATCTTTCCTTTCTCGACCCGATCCTGTTCGTTTCCCTGTTTCCCCGGCAGAAGACCGTTGTCAAGAAAGATTATTTCCGCGTCCCCGTTTTCGGCTGGATCCTCAAAACATCCGGCTATATTCCTGCCTTCACGGGAGATTCCGGAGCGGAGATTCTCCTTGAACAGGTAGAAAGAATGAAAGCCTACCTGGCGGAAGGGGGAAATCTGTTCATGTTCCCCGAGGGAACCCGCAGCCGCGACGGAAGGATCGGCTCCTTCGACCGGGGTGCCTTCCGCATCGCAAAGTTCTGCGATGTCCCCATCCGCGTCCTCGTGATCCGCAATACCGGCCGGCTTTATCCGCCGGGGCGCTTTCTCTTCAATACCCGGGAGCGTTTCACCATTTCCGTCGGACTGGCGGGGACTCTGACACCTGATTACCCAGGAGAGACTTTCTCCCTTCCCGGGTTTATGGCGGAGGCGCGAAAGCTGATGGAAGAGAGGACCAACCCGTGATACAGACGCCTCCCCGTTTGGAACAGGAAAAGGACGGCGCATGGATTCGTTATCCCCGGAGCCTTTCCGTCTCGGCCTATCTCTGGGACCACCATTTCATGGGCAAAACGATTTTCCCCGCCGTCGAAATTCTCCAGGGCCTCGCCGCCAGCGTGCTGGATCACAGACCGGGAACAAAGGTAACGTCCTTACGGGGAGCTTCCTTCGACCGGTTTCTGGAACTCGCTGAAACCGATCGTGAACATACCGTATTCCACGATCTGAAAGCGGACGGAAAAGGCCTGGTGTCCGCACGGCTGGTAACCGTTTCTCCGTCCGGGAAAGCAGGCATCCTGCGGGAAAAGGTCCATGCCGCGGTCGATTTTACGGCACCGGGGAAGGACGGCGCGGAATTTCCCATGGATTTGGCAGCGTCAGTGGAAGGAATCGGTTACCGGATCCCTGCGGAGCAACTCTACCGGAAACTCATTCCTTTCGGCCCCGCCTACCGGAACCTTCAAGGTGATGTGATCCTGACGGAAAACGGCGGGGTGGCACAGGTCCGGGCTGCGGAATACCCGGCTCCCACGGTGCCCCTGGGTTCGACCTTTCCCTTCGACGGAATCATGCATATCGCCTGTGCCTGGAGTCAACGTTTTCACGGAATTGTCGCTTTTCCCGTCGGCTTCGACGAAAGGATCGTTCCGATCCCAACCATTACGGGAGAAACCTATTTCTGCCGGGTTTTGCCCGTTTCCGTCATGAAAGAAGAACTGACTTTCGACATGGCGATTTACGATCCGGAAGGAAGGATAAGGGAATTCATCCGGGGCTTGAAGATGAAGGACGTTTCGGGAGGACGCGTCAGGCCGCCCGGATGGGTCCGGTTCGACGGCACCGATTCCCTGGCCACGATCCGGAAGCACTGCGAGGCGCTCTGTGTCATCGAGGAGACGGCCCTCGCCGGTTTTGCCGCCGATGCCCTGACGGTCGGAGAGAGGGCCCGTTTCGACCGGATGGGGGTTCGCAGGAGGAAAAGCTACCTGATGGGACGCCTGGTCCTTAAAACCCTGGCGCGAAAACTGGCGGGACGGGACCGGCAAACCCCGTCATCGGCGATCCACACCATGATGGAGGACGGCATCAGGCCGTTCTGCCCCGATTTGGCCGGCCGGGGTCCTGTTTTTTGTTCCCTTTCCCACGACCGGCGCTTCGCCGTGGCCGCCGGGGGGGCGGAACCGATGGGGATCGATGTGGAAGTCCTCTCCGGACGGGCCCTGAAGGCGAGGCACCTCTACATGGGAGAAGCGGAGTCAAACCTGGCCGACCGGTCTTCCCTGGGCGTCCTGGCCGCAGCG
>Ga0302246_1002872_pt1 | contig 9893 bp, 8 predicted proteins | sample AAG_UR_Trp_MG_FD_193533 | JGI IMG/M metagenome (GOLD analysis project Ga0302246, IMG submission 193533) | Enriched activated sludge microbial communities from anaerobic digester in WTTP, New Holstein, Wisconsin, United States - AAG_UR_Trp | ecosystem: Engineered > Bioreactor > Anaerobic >...
TTATAATAATCCTTTACCTTCTGTATCTTTGCTTCTTTCGGCCTGGTATTTAAAAGAGCTTCTGAAACTACAATTTCACTCAATGAAAATTTCACATCTTCAGATACACTCTCAATAACCAGTTTCTTTACTACAGCAGACATTTTCCTGACACCCTTTCTTAAAGCTTTCTCTTTACGTTTCTCATACATATCCTGTATCCATATTTTCACCGGCGATTTCCATGACTGCTTCTCATTCGGTATGTTCTTTATAAGGCTTTTCGGATTCAATCCCATTTCTTTAGCCATCTGGATTGTTTCCTGATTTAAACGGCATTTCTTTTTAGCCTCAGCCCATAAATCATCACTATATTTTTTACTCATTTTTTTACTCTTAATTTTATTCTTCTTTAGGTTTTGGTTCTGTCAACTTAACACCAAACACTTTTGAGGTAGCAATAGAAAACCATTTCCCATCAGGAAGCTGATAACTTATCACTTCAGGAACTGGCACTTCTTCTTTAACAACAGGTTCAGCACCGCCGGCAAGAACAATACCTTTGGAAAGAAGAGGAATAAGAGGTTTTGCGGTATCCATAATCACCTTGACATCATCTTTAACCTGAAGAGCTGCACCTTCTTCAGCCTGTTTCTTTGTGCTGGCATGATTGGTCCGCGTAATGGGGCCCAGTTTTATAATCCAGTCCGGATCTCCTATATTCATAATGATAACCTCCCTTTATTTAAAGTAAAGACCTATTCCACCTGTTTTAAAAAAAATCCTTCTAAACCGGCAAAAGCAGGAAACTTTATTAACCTGTGGAATATATGAAAAAATAGAGCAGGTGAAGATGTCTTCTTATAGGCAATTCACCTGCTTTATTATTTTCTAGATAGATTAAAAATTTCCGAACATTTAGAGATTTAAAGTAAATTATTAAGGGTGGACAACATGGTGTCCACTTTAAGGTGAAATGATGAATAATAATGGAGAACTTATTACAATTAAAGAGGCAGCAGAACTTACAGGGATAAACACAACAACTATATATAAAAAAATAAAAAAAGGGAAATTAATTTGCACTTGCCGGCAGGTGCAAGGAGTTGAAATAAAGCAAGTAAAAAAAGCCGATATTATAAGGCTTTATGGGGTAAGGCAAGTGCCGTCAAGTGCAAGGCAAGTGCCAGAAGATGACAATCAAGTGCCAGCAGGTGCAAGTCAAATGCCGTCAAGTGCCGAAAGAAAAAATGAAATTAGAGAGGTAATAGAAGATTTTTTTTCAGCAAAACAGGCAGAACTTGTTAAGCCTATGGAACAAAACGCATTATACCGGTTAGGTCGAGTAGAACAGGAAAATCAATTTCTCCATACAAAAGTAGAAACACTTCTTCACGAAATAGAACAGTATAAAGCTTTACCCTGTCAAATACAGGAAAGAGATGAAGAAATAAAAATTATAATAGCCAGACATGAGAAGGAAAAAGAAGAACTTAAAATAATGGCAGAAAAAGAAAAAACGGAAGCTTTAGAAGCTCTGAAAATACAACTCAAAGTAGAAGCAGAAGAGACACAAAATGCAATATCCGAAGCCTGGAAGAAAGAACTGGAGCAAGCCAAAAGACCATGGTACAAATTCTGGTAAATATGGAGGATAAATCATATGGAAAAAGATGTAACATGTATTTCTATTGAAACAGAAGTAGAAGAAGAAAATTTCCCACTTTATAATGAAAAAACAATAAACCTTTTAAACTATCTGTATTTCCTGACTAACATTGAGCAAAGCTAAAACAGGGAGTAATAAAAGATAATTTCAAAGCTCAGCCTCGCCGGTCTCACCGGCCATAGTAAAAATTACCCTCCCAATTCCCTACTGATAAGTTAAAAAGTAAAATAAAAGAAATAATTTTTTATCTTAAAATTTTGATTAGAAGATTAAGTTAGTTTTTTTATTATTCTTTTCTTAAAAAAAACAACAAAAAAAGGGGGTGGGGAGATCTTTGTTGTCTTAAATATATGTCTTAAATATATGTCTTAAATAAGAGGTTCGAAATTCCTTACACTGTAAGGCTTTTTCAGGTGTCGTTGGAACCAGCCAGTTCTGTCCTGGAACTTTTTAGTTCCATTTTGGAACCAGCCAGTTCTGTCCTGGAACTTTTTAGTTCCAAATGTTCAAAATTAATTCAACTAAAAATTATGTTTTTTTAATTTATTTTTGCTGATTCCAATAAAAATTCATAAAGGCAATATTTACAATTTACACAACAATTTTCCATATCATCCCGGCTTATTACATCATCTAAAATAGAAGATTCTACATACCTTAAACGAACAGAGTTTATTTCATAACAATACCCTTCAGATATATCTTTTTTTAATAAAGGACAATAGATTTTTACTTCTTCGCAATTTTCATTTAACATATTGATTTCTCCTTCTCTCTCATATCAACTTACCCGGTAAAGAATTTCTCATCCATAAATTCACTGAAAAGACCGGCTAAAGGCATACCATTAGATTTTTTATATAAGAACTGAATATTATTAGGAATAATACTCAAAGGAAACTTTAAACCTTCCTTTGGAGAAAAATATTTAATCTTTCCTTCCTCAAATTTTTTCATGATCTTTTCTCCAAATTCTTCAGCCGCTTTTTTTCTTTCCCTTCTCTCTTCAACTTCCTGAGCAGTCTCAAATCCTTCTGGAGGAGTAAATCCGTCACGGACCAATTTATAAATATATCCTGGAATATTCTTAATCTTTTCTTTCTCGCCAGGACTCATTTCTTTTAAATATTTAATAATATTTTCAGTATCTTCATAACGGTTCTGGCAGAAATTTATCATATCCTCCGCCATACCAAGCTCCCTCAAAATAACTGCAATAGGAGAATAGCTTTTTTCCTTACCGGCTTTAGAAACCTGTTTAACTTTAATTTCAGAAGATTGCTTTACCGGCTCATTAACTTTATTCTCTATCTTCTCTTTTTTTATCTCCTCAGACACATCAGCAGATGAATTGTTAACCTCTTTATTGCCGGATATATCCTGTCCATCTTCTTCAATTTTCTTTATAACTCCATTTTCTATGTGTATCGCATGATAAGGAGTGGGCCTTATACAGCCACTATAATCCTGCGGTATATTCTTAAGCCCTCCGTCATCAAACGGTATTCTATGAGCATTGTTCTTATATACCTCAAAAAGCCTGTTCCACTTAATCTGAAATTTCAAAGTATCATTCTTTCTGAAAAAAACAAATTTCTCCAGTTCCGGTAATATCTTTTTTACCAGTGTAACAGGCTTTACGCCGGTAACATAAGAAAGAAAATCAATGCAATTTGCATATTGCTCGTCAAACTTAATAAAAAAGAAATTATTTTTTTTCGGCTTATACCGAAAATCATCTTCTATTAATTCCAATAACAATAGATATGCTCCACTTGTTAACTCACGCACCAGACCGCTATGCTTAATCCATAAAGGTTTAACTCCAAACCTTACACCCTTTTCCTCTCTATCATCAGACATAGTGGCAAATATATCAAAAAGTAATTGTTCTGCCTTTGGCTCCTCCTGATTTTTTTCTACCGGCTTATTACTCCCTGGTATTTTTTGTGATTGCTTTGAATACTTATTTTTAGTATCTATTCCTGATGTATCGTTAACAGAATAATAATCTTCAAAAAACACCTGACCTGTAATTGGTTCTCCTGTGCCATTTGAATTATTACCATGTTCATCAGAAGAGGTTGATAGGAGATCTTCTAACTCAGCTTTATCATTAAGAAAAGGAATAGCTTCTCTGGATATCTTACCCTGCAATTCCAGAGCTAGAAGTTGATTTACACGTAATTCTACATCTGATTGAGTCATAGGTTTTCCGGGTGGAGTACACTTTAAATTAACCTCACTTTTTTTGTCCTGGAACTGGCTGGTTCCGACATCGATGTCGGTCTGCTCGCCAATAATCTCCTTACAAACTAAGATTTGATGCGGGATTGATGTTAGTTTACATATGTCTCTAAAGTACTTTTCATGTAACTGTCCCCCCGGGGGGACACTTTTTAAAATTTGTTTTACTTCGTTAGAAAGTTCAGTTATATTTAACTTTCTGGCAACATCACTTTTACTTACATTTTTTGCTCTTGCTATCTGTCTTATTGACCATCCCTTAATATCTTTCAAGTATTTATAGTGTTCTGCTACTTCTAAAAAATTAATTGGTTTATGATGTTCATCTAATTCATTATCTATTGTATCCAATTCACACTCTTCTTCATCAGTTAAGTTATAATACAACTGGCAGGGAATTTCATTTAATTCAATTCTTCGGCATGCTTCATACCTGTGCCGGCCTGCTACAAGCCTGTATTGAATTATATTCCCCTGTTTGGTTCCGTTATCTGTAACAGCATTAACCCATACAGCCGATTTGGGAATATATCCCCGTTTCTCGATAGAAGCCATAAGAGTTTTAACATGAAGATGATCCAGAAATTGACATCTGGTGTTAAACTCGGAGATATTTATTTTGTTTATATCAAGAGAAGTAAATTCTCCTAATTTCTCCTTAAAAACATTTTTTATTGAACCCTCAGAATTTATTGTGTTATTGTCATTTACCGTATCTATACTACTCATAAGAAACTCCCTCCAAAATAAAAACTTTCGCCTTTTGAAGGGTTTTTTTGTATCTTACTCAGATTTGGTATTGATTTTTTCTGTGTTACAGCTTATAATTTAAGTGCTAAGTTAGATTATAAGCTGTAACACAGTTCTTCAATACCGAACAAGGTAGAAACAGGGGCCCTTCGTAGGGCTTTTGTTTTTTTATTCGATTTTATTAATGGACAAAAATTGAATAATCAATTTCTCTTTCCCTTTCTCTTTCTCTAACTTATAGATTTCTAATTCCCTATTTCAAAAAAAAATCCTTCACATGAATAAAAAAGAGCAAATTAAATTCATCTCCCTGCTCATCATAAGCGGCAAAAACTGAATTTCCCGGCACATCTACGCAGATCCGAGCTATGCAAAAATAGGAGCTGCTGCAAGAAAAAATTAGCATAAGCAGTGTTTTGCAGCGTGCAGAACATGATAAAGATTTGGTGCATGCGGAGAACCGGGCTCGGTTATGCTTTAACTTTTGCTGCAAGAGATATCCGCAAAGTAAAACAAATTTTTAAAACTGTCCCCCCGGGGGGACAGTTACATAAAAAGTAATTTGATGAGCAGCACAGCCGTTATAACCGGCAGCCTCCCCCTCCCCACCCTTTAAAACCTTTCTGTCAGGCTCGTAATGAAGTTTGAAGATAAACCTTATTCCCGGAAGCCCGCCCTGGATTTGATGTTTCCTCCCACCCCACGACCGCCCAGGAAAATCAAATCCCACTTCCCACCCTTTAAAACCCTTCTGTTTATGTTCTAACGAAGTTCGTCGGTGATTGTTAGTGCGTGCAGCCCGCCCCGTGGCTCAGCCTGTGACGCATCACAGACATCGCCACCTGTCCCCCTTTTAATTGTTCTTCTCGTTGTTGTCAGTTCGTTCATCAAAACCGATCATGAATCGCTCAGTGGCTTAAGCTGTGTCCATAAACAATCTGCCTGGCTCTCCTGCCCCCTCCCCGCCCGGAGCCAGGCAGAGCTTATCGATCCGTTTTTCTCCAAACCAGCAGAAAAACTTAAATGGAATTGCAAGCAGAAAACAGCAAAGATGCACTGCTTAAAGCAGCATAGCTTTTGCAGCAGCAGAAAAAGCAGATCTGAATTTAGCAATAACGAAACGAGAGAACAGATTAGAGATTGCATAGCTGCACTGGCAGAGCCGGCAAAAATTCTTATTCTATTAAGCTTCTGGCTTTATAAAATTTCATATAATTGTAAAAAAATTTATGTCACTTTTGATTTTTTGAAAAGTAATACAATTTTTTAAAGTGCATAATGAAAAAAGCAAGTCATAGCAATACTTTAAAGATAATGAATAACTAATGACGTATTAGTTTTTCATTGCATAGAAGAAGTAAAAAAATCAAAATGTCCGACTTTGATATCTCAGGGTGGTATATTTTTGATTGCCGATTTAACCGGCAATTTGCAGTTAGGCCCGGCAAATCAAGCAATTATAACCAACTTGTACCGTTCCAGTAAGATCTATAGAAAGATAAAAATATATTATATTAAGAAATTGCTTGTAAGCATATTTTTAAAGGAATATAAAAACATAAAAACGAATAGAATAACTTAAAAACATAATAAAGAGATAAAAAGGAATAAACATATGCCTTTAAGAGCCAAATTTGATGGGCAAGATAAAATTGCTACTTTAATTAATGATATTGAATGGGAAGAGATAAAAGAAATTATAAGTTCAAATAAAAATTTACTTATATTACCATGTTGTGAAGCCTTAGCTTATCTTCGTATAAGTAAATTGGGCACAAAACACTTCGTACATAGAAAAAAATCTTCATGTCAATTCTATGAAAATGATGAAATTTTAAAAATGAAAAATGATATTGTTATTGCTTGTAGTAGTTGTAATTATAAGGTTAAAACTGAAGTTTCGTATCCAGAATGGTCTGCTGATGTTTTAGCTATAAAAGACAAAATTAAAATTGCTTTTGAAGTGAGCTATAAACCATTAAATAAAGTTTTAGAAATTCAAGAAACCTATAGAAAAAATGGAATAAGAGGTTGTTGGTTTTTTAAAGAAAAATTTCGTGAAAAGATATATCCTAAAAAAGAACTTCCTATTTTTTATATCTCAATAGATAAAAATAATAATATTAACGTATTAATTAATGATGAATATATAAATCTTATAGACTTTGTAAAATTATTATTATCTGGTCAAATTAAATTTTCTCAAAAATTAGTATCTAAATCTCAACAGAAAATCCGTATTGTTTTTTTTGAAATGATTTGTTGGAAATGTAAAAAAATATCTCACATATATTTTTTAGAAAAAAACAATACAATTTCTTATATTTCTAAGTGTGGTGTAGTAATGGCAAAAAAACAAGAAATTCCAAAACAGGAAGATTCTTTACAAGAAGAATTTAAAAATGAAGTGATCACTACAGTAATGAATTATGTAAAATCGGAAGAAGGTAAAAAACTTAGAATAGGTAGTATTAAACCACGATATAGCAAATCTAAAGGAGAATCTTATATATCTTTTGGATGTTATTGGTGTGGGTCTATTATTGGGAAACCTTTTATAGATAAAGCAATTATGAGAATAAAGTCTAGAAATTTTTTTAATGAAAAAATAATTATAGATAAACCAAATATATCTATAAAATCTAAAATTACTGAATATAGTGTTTCAGCAATTTTAGAAACGAATCTAATGTTAAATGAACCAATAATAATAGATAAACCTCATTGGTGTTACTCTAAAAAAGGAGAATATTGTAATAATTCAATATAGTTAATAATTAAGTGTATAGGAATTTTCATTTTTTCTGGTGTAAATAAAACTTTAGATAAAATTTTATCTGTAAATAAAAAATATAAATATAATTTGAGTTGTAATATAAAAATTTAAAGCATGTTGTAATTGTTTCTATTGTCACAAATCTACAAAGCCGATCCATGCAAAAATAAGAGCTGTAGCCTGCAGAAGTTTGTACATAGTACGCAGCAGACAGAGCCGGGAGCAGCTATGCTTTAACTTTTGCTGCAGGAAATATCCGGAGTGAGCAGCAAAGCTGGCAGATAAACGCTGATTTGCAGCGAAGGAAGTTTAAGAATAGTGACCCTACCCCCACCCGCCCCTGGTAGTTTACATTAAAAATGGCATAAATACAGACTTTAAAGACGAATTTAGAATATTGACAGTTTCCTGCCCCAAAAGGGCTGGTTAAGAAGGCAAAAAAGCAAAGCATGCAAAACGTTTTGCAAAGTTCTGTAAGTGAGGGCTCTGCTGAACTAGCGGAGCGAGAAAGAATAACCTGTTCAGCTATTCTTCTAACTTTCGTCTCCTATTGAACGTAATGAAAAAAAAGAAGCTGGTTAAGAGTGGTTTAATTTTTTGTAATTGCTCAGGGCGAAAGTTCAGAGCTACCGTTTTTACTGGCTCTATTTTTAACTTTGTTCCGTTTCTACACCGGCGGGCCCGGCAAATGTCCGGTAAAAGTGCCGAAAAAATTGACATCTGTTTTTATTATAACTGCCCCGTTAACCGAAGCAGCAAAAAAAGAAGCTGGTTAAGAGTGGTTTAATTGGAGTAACTGCCCAGGGGCGGAGGTCTGAATGTTCCGGAGGTCTCCCGGATATGTCTTATCCTGTTCCATTTCTACACCGGCGGGCCCGGCGGATGTCCGGGAAAAATGCCGGAAAAATTAACATCTGCTTTTATCATTACTGCCCGGCCAACCGAAGCAGCAAAAAAGAGGCTGGTTAAGGGTGTTTTAATCGGGGCAACTGCCCAGGGGCGGAGGTTCGGATCTGCCGGGCTGCTGGATGGGCTGCACCGGTGCCCAGGGCGGAAAATTTTATTTACGAGCTGCAAGCGGAAAAACTGCCCGGAGCCGGCAAAATCCACCGGCTCCGCTTTTAACTTACACTTTAACTGCTAATTTTCTCATTTTCTCCAGGTCTGAAATATAACGACTTGCTTTTTCACTTGAAAGCCCTGCTAAATCAACAGCCGGTTTTATATCCAGGTTTTTACACAGGTCTTTCAGATATCTTATCTGCATCATAGTTGCTTTAACTTTTCCATTATTGCCGTTATTCTCCTGCGGCCTCTGTCCCTGTTCTTTCTCTGTCTGGTTTACAGTCTTGCCATTGCCTTTATCACCGTTCAAACTTACAGGAGCATCAACGATCCGCCCTTTCTCTATTCCCTCTTCAAGTTCAAAACACTGTAATGTTCCATAACCTAAACAGGCCAGTGCTCTGCCTATGCTCGCTGTTTCAGCTTTCGCAAGGTAATCTGGAAAAGTTCTCTTTTCCTCCATCTGAATTCCAGAGCTTTTATGCTTCCCTTCTTCATCAAATATATCAGCCTGTACTATGGCCAAACCTTTTTCAATATCTACCTGTATAATTCTTGTCTGTATATCCCAGTCAGGTTTTTCCTGTCTGAACCAGTGAACCCGGTATTTTACTTCAAGATAATCTTTTCCCTTTACCTTCATAAGGTGATTCTGCGGATTAAATTTACCATTATTATTACACATTTTATATTCCTCCTTACCGGCAGGGGCCCGGAGCCCCTGCCATTTTTATTATTCTCCAAGAATATGTTTCATTGATTTCTCTGCTCTGCTTGCAGCGTTTATTACCATCTTTCTTTCGTCATTTAAAACTTTAAGCCAGTTTTGTATATAAGCTGTCGAATTATCAATAGTTTTGTTTTCTATGCCTGCATAGCTGCACAGAAACGAAGCTCCTATTTCTGCAACCAGCTCTTCTTCTGCATAATTGCAACTTCCGAATCTCTGAGTAAAAGTAACCTCTTTTCTGTTCAATCTCTTCTTATGCCCTGTGCTATGGGTTAATTCATGAAATAAAGTAGAATAGTAATTTTCCTCTGAAGTAAAATTTTCACATATCGGAATTTCCACTGTATCAGTTGATGGAATGTAACATGGCTGGAATCCCTGATGCAGTATAATCGGACTGTCTTTATACCCTTTTACTATCTGTTCACAGGTTTCCACCGGTTCAAAATCTCTCTTATGTTCGGTAAATTTGCTTTTATTTATGCCGTCAACCTGTTCAAGGTTAAAAACTATGTAGTATCTCATAAAGGGTATAGTCTTTTCTGATATCTCTGTCGTTTCTTCTTCCTCATTTTTCTTTACTTTGCATAAATGCCAGTAAACAACCGGAATTCCATGAGAGCCTTTTTTAACATATCCTCCCAGGTTTCCGGCCTGTCTAAAGGTTAAAAAATAAG
>Ga0302246_1002874_pt1 | contig 9878 bp, 8 predicted proteins | sample AAG_UR_Trp_MG_FD_193533 | JGI IMG/M metagenome (GOLD analysis project Ga0302246, IMG submission 193533) | Enriched activated sludge microbial communities from anaerobic digester in WTTP, New Holstein, Wisconsin, United States - AAG_UR_Trp | ecosystem: Engineered > Bioreactor > Anaerobic >...
CAGTTGTTTCGGTAAAGCCAAGCATCTTGGTCTCAAGAAAGCTCCCAAGCGATCAACCTTGTCGTATGCCAATGAACATCGCCCATGGCAGTTGTATGAGAAGACGTTTTATCAGCTTATTGGCAAATGCTGGCAACTGGATTTCGGCAAACGCCGGTTCCGGTTCAAGAACAAACTGTTCAGTCTGGACGCCACGGTCATTGAACTTTGCGCCAGTCTCTTTGATTGGGCCAAATTCCGGCAGGCCATCTGAAGATAGCGGAGAATCAGCATGGGATGAGTGCTGTCCAAATTTGGATTTTGACGGCATTGGCTGTTGTGCCCACAAAGGTTTTAATCTTGAGATTCTGTTTCAAAGCTTTGAAGAATGACTCAATCTGCCAGCGGTCCTTGTAAATGGCGGCGATGATCGTTGCTCCCAACTTCAGGTTGTTGGTCAGATAAACAAGGGTTTCGTCCTTCTCCGCATGAAAGTATTCGATCCGCCGCATGGGATAAGGACATTTTCCGCCGCACCGGTGCCGGTAAACAGGATGATCTCATCCTTTAGAAACGAACGATTTTTGGGAACGACTCTTTCTTCCATGACCGTATAGATTGCATTTTCTTTTTGCCTGGTCACAAAGAAAACCCCTTCCGAAGTCCATTTGGCAAACAGATGATAATCATTGTACCCTCGATCATCGACCACGATGGTGCCGGGATCGAACTTGAACAGATATGCTACTTTCACTTCATGAGCCTTGCCATCCGTAATAACTGCATAAGAGTGATTTTAAATGCCAAACAATCAGTTTTTTTTGTTACAGTCCCTGAATCGACTTCTTGGAATCCGTGTCGGTATCAAAACGGATGCCCCAGCGTTCCAGCAAGTCTCTGTGAGTGCCTTCTTTTTTACGTAAGTGGACATACATTTTTCCGTTTTCTGCTTTTCTTACTTTCCATTCTTTCATCGTTAAAACTCCTTTCTTTAATAATATTATTGTTAATATTGATCTGGCATGACCATTATATCGACTGTCGACAGAGTTTGAGATGGAACTCGATATTCAAACGATTGCCCCAGGTTTCCGGTACGGTCCTGTGTGTACTGGCTTGTGTTGTGTGGCGGCGGACAAACACATTTCCACTACATGCCTTCCTTGTTAACCATAGCCCTTTCCCTGCTTTCATTTGTATCCTCCATTAATCAAATTTGTTCAAACCATACAGGCGGATTGTTCAAGAAAGATGACAAAACAGATAAGAGAATATGTATTCTTATTCGTTGTCGGCGAACTTGTACCCGATGCTTCGAACCGTCATGAGAAGACGTTTTATCAGTTTCCTGGCGTATTCGATGCCGGCAACTGGATTTCGTCAAACGCCGGTTCCGGTTCAAGAACAAACTGTTCAGTCTGGACGCCACGGTCATTGAACTTTGCGCCAGCCTCTTTGATTGGGCCAAATTCCGGCAGGCCAAAGGTGCGGTGAAACTCCATTTGCTTTTGGATCATGATGGTTATTTGCCGGTGTTCGCTCATATCACCGACGGTAAGGTTCATGAGGTGTTTGTGGGAACCTCTCCGAACGCGCTTTTAATTCAGATTTGGACAGCATTGATTGCCGTCCTGATCCTGAAGTACCTAAAGTTCCGTTCTCTGTTCCCCTGGTCGCTGTCGAACCTGGTGGCCGTGCTGCGGTATAACCTCTTCACCTACAGGGATTTATGGGCATGGATCGATCAACCCTTTGAGACACCGCAGGTGATATCCGTCCAGAATCAACTTTCACTGAATTGGACAGCATCGTATTGAGGGCAATATAAAATGGCTAAGAGATGGTTTTGTTAAGAAACTGGTGGTGTCGAACCATCCTCACCATCAAGAAACAGCCTTTCATATTGTTGGGCCTTATCTCCCCTTTTCCGAACATTTTACGCCCACCATGGCTTATTTATACGATCCGATATCCCGAAAGCTTCAATATGGTGGTGCGACTATCGATATTCAGGAAATTGCCGCCGCCATTTACAGCATAAAAAATTCTTTACAAGAGAATGTTGGAAAAGCAGTAGGAAAGTTCATCAGAGATGGCCACTGCAATTATGCGGACAGTGGCCCGAGTCTTACAGTTAACTTCAAATTGACAATGACATCGGACGGTGTAAATAAAGTGATTTCCGGCGTTATCCTTGACGACAGGAGAAGTGCGATGAGCCTATCCAGGGGAATAAATCACGTTCAAGGTTTCTAAAAACTTTGGCTGCATGCCCTGGTGCCCATGTTGGGATGTATTTTATATGCCATTCGCGGGCAATGACCTCAAAAGTTTCCTTTTCTTCCGTCTCCGCCTGTTTTTGTGCCTTACGAAGTCCATCCGGATCGATGTTACTGGTAATGTTCTTTCTTGCCTCATCGCGCCGCCGTCGTGCTTCCAGTAGGGAGATTTCAGGATATGGGCCCAGGGCTATTAATTTCTCTTTCCCTTCAAAGCGGTATTTCAAACGCCATAACTTACCGCCTGTCGGAGTAACCAGGAGATAAAGGCCTCCACCATCGAAAATCTTGTACTCTTTGGGCTGTGGTTTCGATGTTCTGACAGTGACTTCTGATGACGGTATGATCCTTTTAGGCATGGGCGATACCTCCTTTGGGGGGGTACGAGACTTGTCGTGGGGGTATTCTGGTTAGAAATATACCCCCAAAGAGGGTGGATTTTGATAAATCTCACAGCACTTCGTTGGACGAATGACAACAAAAAACCCGCTATTTCTAACGGGTTTTGTATTATATGGCATCCTCTCGGATTATCTATTGGTGGGATGAGGTCTATCGAATAGATGATGTATGTATTTATTATTACTTATGTTTGAATGACGTTATTTTCATACATGCCCCCAAAAATACCCCCAAATATCAAAGTTAGTGCAGTTTAGGTAAGAAACCCTGCTTTGCAAAGCATATTTTAATTCCCACTTTCAGACCTTCTCATGGCTTATTTTTGGTTTCATCCGGCAGATGCGTACTCTTGATAAAAGTCAGGGCGAATCGCCGCCTGCCACTTGGTTTCACCTACAAGTATATAATTATGTGAAGAGATTATTTTGCTGATTACTTGTTGGAATGTGTAATAAAAAGGCAAGGCTGTCAGTCCCTATCTTTTCTTGTTAATAGATCATGCCAGAAAGGAAAGTGTCATGCGTTATGCCACGGTTCAACTGGAAGCGAAGCGGAGACTGATGGAGGGAAATGTGGTCAGAGCGGAAAAATTTTTTAAGAGAGATTGATTGATTGCGCGTCTTCAATATCTAAATCCTTCGATCACAAGACCTTTTTCAGACAAAACCCTTACATCTTTTACTCAGAATTTGCCTAAAATTCGAGCGTTGTTCACAGCTCAATTTAATAATATGTTTAAAATGTTTAGGGACTTTAATTGAAAGCTCTTTCAAAAGGGGAAAATAAGATTTGTTGGAGCCTTGAAAGGTTAGGATTCTGATATGGGCCTGAAGCTTCACAAGAGGGCAATGGCAAGCTAAATCTTAAACTTTTTCAAACAGGAGGATAATATGGCAAAAACAAGCAAGATCGGTATTGGCCCTGAGGGTCGAATGGGAGCGCTTATCCAGTTTGTTGTGGTTGTCGCCTTAGCGTTAGCGTTCGCGGTATATTTACCATCGCCTGACTTTGTCGTGATGAAAGTGATGCCATGGGCTCTCGTAATGCTTGTTTCCTTGGTCCATCTTGGTGTTTTGGGTGGATGCTGGCCGTGTGCCCCACCACTAGGGAATTGGACCCCACCACAATCACGTTTGATACCGGGAATTGCAATGACTGTGATTTGGATGATTATGACCTTTGGGCTTCTGTTTTTCATGATGTATATCTACCCTAAATGGCCTCTCAGTCCCCTTTTCATATGGTTTGGTACGATCACCTTCTGGATTACACTGCTATACGGCATTAACTGGAACACCTGGCCGTTCAGTGGAAAAATGCATCCATGGGCAGTAATGATCGCTGGATTTATTGTTAACGTCGGGGTCGCAGTTGCGGTCTGGAATTTTACCAATCTGGCTGGAACACCATTTGAAAATTCACCCTTTGATCCCAAAGGTCCGTTGAATGTGAACTGGCTGACAGGCTTTCTGATGTGGTCCATTGCATGGTTTTCGATTTTAAATCCTGTCTTTACTACTCAGGGGACCCCTTTCGGTAAGTTGGGACATCCTGGCGGGGCGATTGCTCAAACGGTCTTGGCCCATATACTGGGATACGCCTGCTGGACTGGATCCTTGGCCATTGGCCTCAGCCCCACATTCTCCATCTTTGCTGTCGCGACATCGTTAATCTTTGTCTCCTATGTTCATTCATGGATGTTCAGCTTCTGGGGTGTCACTAAGCTTACGGGCGCATCACGAGCCGTGACTGCATTTGTTTTGCAAGTGATTCTGGCTGGGGGGTGGATTCTGTTTGCAAGAGTTGTATTAGGTCCGTTTGCTGCAAAGACAGCGGAACTGAAGCTCCCGGTGGACATCAATATCCTCACTCTCTATTTCAGTCTAGCCGTTACTTTGCCGACACTTATTGCCCATAATATATTCTGGCTCCGCTGGCCACTTACACTTCCCAATCCTCCGGGTACACCGCCACCTGATCAGGCTGAATAAGATGTATCTAATCGAAATTCTTTAACAGGAAATTTGATAAGTTAGTGAAGTTCGTCTTTGTGAAATTTCTAAAATAAAACCAAAAGGAAAAGGCAGGGTCATTTAGCCCTGCCTTTTTTCATTCCCCAAAATCAACGAGTTAAACTAAGTTAAAGGCAGGCTCAAGGAATAGTCTCACGGAATATCGAAATATGCGAATAAATTGGCGGAGTGCATGGGAATCGAACCCACCCGATTCAGGAAGAAGATTTCTGACAGAAATGCTGGATGAGAAATCAGACAAGCAAAAACAAGAGTACAGGAAGAACTACTCGTTGAAAACACCTACCCATCAATAACTTGCGATGACTAACCGTATCATGAGTTAACGAATGAAATGTACGAAAAGCTGAGCCGGAGCAGCCCAGCGGGCTGCGATCGGCTCTAGCGACCGTTAGCTGCCATTTTCTTCTGCTTCATCTTGTTCTGGATTCTGTTGCGCACATATAAAATCCTGGATTCCCGAACGCCATTGTGTCCAGTTACGCACTTCTTTAGCATGGTTTTCTAAGGACTCAATACTTGCACCAAGTGCAAGGGCTTCTCTAAGTAACTGCAACGCCATTCTTTCGTTACAATAACTCAATCGATTTCGTAATATGCCTCGGATATAGAAAATACGGGATAACGCTGGATCGTCCTTCTCTTGCCGTTTTGTACTACATATACCGCCTACACGCTTCCATGCCAACTCCACTGATTCATGTGTAGGTTTTCCATCCTTATACTCAACGTACTGCTCTGCAGCAACTTTCATAGCTTCCATTATTTCACCAATTTCGAAACGGCGCTTGAGGCTTTTGAGCCCTTTTAGCCCGTTTTCGTTTAGGCTAAACCCTGGAATTTGTTCTGCCCAGTACTCTGCTAATTGAGTAGCAATATTATCTTCAAGATCCAGCAGCCCCTTTTGCCATTGGAACATCATTTCTATTTGTTCTTTACGCTCTTGCAGCATCTCTAGTTGCTGACGCTGTTTATCTATGACGGTTTTGTCAGATAACTGGCGGTCTGATTTACCGGAATTGCAATCGAAACAGGAAGTAATTAAATTCAGTAAATCGTTTGTGCCCCCCTTAGCAACTGGTTCGATGTGGTCCACTTGTAGAAGTATGTCTGGGGCTTTTCGACCGCAATACTGACATGTAAATGAATCACGTTTGAATACTTCAAAACGCAATTTTTTTGTAAGTGCTTTACGTTTTTCCATAATATACTCTATTTAAAGCTAACGTGGAACTGAGCCTGAGGCGACAGCCGTTTTCTCGCCGATTGGCTCCAGCGCCTTGTTGGGGGCTCCTACTATTCCATTCGGAGCAATCCCGCTCCACTCGTTTCTAAGGCGTTAAGTCTCGCACTACATGTTCCACCGCAGCCACACCGGACAATGCTGTGCCCCTATCACATCTCTGTTTTAAGCGAAGTTCACGACCAGGATGTATCAAGTTCCTGAAGCTTTGAGCTATCCTGGCTTGCTGGGCGGTTTCGGAAGTGATGATCGCGATTTCAGCCGCCACTTCAATAAATGATTGTAGGCCCCACTTCTCCAAGTCATGTCCGGGTTTCTTGGTCAAGACTCTTTTGGCAATTGCCTGCTTGACTCCGGCCTCGACCTCGGCGGCCTGACGTTGGCTCAACGCCCAGAGAAGTAACGCCTCTATGACCGAACCTGAAAGCACAGTTGCCGCTTTCCACTCACCATTCAACAGTGCCTGGTTGGCTGCACTTATGTCTATTTCGAGATTTTTACGCAAGTCTTGATCTTGAATAAAAATTAGTTTAGCGGAACCCACGGATGGGAACTCGTCGGGGCATTCTGCAAGTGCATGCCGAATAAGCGTCACTGGATTTCGGTTTCCGAAACCGGGAATTCGCTCTATTCCATAGTCCCTAAGGTTCCAGGTCTTGAGGGCTGTCCTTAATGAGGCTACTGATGAGACGAGAGCAGCGTACGAGTGGCTGGGTAATACCAGCAACTCTGATGGAATCTGTTCTACCAAATCGATTATTGCCGCGACTGAAAAAGCATGATCCCTCGAAATTGAGAAACGTTTCTCTTTCGAGTCGGGTTGATCCTTGGTAGCTGGAAACATCTGATCAATCAACTCAACAATCTGGCTAGGAACTATTTTTGGCAATATTAACCCTCCATCCATTACTTAACATAACGAAATTTTTGTACATTTTGCCAAAACAATGTTTATGTGGTTTCCTGAAAACATCTTTGATGGCTACTTTAGCCATATAACATACCATCACTAGAATCAAAATATGTTTATGAATTCAATTTGTTAAACCTATTACAAAACTACTCGATGAATATTATATGGTTTTCGTATAATACGTTGATATACCAACAGTCACCCATTATCGTTTGAAAGAGTGCGTGCTTGTGGCTGGTGTCTTTTATTGACTTCAGGAAGAATATAGCAAAAAAGGCTGCATAAAGATTAACCTGACCGTCCAGTGGAAAAGTTTAAACTTTTCACCTACCAGTCTACGATTTATGTGACGAGATCATTATGCTGATTATGTGTTGAAATGTGCAAAAAGCAAAGCTGTTAGCCCCAGCCTTTTCTTATCAATAGATTATATCGGACGAGAAAGTTTCATGCGTTATGCGACTGTTCAATTGGAAGCCCAAAGACGGTTGATGGAGGGGACGGTTGTCAAATTAGAGAAGGCTGTGAAATTAAAACCTTGACGCCATTAATGCTGTCGGTGTTAGGTTCACCTATCATTTTTCTAACACTTTTCTAATATTCCCACCTGTAAAAATATGTATTACGAGGGTACATTCTGAAAAAGCCAACCCATCAGGAATGATGGGACGGAAAGCCGCGGGTCTTGTCAAAGACAGCCGAGCCGCCAGGTACATGCAGCAGTGTTTGCGCCTGGCTTTTTTATGTCCTTGGTGGCTTGCCTCCATGCAGCATCTGTTTGCCGGAGCAGGCCCTTGATAAGAAAAATTTGATCATTCAAAGAGGAGGATTGTTTTCGATGACCGACAAGAAGAATTTCCAATTTTCGATGCTGTTTCTGATGGTGCTGTTCATGATGGCTTCAATTTATGGCTGCAAAAATGTGGCGAGTGATGAGGAATTTAAGAAAGAAGATCTGCGAACGGAATACCAGTGGGTTCTTTTGACAAGCGGTATTGGCTATTTCGGGAAGATCGAAAAGATTAGTCCTCAGTTAATAGAGATGACGGACACCTTCTTTGTTATCAGTCAGCAGAACCCCGAGACCAAGCAGGTTGAGAACCGGCTTGTTAAGAAGAGCAACGAACCCCACAAGCCCGACCGGATGTACATCAATATGCGCCAGGTTGTTATGATCGAGCCTGTAGCGCCCGATTCCAAGATTGCCCAGGCGATCAAGACAGTAAAATCCCAAACTGGCAACGCCAATTAAATATAACCATAACGATCGATGGGGGTAGAAATGATGAGGCATCTGCTTCACTCCTTTAGATTTAGGACAGCAATTTTCTCAATATATTTAGCCTTGTTTCTATCAGCATTTCCATGCAATGCGTCCACTATCTGGTTTAGCAATTTGTCACCTTATCCTGATGCTGATAAGTCATTTGGGGATGGTACTGATAACTTACTCTGCTGGGCAGCCACAGCATCGAATATTTTGGCTGCTGAAGGTTGGGCGATACCGGGGTATCAGAGTCCAGAACAAATGTTTTCCCTGTATCACGACACTTGGAAAAACCAAATGAATCCGGTTACTTATGCTTGGAAGTGGTGGTTGAGTGGATTGACAGATGAGGAGGGAAATAAATATTTAACTGACTCTTCCCTTAAGCCAAGTGTGTACTGGGGTATTAGGCCGGAAATATTTAAAGCTTACTATTATTACAGTAAATCTAATTCTGCTCCGGACGGTCAGGCTTTACTTGCTGACGATTTCAAAAATACAATTAGTCGATTCCAATATCGTGATCAATCTGGTCAAATCCAGTATGCTGTATCGGGATTTTCCGTGAGTGTAAAGGACTTAGACACCTCAAAAGGCCATGGAATAACAGTATGGGGTGTTGAATACTCTGAAACGGGTAGTCTTAAAACTTTATATTACACTGATTCAGACGATGCTTTTACTCCCGATCTTATTAATCCTCGAGAGCTATCGGTCGAGGAAAAAGACGGGGTAATTTATCTTACTGACAACGATTATGAAGGATATATTATTACAGGCATTGATGCTTTAAGAAATAATAATATCAAGGATGCCGTACAGCCTGCAGAAGGAGTAACTTTTTCTAATCCATTCGAAGATAACAGTATTTTACAAGGGGTCCAAATAACAGCTCCTCTTGATAACCGGGGGATCCTGACAATACGTCGTAATCAAGACACCTTGAGTGAAGGGCGTTTTGAAATTACTGATTACAATGGGCAAAGAGGAAGGGGACTGAACAGTGGTGCTATTGATATACAACAGGGAGGCATTTTAATTGTCAGAAATTCAGATTTTATCAATTCAGGAAATATTTTTGTGAGTTTATACGGGCTTTTTGAAATTAGTGGTGCAGTCGTCAATAATGATGTCGTCAATACTATCGATGGCATCATTAAAGGCTATATCCAAATTGATCCGGGCGGCACTCTTCGGGCATCAGCCTCTGCCATCAATAATTTTGGGAAAATCAAAGTCAGCGCAAACGGCTTACTTGATGCGTCAACAAGCAGTTTCTGGAATAGCGGCGAACTGATTGTTGACGGTATTCTGAGGGGTAACCTCGACATAATGGCTAATGGCTATGCAAGGGTTTCTTCTAATCACATCTCATCAGACACATCTTACTATGTCCATCCTGATGGTTACATGACCCTCGGTAATGACTCGGGGGTTGTTCTTACGGGTGTCATAACCGTCCAGGGCGGCAAGCTTGACCTATTCGGTCCTGGTCTGGACATAATAACCGGTAGCGGTCTGTTATCATTTATCAATACGTCATTCGATAATGACAGGACCATCTCGATCGAAAATGGTGGCCGCTTGGAGATTACTAACGGAACCTTAAACAATATAGCCATGTCCGCATCACTGGGACCCGCATTACCCCCAGGAGAAATCAACATCAACAGTGGAGGTGTGCTAAGATTATCCGGTGCCACCCTTAACAATGAATCAAAAATACAGATTGGTGAAAATGGTTTACTCGATGTCTCGATGG
>Ga0302246_1002887_pt1 | contig 9846 bp, 9 predicted proteins | sample AAG_UR_Trp_MG_FD_193533 | JGI IMG/M metagenome (GOLD analysis project Ga0302246, IMG submission 193533) | Enriched activated sludge microbial communities from anaerobic digester in WTTP, New Holstein, Wisconsin, United States - AAG_UR_Trp | ecosystem: Engineered > Bioreactor > Anaerobic >...
ATACCGTAACGGCTGAAGTAATCCGGAAATATATTGCGTATCACCGTGAACAAGAAACTAAACCCCAGCAGTTAGAATTGTTTTAAAGCCTATGATGCCCCGCCCTGTGGGCGGGGTAATTCACTTGCCGTCGGGTGCGATACCGGCAGAGGTCACCAAATCGATGACAGTGATCTCCGGGGGGGCCAGGAAGCGAATGGGCGGTCCCCAGGTTCCGGTGCCGCGGCTGACATAAAGCCGAAAGCCGTTTGGAAACGTGTAGTCGCCGCTGTGATAAGGGAACAAGAGGCGGGTAAAAAGACCAAAGGGGAAGATCTGGCCCTTGTGGGTATGTCCCGAAAGCTGGAGGTCCGCAATACGGACCATCTTCGCATCGATCAGCGGCCTGTGTTTCAGGAACAGGGTAAAACGCCTGTCCGGAAGGGTGGGCATCGGATCTGCGGTGGTTCCATCCGGGGCCGGATGTTTCTGAAGTCCCTTCCGGTCATCGACGCCGGCCAGGGTGATCCAATGGTTCACATCCGCCCGTTCACCCTGCAAAACGATGAACCCGGACCACTTCAGCCATGTCACTGCCCGTTCCAGACCGACGTAGAATTCGTGGTTTCCCGTAACGGCGTACTTTCCGAAAGGAGGATTAAGTTGCCGAAAAGGGGCAAGCTGTGGGGAGAAAGAATCCGGTTGGCCGTCGATCAGATCGCCCGTACAGACCAGGAGGTCAGGTTTCGTTTCTCTGATGGATGCAATGATCCGGTCGATCTGGTTGGCCCGGGTGGTGATGCCCAGATGGAGGTCCGAAATCTGAACGATGCGGAAACGGCCAATCTCCATAGGAATCTTTGCCGATGAGATCACGAGGCGTTCAGTTTTAATGTGCCGGGCCTCATACATTCCATAGATGCAGATCAGCAGGGCCATACCGGTGGAAAGAAGGAAAACCGCCACGGAAGAAAGGACAGGGATATGAACCTGTTTCGTTGAGAGGTTTCCAGCCAGAAAAGCCAGCCCGTGGTAAAGATCGGCCGTCAGGGACATGCAGAAAAACAGGAACAAAAAACCCATCCAGAAGTAAGCCATACGGGCAAAAAAACGGGTAAGAGCATCCTGGCGGCAGGTTTCGATGACATGAACCAAAATGGGCGACAGAAGCATCAAAACGAGAAAAAGCGCCAGAGGAAAGAGCAGCCAGGGGGTAACGGGGGAGAAGGCACTCCTGCATTTGAGGAAGAAGTAGAGATGGATACTTCCGTATAAGGTGAAGAAAGTTAACAGGAAAAGACTCATGGATTTCACAAAGGCGCCGGCCTTTTATCGTCTTCCCTTCACATGGTGGAAGAAATCTCTACGGAAAGCCGCGATCATCCCACCGGGGTGGCATGGGGGGCAGGACTGATTCCCTACAGAATTTCAACCAGGTTGATGTCGAACGTCAGATCCTTTCCCGCCAGGGGGTGATTCATATCGAACGTAATCTGGGTGTCGGTGAAGGACAGAATCGTCGCATGGCGCAGGTGTCCGCCCCTTTCCCGGATCTGGAACTGTTCTCCGACCTCGGGTTCAAAATCCTTGGGCATCTGGGAACGGTCTTCCACCGAAACACAGCCCTCGATATAAGGGCCATAGGCCTCTTCCTGAGAGAGATGGACACTTTTCCACTCACCGACTTCCATGCCGATGATCGCTTTCTCGAAACCGGGAATGACTCTCCCCTCCCCCAGGGTAAACTGAATCGGCTCGTCCATAAGGGTCGTCATGAAGATGGAGCCGTCTTCAAACTTCCCTGTATAATTGACGCGAACCTTATCACCTTGCTTTGCGGTTGCCATGATGAAATCCTTTCTGCACCCCGTTGAGGGAAATTATTGTGCCTCGAATCCAATCAGCGAAAAGCGAAATGGTTTCGGGAAAAATACTGATATTCGTATATCCCTTTTCTTGTCAAGAAATAAAAGCAGATCCTTGTGGCGGGTGGTGGTACAGTTTTCTCAACACGCTTCATCTGTTGATGGACGCCTTCCGTGTTTTCCGGTAATGGTCGTTATTCCCTACCACAATAGAAAAAATGAACCTGCGGTCTTGCGCATTTGGATAACACACTATATAAATCACGTTATAATGGCCTTGTAAAAATTCGAAAAACATTCTAATCGTCATTCCGGGTGAAAGAGAAAGATCTCATATTTGAGAGATTCTTCACCGCTTGTGCTCTTCAGGATGGCAAGGTAAAACCTTTTTACGGGTTCGTCATCTTATGGTTGGAGATAAAAAAGACTTTTGTGCGGGAACCGATGCCACAAGGAGAGGGCCGTACGTTTATGTTTGATGTGTCAACACTGAAAGAGTACCTCATCCCCGTTTCCATGGTTTTGGGCGGATTTCTCCTGGGTATCGTTCTGGAAAAGATCATTCAGGGGGTGCTCAAGCGCGTTATCCGTGAAACCAAGTGGGAAATGGACAGAAATATCGGCCATGCCCTTCATGGGACCTTGATGCTCATTTGCATCCTGATCGGTGTTTACGGAGCCGTTCATGTCATGACCCTTGACCCGCAGATCGTTGCCGTTGTCCACAAAGCCCTTCTCGTCATGGTCATTCTCATTGTTACGGTTGTTATGATGAGATTCTCCGCCGACTTGGTTGAATTGTACAGCCGCCGGGTCGGGGGTGTTTTCGTTTCGACAAGCATTTTCACTCACCTGACGCGTTTCATTGTTTTCCTTATCGGCATGTTGATGGCCCTGCAATCTTTGGGAATCTCCATTGCCCCGATCCTGACGGCTCTCGGAGTAGGTGGTCTCGCTGTCGCCCTGGCCCTGCAGGATACCCTCTCAAATTTTTTTTCCGGGATTCATGTCATTGCATCAAAACAGGTCCGTCCCGGGGATTACGTGAAACTCAGTACGGGAGAAGAGGGGTATGTGACCGACATCACCTGGCGATATACAACCGTGCAGGCAACTTCGAACAACATGATTATCGTGCCGAATTCGAAACTGGCGTCGGCGATTGTGACGAATTACTATTTTCCGGAGAAGGAACTGTTTGTGGCGGTGCCCGTGACGGTTGCATACGGCAGCGATCTGGAAAGAGTCGAAAGGGTTGCCGTTGATGTGGCAACGGAGGTGCGCGATCAAACGGCGGGCGGTGTTCGCTCTTTTTTACCCGTCGTCAGGTTTCAGAAATTGGAAGGATTCGGTGTATCATTAAACGTCGTTTTCAAGGTAGAGGAATTTAACGATCAGTTTGCCGTCAGGCATGAGTTCATCAGAAAATTCCATCGGCGGGCCTGCGATGAGGGAATTATGTTTGTTCCCCTGTCCAGGGATGGATTGACCTGACTTGTATTGTGCCGTTTCTCTAATGATGAGGGAAATAAGCTTATTTAAGGAAAGTTGACGAAGATTGATGAACAAGAAAAATGGAAATAATGATCATTTAACTCATGGAACGGAAGCGAACACCGCCGGGAGAAATGCGGCATCCGGTCCGGCCGAAAATATACGAAAGTTAAAATCAGGGGAAAAAGGCCGGAAGACCTCTCCGGCTGTTTCGGAGACCGCCATGGCGTCGGTTCTGGGACAAGTGAGCGATCTCGTTATCGTGACCGATTTAACGCTCCTGGTGACCTATTGCAGTCCTTCCTTTTACGCCGTTTCGGGTTACGAACCCGAAGAAACCCGGAATCGGTCCCTGGATCGCTTATTGGAACCGGAATCGTTCGTTTTGATCCGGAGACTATTGTCGAAAGAGGCCGACCCTGTTCATCCTGTTGAATTGGCTTTGCATGCCCGGGACGGCCACACCGTATTTCTGGAAACGAGGCTGTCCGTGCTCCGGGATGAAAAAGACGTCCCGTCGGGTGTTCTTTTCGTGGCAAAGGAGATTACGGATCACAGCAGGGTGGAGACCTCGTTAAAACTGATCGAGCACAGGTATCAGGAGCTTTTCGAATCCTCCAATGATGCGATCATGATTCTCAATAAGGAGGGATTTTTTGACTGCAACCAAAAAACCCTCGATGTTTTTGCCTGTCCGAGCAAAGAAAGTTTCGCCACGTTCCATCCGTCCGATCTGTCACCGCCTGTACAGCCGAATGGTGATGATTCCGTCGATGCCGCGAACCGGATGATCGATCTTGCCATGGAAAAAGGAAGCCATGCCTTTTCCTGGGTGCATCGCCGCCTGACAGGCGAGTCGTTCCCTGCGGAGGTGAGCATGAGCCGCCTCGCCCTGGAAGGCAGGTGGGTTATTCAGGCGGTTGTGCGTGATGTGACCGACCGCATTCGGGCCGAAGAGGAGACCCTCAACGCGGAACGCCGTTTCGCCGACATTATCAACTTCCTGCCCGATCCGACCTTTGCCGTCGATCTGGAAGGACGGGTCATTGCCTGGAACCGGGCCATGGAAAAATTGACCGGTGTCCGGGGAAAGGACATGATGGGGAAGGGGGATTATGAATATGCCCTGCCTTTCTATAGAAAACGCCGGCCCCTGATCATTGACATTCTGCTGAAGAATAAACCGGAGGAAACCAAGAAGTATCAGAAAGTCCACTGGGAAGAGGGAGCGCTTTATTACGAAAACGATAGTGCCATCGAAGTCGGCGGCAGAAATCGATACCTGTGGTCGAAAGCCAGCCTCATTTACGATCACAGCGACCGGGTCATCGGCGCCATTCAGACGATTCGTGATATCACGGACCGCAAGGAGATGGATTTGACCGTCATGGAGTCGGAAAAGAAGTTTCGTACCCTGTTCGAATCCTCCAACGACGCCATCATGATGCTGGATAAGAAGTCGTTCTTCGATTGCAATGAGAAAACTCTTGAAATTTATGGATTCCGGTCCAAGGAAGAGTTCGTCAAGTATCATCCCGGAGAGGTATCTCCGGCCTTTCAGCCCGACGGGGAGCCCTCAGTCGAAAAGGCGAACCGGATGATCGATCTTGCCCTGGAAAACGGAAGCCATGCCTTCACCTGGATCCACAAGAAAGTGGACGGCACCCTTTTTCCCGCAGAAATTCTGTTGAGCCGCTTTGAACTTGGCAGCAGGTCTGTGGCCCAGGCAGTCGTCCGTGATATTACGGAACGGGTTCAATCCGAACTGGCTCTGAAACGGAGCAAGGAGGAACTTGAAGTGAAATCCGCCTATCTGGAGGAGGCAAACACGGCGCTCAAGGTTCTGCTGCGCCGACGGGAAGAGGATAAGACGGCCCTGGAGGAGGATGTCCTGGCGAATATGAGGAGCCTGGTTCTTCCCTACATAGACAGATTGAAACAGGGATTAACCGGAACGGAACAGCAGGCCTATCTCCAGGTCCTGGAGGCCAACCTGAATAACATCATTTCACCCTTCCTCCGGAATATTACCCTGGCCCACTTCAACCTGACGGGTCGGGAGATTCAGATTGCCAATCTCGTTAAGGAGGGGCGGACGAACAAGGAAATATCCGAGATGCTCAACCTGTCCATCCGGTCCGTTGAATTTCACCGGGACAATATCCGGAAGAAGATGAAATTGGACCACCGGAAGGCCAACCTCCGGGTTTTTCTCCTGTCTTTGTCGTAATGTCACAAACGAAGATTTGCGTGGCCGTGTTCGTTCTACAGGCGGTGTGCGGTGGTGATGCTTTTACGCCTGGAACCACTTTTTCATCCGGGGTTGTTCATCGTTTTGCCAGTGGGCGGACTGGCGGATGGAGAGAAAAAGGGCGAAGAGATCGTCCATGGTCTTGATAACCCGTTCGATCAGGTAAATCCGTTCGAGACTCCTGCCTTCCAGGTCTTTTTCGTCGGCCATCTCGACCGTCTCCGGCAGCTTCAGGGACTGGAACGCGTACGTGTCAGCTTTGAAGGTAAATTCCCAGGTGTCCGCGTCGATCCGCAGGCGGATCCGTCCCTCCTTGATTTTCTTTCCCTGGCGGAGGGCTTCTTTCCCCTCCTTCAGATCCGTGTTGGCCCCGTGACAGGTGACCGTTTCGGAGTTGATTCCGTCTCCTGATTCGAGGACGAGACGCCGGAGAAAAAGCACCTCAATGTCTCCCCGGTCGGGGAGCTCGATGAAGCCGCTGCGTTCTTCCGATTTGAACCAAAGCCAGGTCAGAAATTCCCGGCCGATCGTTTCGGGATCGATGGGGGAAACGGATTCGGGTTGCCCATCCCGGGACCCGCCAGGTGTTTGAATGTTTTCCCAGGGAACGAGAAGAATGGGGGTGAACCCGAAGGATTCTTTGAATATTTCCAGGAAATCCAGGCAGGCGGGTTCTGAAAGGGATGTGAAGATAAGCCATTTCCCCGAGATGGACCAGCAGATGTCATAAAAGGCCGGGACGGGAAGGCTCTTTTCCAGAATGGAGTGCTGGACGCGATCCCGGATATCCTGTTTCTGCTCCCGGTAGATGCGTTCTTTCCCCGTTTCCTGAAGATATTTCTTTTCCGCCGCCATGGCCTCGACCTTCAACAATGACGCCGGGATGGCTTTGCGGTCCACCCGAAGGGTAAACAGGAGAAAATCCCCTTTCACGTGCCGGGCATAGCCGAAAGTCGTATCGAGAATGTCTTCCATGCCGGTCCAGCCCATGATTTTCTGGCGTTCCGACGTTTCCAGGCCCGAAAAGGAAAAGCGGCTCAGGCGTTCGTGAATAAAATCCAGAAAACGCTCCGGCGGATCTTCTTTCATGCCATATCTGGAAAAAGTAAGCGATCCCTTGAGAATTCCCATATCAATCCCCTTTTTGCTGTAAAATTATAACAATGTTTCTATGGTGCCGTCGTGGTAAGATTGTCCCGGTGCGATACCTTTACCAGCGGCGGAGTGGACTCGACGGATGCAGACCGGGTTATCCCCAAGGCCTCTTTCAAAAGTTGGGCGGCTTCCCGGTTTCGTTTTCCAGACGTTTTCGCCCCCATGACGACGATAATATACCGCAGTTTTCCCTTCCGGGCCGTGACGATGGTATGGTAACCTGACACCCAGGTGAAGCCCGTTTTCAGACCGTCCACTTCAGGGTATTTTCCCAGGAGCCGGTTACGGTTTGGTTGGGTGATGTTATTATAGGAATAGGATTGCCGGGAATGCAGGGTGAGGGTCCAGGGAAAGCGGCGGATGTAGTTGGAGCTCAGGATTGCCATGTCCCGGGCCGTTGTGATTTCCCCTTTGGCCGGTAGCCCGTGGGGATTGACGAAGACACTGTTTTTCATGCCCAGCTGACGGGCCTGCCGGTTCATCCGTTCGACAAAGCGTGGAATATCTCCACAGACATGTTCCGCCAGCGCAACTGCTGCGTCATTGGCGGAGACGATGGCCATTCCCTTCATTAATTCTTCCAGATCGACTTCCGTCCCCGGTTCCAGGAACATCTGCGATCCCCCGGCTTTCCAGGCCTTCTTGCTGATTTTAACGCGATCGTGAAGGCGGATTTCTCTCCGCTGAAGCGCATCCATGATGACATAAAGGGAAAGAACCTTCGTCAGGGATGCCGGCTGTATGGGCTGATCGATGTTTTTTGCCTTGATGATGGCGCCTGTTGTGGCATTGACGACGAAATACGATTTGACACCCAGGTCGGCGGCTCTTTTGGCATGAGCCGTGCCGGTACCGATGAATAAAAAAACGAAAGAAATGAGAAAAATAACGTATCTGTGCATAGGCCTCGACCCACAGTCCCGATAAACTTCAGCCACATGGAGCTGACCGGAACAAGGGCGGATGAATAAATAAGCCATTCCGCGTTGCCTGTCAAGAAGTCTTCATCCCGATCGAATCGATATGAGAAATCCTGAATGGTAACAGAAAGATCCATATCACGAGATAAGATGTGTCCCCGGAATGGTTTGTGATTGCAATAAATCAGGATTGGGCATAAAAAACTCGTATCACGAAAGGATCGAGAGAAATGGCAGGCATATTTGAAATTCATATCAAGACACACTTTGCGGCGGCTCACACCTTGACCGGTTATCCCGGCGACTGTGCCCGCCTCCACGGTCACAACTGGCATGTGGAATTGTTTGTGCGCTGTAAAGAATTGGACGATATCGGTATCGGCATCGATTTTCGGGTTGTCAAAGAAAAGGTGGCCCGGATTCTGGAGGGTCTCGATCATCGCAATCTCAATGATCTAAGCATGTTCAGGGGCGTGAACCCAACGTCGGAGATCGTTGCCCGCTACCTTTACGGAGCCCTTGTCCGGGAATTGAACAGTGACCGGGTTTGGATTTCCAAAGTAAAGGTTTCCGAAACGGAAGACGCCGGAGCGTTTTACTGGGAGGAATAGGGTGTCTCTCGTTGTGAATGAAATCTTCTACAGCCTTCAGGGTGAGTCGTCCCATGCCGGCCGTCCCTGTGTTTTTGTCCGCCTGACCGGTTGTAACCTCCGCTGTTCCTATTGCGACACAAAGTATGCTTATGAGGAAGGGAAGGAGATGGGCATCAACGAGATTGTTGATCGCCTGTCGGTTTATCCCTGTCGCCTTGTGGAAGTCACGGGCGGCGAGCCGCTGATTCAGGAGGGCACCCCTGCCCTGGTTCAGGCATTGCTGGAGCGAAATTTCGAAGTATTGCTGGAGACCAACGGCAGCCGGAATATTGATTTCGTCGACCCGCGATGTGTCCGGATCGTCGACATCAAGTGCCCCTCCAGCGGGGAAGAGAGAAAGAACGATTTTGAGAATCTCACGCGGCGGACTTTACAAGACGAGATAAAGTTTGTCATCCAGGACCGTTCGGATTATGATTATGCCGTCGGGGTTCTATCCCGGTATGAAAAGGCCCATTCGGGGTACCGGCCGCCGCTTTTTTCGCCCGTCTTCGGGCAAATGGCCCCGGCTGTCCTGGCGCAGTGGATTCTCTCCGATGGATTGCCCGTCCGGATGCAGCTCCAACTGCACAAATTAATCTGGGGCCCTGATCGAAAGGGCGTTTAGAGGGACGGAATGAAAGAAGAAAAGAAGGCGGTTGTTCTGTTAAGCGGCGGTCTCGACTCGACCACGCTTCTGGCCATGGCCCGGCAGGAGGGGTTTCTCCTGTACGGCCTGACCTTTTGCTACGGCCAGCGTCACCTGCATGAGCTTGAGGCGGCAAAGCGCGTGGCCGAGTACTTCCAGGTACGGGAGCATCGGATCGTGGACATCGATCTGCGTGCTTTCGGAGGGTCCGCCCTGACGGATGATATTGAGGTTCCCAAGGGGAACGGGATTAGCGGTTCGGTCGGCATTCCCATAACCTACGTGCCGGCGAGAAACACGATTTTTCTCAGTTATGCCCTGGCCTGGGCGGAGGTGCTCGGGTGCGGTGATATCTTCATCGGGGTGAATGCCGTCGATTACAGCGGTTATCCCGATTGCCGTCCCGAGTTTGTCGAAGCTTTCGAGAAGCTGGCGAATCTGGCGACGAAAGCTGCGGTGGAAGGGAAAATGGCCGTTTCGATCCGGGTGCCGCTGATGTTTTTATCCAAGGGCGAAATCATCCGGGCAGGTCTGAAACTGGGGGTCGACTATGGACTGACTCACACCTGTTACGACCCGACTCCCGACGGCCTGGCGTGCGGACGCTGCGACAGCTGCCTCCTGCGGAAAAAGGGGTTCGCCGAGGCGGGCCTGACCGATCCGATTGCCTACGCACCCCTGCCGGGGGCGTGAATAAAATTCAAATTCTGTCAGTTATTTAACAACTTTTTGTTCTGATGCCATCGTTCCTGTCAACATTCTTTTAACCTTGATTTTTTGTTTTCTTACTTCGGTAAACAGCCGCAATATTCCAGGCCGGATTCGAAGAGGAAAGGAGGTGAACGGAATGGGGACCCTGAAAAAAAGTACCTTGAGTGAGCGTTCCAAGCGGAAAGAAGCC
>Ga0302246_1002902_pt1 | contig 9788 bp, 10 predicted proteins | sample AAG_UR_Trp_MG_FD_193533 | JGI IMG/M metagenome (GOLD analysis project Ga0302246, IMG submission 193533) | Enriched activated sludge microbial communities from anaerobic digester in WTTP, New Holstein, Wisconsin, United States - AAG_UR_Trp | ecosystem: Engineered > Bioreactor > Anaerobic >...
GATGATAATATCATTTCGTGAATCGTTGGCAGGTATAACTCCCGGAAAACTGCGCACCATACGAGCAGGGTCTCCCAGTGAGCCGGCGAACCGAAAAGTCTCTTCCGTGCTGAAAGTTCTTGCTCCCGTGACAGTTAACTTGTTAATAGGCTGACTTTTATCGTGCTTGGCCACCACTTCTACACCTTGCAGCTCTAAGAATGAAGGTTCCAACACCACATTCAGCACCACTTCTTTACCTGTATTGACCAATATATCAATCTCTTGCATTAGAAAGCCCACACTGTTAATTCTTAGTTTTTGTCTTCCCACGGGAACTCTGAAAGCGAAATTACCTTGTTCATCCGTTACCGTTCCTATGGAAGGGTTGCTCCCAACAACATATATGGAAGCCTGAATCAACTCATGAGCAGGATCACCGGAAACCACAACACCCCTTACTGTTTCCACAAATTTTTCCTGTGCCATACTCACTGATACTGACAAAAATATAACTAATAATATCCACAATTTTTTCATATCAAAAATCATTTTTATTAAACAAAATAATTCAACATTACAACCCAAAAATATCAGCAGTGAACCTTGCAAAACGAGCTTGCTGTCTGGTCGTCTTAGTTGGTTACAAATTGAAAGTTGGGTGCTCAATCTAAGAAATCATATAAATACCGAGTATCTCTCTATTTAACAAGGCACCTGTTAAAGAGATACTTACAAGATGCGATTATAATAACGTCAACGAACTTAAAATAACTAGTTAATAATCTGTGGGTATTAAGTGCCCACTTGAGAAATAATAAAAAATTATGTCTTTTAAATAGAGTACATTAGACTTCAATATAGTTGTCACAGTTGGTCGGCACCAATATTTTTTTCCTGGATATATGAATTGACATATCTGTCTTTTCTTCCTTCTCTTGCTAAATAGATAAAGACAAGTATTATCCCAATCAGGTTAAGTCCAATTCCGAGACCTAATAAAAAGCCCTGAGTAAAATCTCCAAGAGCACTTGACACGACACTGTCAAAAAAATCTTTTGATACATATAATACATTACCCAATACTATAAGCGTAATACCTATTTTTAAATCTTTCATTTAACAAATCTCCTGTTATTTTGATTTATTCATAAAATCATCTAAGGCTTTATTTATTTCATTACCATGACCTTTCATCATATGTCCACCGTCAGGAAATGTTACTAATGTAAGATTAGGGAAGCGATGTTCTGAAGCTTCAACTTTCTTGAAACTGGCCACATTGTCATCCTCCGAATGAACAATTAATGTTGGAACTTTCAATTCTTCAACAGGATACTCTTCAAAATTCTTTTCCATATCAGGATTTGTCTTTTTCCCATCTAAAACCACTCCCTCTTTTCTTTCCGCAACAGGCATAATATCTTTTGCTGTTGATGCCGGCATACCCATAACCACTGGCATAAGGGGACTAATTAAATACATGGCGTAATTTGATAGAAGCGGTTTGGGGGGAGCCTGATATTCCAGATATTTATCCGGCTTTTCAATAACCGGCATCGCGGAACAAAATAGAATTAAACCTTTAACCCGTTCAGGATAATCTAACGCGAAACGAATAGCCGGAGTGCCACCGGCAGAAGTTCCCAGAATAAATACCTTGTCAATCTCTAAACTATCTAACAATTCATTAAAAGCCTCAGCCTGCTCTTTTGGCGTCCCATCATTCTTTACACTGGAATTCAGATACCCAAAACGTGATGGTGCTATTATACGGTTTTTTTCAACCCTGTTCTTAATATTCTCATAGGCCTGATCATAACCACCAAAAATTCCATGAACAGATAGAATAACTTCACCTTGCCCTTCGTCTATATAAGTAATCTTGCCGTAGGATAATTCTATTTCTCTCGTATTGTATGCATTCAGTTTTTCTTTGGCTTTCCTTAAATCCAAAGAACATCTAACACCCTGTATTAGAAGATATATGGCAAATATCATTACAACAGCAAGCAATATTTTCTTCATTTCCATTTCGGCTCATGTTTTATTCAAACACATTAAACTCTATTTTATCGACTATTCCCTTGTAATATTCAAAATCACCTTCAGGCAAATGCCACATAACTTTCACTTTTTCGGAAATTCTTAAGTTGTCCTGCTTTTTATAGCTGTCCACGATAATCGAGAACTTAACTTTCTTATAGCTGTTTTTGCCGGTTGTAAAATACCGGTCGTAAGTTTCAAAATGTGTAAATAACCCTTCTTTGTTAAAGTAGAATATCCCTGAAACTTCAATTTCATTATCTGTAAGTACTCCTCTGACAGAGTAATTATCTATCTGTTCCCATTTCACATTATCAAGGAGCAGATAGCCCGGGATAAGCATAAACTCACAGAATGTCGTTATCAGTGCCGATTGAGCCACTTCTTTACTGTTATCGAAAGCTACTTTAATCAAATTCAATAGCTTTCCGTTTATCTCCCCATATCCATCCCGATATAAGTCTCTTGCTGCCACAGGCATAGTTAAAAATTTCATATAGGCTACCCTGGCTATGGGCTTCACGGAATTGAATTGTGTTGTATGAAGTTTTCCCCAATCTTTGGTTAGCGACATTTTTAACCAGGTTTCAGTCCAATAAACATTGGCATTTACGGGAACAGGCATGTTAATGTACCCGCAAACCCGAAGGAATTTTTTCAAAGGTTCAGGAAGCTCTTTTATTAATTCTTCGGTAAAAAGTTCAATCTTATGTGCTTTATTCCTTTCTACCAGTTTGGATTTGTCTTTTATGAAAACTCTTTTCATCCGCATATAGTTTTATTCTAAAGGTCCCCGCTCAAGCGGGAGAACCCACATGTTTGAAAATTATATACATAAGTGTTTGTGCATTTCATACATGTGGGTTTCATTATTCACTCTCTCTCTTATGTAATCATTAAGTATATGATTGAATTCCATGGAATTATCATAATTTGCATTGTGCGAAGCATTTTTTATCACTTTTAATCTGGCATTTGTCGCCTTCGCCCAGTTCTGATTGTATTTTGCAACCAATCCAACTTTATCAAACTCTCCATAAGTTAACAGGATAGGGAAAGGAAACTGAACGCTCTCCTTAACCTTCAAAAATTCCTGATAAACCGCATTGGTTGCATTTAGCATATCCTTTTTACTTAAACTCACCAATGTTTTGTACATATTATCCCGCGCTTCCGGAGTTACAGCCACTTTTTTCGGGCAAACTTTGCGATAAAGTGAATAAGGATACAATTTTGCAATAGTCGCAAAATGTTTTACCCAAAAGAGTTCTGATTTTTTATAGTATTTCAAACCCAAAGGTGTGGTTCCGACACCAACAAAGCCATGCACATTATCGGGATATTTATTGATAAATGCCTGTGAAATAAATCCTCCCCCCGATTGCCCAACAAAAATAAGTTTGCTTGCACATTCCTTTTCGATTATCTGATTTAGCCCGTCTACAACATTATCATACGTAAAGTTTTTATAGGGAATTGATTTCCCGTGTAAAGGAATATCCCATAGTAATATTTTATATCTGGATGTAAAAAAATCAATTTGTTTTTCAAACAATGAATGGTCTGCTGTCAAACCATGACAGAAAACAATGCACAAATCTGAATTTATTCGATTTTTGCTAAACCAATAATAAATCTCACCATTTGGTGTTTTTAATGATTTCTCTTCGAGCATGTTCGTCATCTTATTCTATTATGAAACGTTCCCCTGAAATAATTACATCCTTTAAGATTATCATCAATAATGCTTATGAATTGATTTGTTTTAGTTTTACAATTTTACTCCCGCGAACAATTAACCAAATGGCAAAAGTTACCTCCCAAAGTCCGCCGGGAGCAAGAAGGTACATGCTCCATTCTTTTCCAAACAGCTCCATCAGAAAGCCAAAGGCAAAAACGGCATAGCCTATCACACCCCAAATCGCGAGCCAGGATGGTGTAATTTTGTGTTTAAGCAATGCCAAACACATTGGAATACTGCCAATTCCCAAAACCAGCATTGCAGAAAAATATCCCGGGTCATCTGATACATTTCCGTTTAAGAATATTGTTGAAAGTGCTAAAGCCTCAAATATTCTTGTAAAAAGATAAATATTGCCAACCGTTGGATTGTATCGTTTCAATGTTCTTCTCAATAAAATCCCGATAAACAGAACCATCACCGAATTGGAGACAATTAGTAATGCACCTAAGTACTTTTCAGGATTATCAGTACTTTCGAATAATTGTCTTCCGATACCATAAGCTAAAAAGGCCAAAAGAAAGAAAACCCCGATTAATCCGGCATTAAAAACTGTAATTGAATTGCCTTTATCTTTCATCTCTTCAGTATGCGTTGTGTTAATGAAATCATTGTCCTGAAAGAGATGTCGGGATGTGCTGTTTGATTTACGGTTCCGGCGATATAAAGATTTTCCTTTGGACTGTAAAATGCCAAAGCACCTGAAAGTCCTGAGTGTCCTATAAAATATGGAATTGCGCCTGTAGGATCAAAAATCCGGGGAAGTTTGAACAGATGAATGCCAACACCTGCACGCATTGGGGGGAAAATCTTGTTCCATTCCTGCAGTTCGTCGATATAGGCTAACGGGAACAATTTGCCTGTGAAAAATGCTTCAATGAAAAGAAGCATATCGGCAGAAACTGAAACCATCCCTCCGTCTGCTCCAAAAGATGTCATTGCTTTGGGGATATTCAATTTCTTGCTTTTGTGATATAACATCATGGGTGTTTCATCAGTTGCATCCTGATAGAGGTAGGTTTTTGACAAATCAAGTGGTTGAATTATACGCTCCTGACAGTTTTCGGAATAGGACTTGCCCGTTATGGATTCAATGATTTTTCCCAAAAGCTGAAAGTTGGCATCAGAATATTTTGCTTTTCCTTTTGTTCCAGGTGCAAAAAGAGGAGACATTTTTTTTGACCTTTCAATTGCTTGTTCAAAAGTCCAGAACTGGTCATTACCTGCCATTATTTCATTTTCCAGGCTCTTCCCGCTTGCTCCTTTGTCTTGAAAATAGTCAGGAAGACCCGATGTGTGAGAAAGTAAGTGTCTGACAGTTAGTTTTTCGGAGTAATCTTCCCCTCTGTAAACATGTAGTCCGGATAAAATTGAAGCATCAATGTATTTACTTATTCTGTCTTCCAGACTTAATTTGCCTTCTGCTCTCAGTTTCAGAATTATCGCAGTGGTAAATAATTTCGTGGTGCTTGCAATAAAGTAAGGTCGGTCTATGGTTAAATTACCCGATGCCCCTTGCCAGGTAACTCCATCTTTATTAAAAGCAAAAGATGTCCCGAATACTTTTTTGGCATCAACTATTTTATCCAGGACGGTCTGAAGTGATTTATCTTTTCCCGTTGTCATTCTTATATGGGTTTTTGTTTTTTCTATTCTTTATAAAATCAAACATAAGTATTGTTAAAGACAATAGAGTACTGACAATTACAACCCAGTAGCTATATTCATCGTACTTGTTGTCAGCTAATGTGTTCACCAACATTATTATAAAAAGCGCCAGATAAACAACCCAGAAGTTTCCAAGAAAGACATAGCTCAGTCCCAGTAACAATCCGATAAATCCCATAGTAGCGGCTAACTCAATATCCTGAAACAGGGAATCAACATAAAATGAGAGAAAGAAAAAGAAGCTTATTGAAAAAACTAACAATACGCTTTTAATTTTGTTCTTATTCCAATCCTGTATCATGTTAGGAATTAATAAAAACGCGAACAAGCCAATTCCCAGAGACATAGGGAAAAACAGCAGTATATATTTCAGAATCAAGCTCCACGAATATTTCAAATCAATGGCTTTAACAAAAGCTCCCGATAATATTGTTGAAAACACTATTGCCAGGATCAGGAAAAGATAACCTGCTATTCTGTTTGAACCTGGTTTATTGTAGCTCCAATGAAATCTGTTCTTTAAATATATTGGGATAAAACAACCGATCAGACCTGTAAAAACAACAGAAAACAACAGGCTTGACAGTAGTGAGTATCGCGTTTTTATACTTATTAGCTGAGAGACTCCCCAGCCAATATAAAAAGCAGTAATCGAAAAGATTAGTAAAAAAGAGGATTTCGTTTTCACACATCTAAAAGTCAGATAAATACAAAAATACTCGCCTTATATATAACCAGGAGAGAAAAGGTGTTAAGTTTTTATGAAGATTTTGTTTCATCAGTATATAATTATTATTTCAATGGTCTGATGCCTGCCTGTCGGCAGACAGGGAACCCACATGTTTGAAAATTATATTCATTACGTGTTTGTGTATGCAATTCATGTGGGGTTCAAGATGAAATTGTCAAAGTATAGTATAAAAACTATGACAAAGATATTGCCTATACGTTCCTGTCATCAAACACAAAGATTTATTAAGTGTCGATCAACTCTTTTATCTTCTTAATGCTAATTTTTTTAGGTTTAACTGTTATCATATTCGGGCCAGAGTAGTAACGAATATATATCTTACTTGCCTTTTTGATTTCCATCATAGTTGAAACCGGTATCTTGTAGCTGAATCTGGTAATTTTCCTGTTGTTTTCTGAATACCCCGTGATTACAGAAACGGTTGTTGAGTCTAAGGTTTGGATATCAGTACTGTTTTCTGAAATGGTTTTCACATTTTCAAGTTCAATTCTATCAATCACCATGGGATATGGCTTATTATCAATAATCAAGACTGCCTTCTCATCAAATTTGAAGCTGGAACTGGTCAGGGACAGAACGTCATAGGCGCGATAAGACACATTATTGTTTTGATCTACTTCCTTAACGATTGACTGAGTGAAATAGAAAGGCATTCTTCGATCCCGGTCTTTACAGTCATATTTGAGTTCAAATCTTTTGGTTGAGTAAACAATATCCTCTTCCGAGTATATCTTGTTAAATGTGGAGCAGCCTGATAACATTATACAAACCAGACCTGGTACAATGACCAGGTTTGGTACACCGAATTTGATTTGCTTTTTCATTTCAACGAATTACATCATCATCTGACACGGATAAAATACTCATTATAGTACTCCCAACCTCCATCATGTTTTATTGCAAGAGTATCGTGTTGAAACCAATACTGATAAGTGAAGCTCCATTCATCTCCACCATCCTCTTTCCCAAAAATTGTAACAGAGGTATTTGTCGCTGAATAATTACACCTGGATATTTCGTTTTCATTTACGTCATATTGAATTCTTATATTGTCCATAGTATATTCTTCAAATCTTTGGTCTTCGTCAGGGATGTCGTAATCACCACCAGCCATTATATCATAACCTTTTACAAGCCTCCATTTCCCAATAAGAATATCATTGTTTTCTTTCCCGCATGATAGAAAAATTATTGATGCCAAAATCATCAGAGCAGCCTTTTTCATAGTATTATGTATATAAGCTTAATCGTTATGTGCATCAGGGCCTTAAAAAGGTTAAAGCCTAATTACACTATGGATAATTACACAAAAATCGTTCCATATTTCAGCATTACTGCATCAGTGTTCATCTGTATGCCAAATTCGCACTTTTTTATGAATGGACTGATATTATTTTTATGATTTTCATAGTCTGAGGAAATATTCATGTTTGCTATCAGTGATATGTTCATAATGAAAACGGTTGAGTGTATGAAGCGTGGCAGTTTTTGTCAAAATTATTATCGTTTCAGGTAAAGAATTTATCGAATAACAATAAGCCAGTTATTGTTAATCGATAAAAATTCGTGTGAATGTAACCTTCTTAAACATAAGGTGTAATGCGCTCAAGATTCCAGGACATATTTTCAACCGCACAACACGTTTCATTTTAATTGGTTCTATTCGTCTCTGAGAAGAATATAGCTATTAGAATCCTGGCATTAAATGAATTATCTGAAAACCTATTATTGCTGACGCTTCGGTTATAAGTACATTTCCTCTGAGTCGCCGCGGCGCGTATTTTCGCACTCCTGGTGTAGAGGACCAATTGCATATACCGACCTGTTAGGGCGTCGTTGCCAGCCTGACAGCGGGAAGAATCTCTTGCAGCGAGCAATTATCTATTCTACAGATAATTGCTTAAGCCTGGTTGAATATTATAGGCTATGTCAAGAAGTTGCTTTCCTACATATGGTTTGAAATGGAGAGCATCGTAGAAATTGGATTTCTCATCCGAGATACTGTTGATTCCTGTAAAATCAAAGACATGATCGGCACCAAGGATAGACCGGAGAATTTCCAGATCGTCTTTATTAAAAGAAAGCTGTTGGTAGTTGGGTGATATGATAAATTTATAATCCGTACCGTGTTTTACAAATATGCTTTTTATCTCTTTCAGCATTTCAATATGATCATTGGTTATTTGTTGCCTGTATTCGCACTCTTTTCCGCTTCTTTCAGGAAATCTGTCCTGCCGTATTTCGTAATATCTTAATGAATCAGTATTGAGTTCCTCCTGAATGCTGAAATTTACATACTCGTTTGTAACAAGATCAATATACGACCTTTCATTCAGCAAACAATCAGACATGTAAGGTTTGAACTCATTCGTTAAACCATACACTACCATGGATCGGACTAAATTAACATCAAATATCTTCAGCAAATTCAAATACTGAAAATTGCACCACGAAGAACGGTATATCCGGGGATGCTTAACAAAAAGAACATTTTCTTTATCCAGTTTGTCAAAAGCATAATTATAATCTATCACGAATACCGCATTATCAATCCTGTCATTCATATGATCAATATACTTTATCTTGGACCAGATCCCAATTATATTTTCACGCGAGGCATCGAATGAAAAGACTTTTGCTGCATCCGGAAGATATGTCATCCACATACTGGGACGAACAAACAAGGCTGTTGATGAGCCGAATATAAATGAATTATATTTTTCCTTTTCCCTGTTCCTCATATAAACCTCTGACGAAACATAATCACGGTTTTTGGGTATGTGTGACCTCCTGTTAAAATCATCATACTTGAAAATGACCATGAATGGATCTATAGCGATATAGACCACGAGATATACCAGGAAAGGCGCCAGAAAAACCAATGTTTTTTTTATGTATCCTAACAGAGACCTCATTTTAATTAAAACATTTCATAAATAAATGATGCATTACCATCTAACTGGGTAAGAATCAGAAATAACCCTGCGTAATAAACAATTATTCTGACAGCCTTATTATTTACCCATAACATATGGATCTTTCTGTAGACTGAATTAAAATCATTCTGTAAAACTTCATATAATAGGAAAATAACCACTAAAGCCATGCTAAAAAGTAATGACTTGTTCAACAAGCTTATCTTTTGTATTTCAAGAGGACTGGAAATCTCCGAAAAGACCCGCCAAACTGATGGCAGGTCAGGAGCGAAGAAGAAAGTAAGGGATAATGCATAAAAGCAATAGGTAAACAGCCTTCCTGCCAACTGCCGGGAATAGCCCGGAATCAGTGAAAAAAGTTTAACCCGGAAATTTTTGGTTCTGAATTCATAGTATATAGCTAAAGCCTGTAAAACACCCAGTACCATAAAATTCCACCCGGCCCCGTGCCATATTCCAAATAAAATCCATGTCAGGAAAACAGCAATCACTGTAGCTTTTCCCTTGAGCCTTCTTAATCTGAAACTTGTTTGTTTGAAAACATAATCGTTAAACCAGGAAGAAAGTGAAATATGAAATCTGCGCCAAAATATTGTCATATTCTCTGAAAGAAAAGGTTTGTTAAAGTTTGGAGAAAGCTTTATTCCAAACGCCCTTGCAAATCCGA
>Ga0302246_1002924_pt1 | contig 9748 bp, 18 predicted proteins | sample AAG_UR_Trp_MG_FD_193533 | JGI IMG/M metagenome (GOLD analysis project Ga0302246, IMG submission 193533) | Enriched activated sludge microbial communities from anaerobic digester in WTTP, New Holstein, Wisconsin, United States - AAG_UR_Trp | ecosystem: Engineered > Bioreactor > Anaerobic >...
TTTTCAGATAATGAGACTACTTAAACTACAGCGAAAATCCATGCGAGCTTTTGTCGAAGCTGCTAAGGAAGTTGAACCGTTAATAACTCTTTCAAATTTTCGATGGTTTGTAAGGGAGATGAAACGAAAGAATCTAAATGCAGAACAACAAGCAGAATTCATGGATTATCTTATAGAAAATAATAAGGTATTGGTAGGAGAAAAGATACTTCTCGATACAAAGGATTTCGATATCATATTAAACGGATGGATTTTAAGAAAGGTTAAAGTCAAAGAAATATGATTACAGATGTATTTGATAAGATTAAAGATACAGCGTCTATAAACGAAAAGATAAATATTTTAAAAGAGAATGATAGTGAACTTCTTAGAAAGATTCTCTGGTATGCATATGACAAGAGGACCGTTTTTGATATCACCTCTTCTCAGGCAAAACAATATAAGAGTGGAATCGTAGAAGAGTTCCCTATGATATTCGATGCCATAATCCAGACTAGCGGTAGGATAGAAAAGCAGAAGATTATTATGGCTTTCTTACAGGATAGACATCCAAAAATTCAAAAGTATTTCTTGAATGTATTGGATAAAGACCTTGGAATAGGGTTGAACATTAAAAGCATCAATAAGGCATTTCCAGAACTCATTCCAGAGTTCAAGCTTATGTTGGCTCAGAAACAAACAAAAGAATTGTTTGTTAGGCATTTCATGGGCCAAAGATGGGCATATGTAAATATTAAGATTGATGGAATTCGTTGTGTAGCTGTAGTATCTGATACTGAAAAAAAGGTAGAATTTTTTAGCCGAGATGGTGCTACCTTAACTGACTTCTTAACTGAAAATATTCGTAATGATATTCTGAATAACTATGAGTTCTTTCGTGGAAAGCGATTGGATGGAGAAATATACTGTAAGCACTTTCAACAGTTAATGACAATCGTAACTAGAAAGGAAATTAGTACAGAAGCTATCCGGGTTAGAGATTCTGCAAGATATGCCATCTTTGACCAAATGACAAATGAAATTCTTGAAAATAGAATCCAGTTCATTTCCGCAATGCCGGAAATGACGTATATCAAACCGGTTAAGTATATAAAGATCGAATGTATTTATCAGCTTATTTTCGATCTATCACGAAAATATATTGAAAAAGGTGCCGAAGGAATCATTGTAAAACATCCAAAGTCGTTGTATGAATATAAACGTTCAAACAATTGGCTCAAGTTTAAAAACAAAGAATCCTTGGATTTGACAATTATCGGAACTGAAGCCGGTGAGACTGGTAGTAAATATGAGAATTGCCTTGGTGCATTGATTCTCGACTATAATGGGAAAGAACTTCGTTGTGGCTCTGGTTTCACAGACGAAGAAAGAATTAAATTGTGGAATGAAAGGGAGAAGCTTATAGGAAAAACAGCACAGATATCATTTATGGAAAAAACTAAAACTGATTCACTTAGACATCCAGTATTTGAAGTCATTAGATTTGATAAATAAGGAGATATACTATGCAATTGCTCGACATGCTTCGTCAAAATGACATTCCTCTTCTTCGCATTACCCACAAGGACATCTTCACTGGGCATCCTCATCTTCTGATTGTAACTCAGAAGGATTTCATGAAGATCGAAGACCTCAATAATAAGGACATCTTTCTTGTCAAGCTTCCAGTGGCATCGTTCTCATTCCACACCGAAACCCAGAAGGGTGACTATGTAAAGGGTGGAAAGGGAGAACTTAAGGAAACGCTGGTATGGTACGAACTGAAGAGCGAGGAATATATTCGCAAGGAAACGATCATCGCCATCAATACTATTCCCGTTGGAAGCGATGCCTACAAGGAAGTCAAGCAGATGATGGAAGAGATTGTTGCGAAAGAATCTGGAATCGTCCTTCCTCCTGAAAAAACCATCACAAAGTAATTGACATATTATATAAGTCATTGTAAACATAAACCATAGTTCTACAATAAATTACACAAAGGGGTATATAATATGTCGAAATTTGATCCTATGCTTTCTGGTATTAAGACTAATCTCAGTGATGTGGAAGGAGAGCTTTACAACTTCAGCAATCAGGGTAAGAAGAAGTCGGCTGCCGTTGCTCGCAAGGCGCTTCTGAATATTCAGAAGATTTGCAAGGTTCTCCGTCAGGAGATTCAGGCGCAGAAGTCGGCGCTCCCAGTTCGCCGAAGGGCTAAGAAAGCTGCACCAGTAGCCGCTCCTGCCGCTCAGTAAAACAGAATCAAAACAAAGATACGGGGGCTTCGGCCCCCGTATCTACATAAAGGAATGAATTCATGAAACAAGTCATACTGGTTGATGGTAATAACTTTTTCAGTAGAGGTTATCATAGTGCTAAATATGCAAATAAGAATATTGCTGAATTCATTCTGGAAATGTATTGCAATCTAATCAATAGATATAAAGAAGCAAGAGTTATATTTGCTTATGATACTACAAAGAGTGAAAGACGCCTTAAAATTTATCCAGAATATAAAGCCAATAGAAAAAGTAAAATGACAGAAGAGGAATATGCAGAGTTTAAGCGTTTATTAAATGTCTTTTTGGAAATAACAAAGTATAATGGTCATAGCATTCTTGATGGTTGTGGATACGAAGCAGATGATTATATTGCTTGTATATCCCAGATGTTAAAGAATCGCTATGATGTAATTATAGTGACAACGGATCATGACCTATTTCAGTTGGTAGATAAATACATTCGGGTTTATGATCCTATCAAGGGGATATATATTACATTAGATAACTTCTATAATATTCTTGAAGTAAGACCGGAATCATTTTTGGATTATAAGTGTATTCGTGGTGATGTGTCGGATAATATTCCCGGCCTTGAACTATTCGGAGAAATTACAACAAAGAAGTTTCTATTTGAATTTGTAAATTATGAGAACATGTATTCTGAATTTTCGAAGAAAGAAAAGCGGCTTAAAAAGGAAGAGTCTATTTTGAATAGAGACTTGTATGAACGCAATAAACAATTGGTAGACTTGTCACTTTATTTCAACGATGATAAGCTTAAAGGTATAATTAAGGAACGGGTAAGTAATACTACAAAAGACGAGAAAAAATTATATGAAGTTCTTGCATGTAATGAACTTTCTCACTACTTTAAGAGGTTGAAATGAGTGAACAAAAGAAGTTAGACAATATCAATAGCCTACTTGATATGGATGTGTTTTCACTCTTCTTTAAAAAGAAGAACAAGTTTAACTTCAAATATAAAATGTATGCACTAACCGAGTTTTTTAATATTGTAAATAAATCAAAGTCTTATGTATCTCTTAGAAATGCAGACAATAGAAAAATAAGATATATCTTACGAACATATAAAAATAAAATTTTATCAAGATGCCTGATTACCTACTATAAATTTTTCAATAGTGGATATATGGTAAAGGATGAAATAAAGTCATTTACAAACGAATTATCATCATTAAAACTCTACGAGGGATAGATTATGAGCGACAAAAATGAAATGATTAAGATTACAAATACAGAATTGGATGCATATAAAAATCGCAGGACATTCATTGATCGCTTAAATCAGAAACTTCAAATCCTACGAGAGAAACAGATTTATCAATCCCTTTCGGAAGGTACTAAGCTTCGTATTGATATGTTAAAGAAGATTCAAAACTGGATAGGACTTCTTGAAGCAAGGATATTCGATCCAAATGTATTGAATGAATTGAATGTAAAGCAAGTAATTAGTTTATTAAAGTTCACAGGAAATCTTTCGTTGAAATTACTTGCACAAACAAATGACATAGAAAAGATTTTCAAAATGTATATAGACTCTTCCATTGCTACGAAGAATATAGAAGAGAATATTACAACACAAACAGGGAAGCCATTGGACGATGAGAAGATAACAGACTTGAAGAAGGCTTTAATTGAAGCCCTTACAAAAAATATAAAAAATGGTGCGGAAGAAGCTGTTATTTCTACCGAAGAGAAAAATGTAATTGAAGTGGATAAGATAGATAAGATGGATATAGAGTTAAGCGACCTTCCAGATGTAGAAAGTATCCTACCAAATAAACCTAATACGCCCACGGTTTAAGGCCGCCGCCTATACGGGTCTCATCCTAGTAAATGTCGCCTTGTTGTGAAACCAAAAAAAAAAGACTACCGAAAGGTAGTCTTTTTGAAATTTACGCGATTTCCTTCCATCCAACATTATAGTCACTATTAAACGCATGTTGTTTGAATAACTCTGGATCATCTGGAGCAGTTACAACCCACTGTTAGAACTCAATCAACAAATTTTCTTCTGGATTGAATTCTTCTTTGTATTGTTGAATCATAGCACTTCTAACAGCATCTTTCCATGTTTCAGATTCAATAATCTCATCATGTAGGATATTATCAAAAGAATTACAGAAAGCAACGGCGAACTTTTTCATATTATATAACCTTGCTTTATCATATCATTTACTCCTTATATAATATTCGGCGTTCTTAAATTTTCTAATGTTTGGGATTTTTGTTTTCTTGACGATATTAGCTTCGTCGTCTGTTTCAACGACAAACTCACTATCTTCTGGAAACATCATCATGAAGATTTCTTCCTTGCTATATGAAGATGCAAGAAATTGACACCATTCCCATCTAATATGAACTTGATCCCAGAATTGACCTTTTGCATTTTGAATTTTGAATGGATATAATTCACACATTCTTATTTCTCCAATCTTTTAATATTAGTTATAGCCCAATCACGGATAGCAGAGGCTTCACTACCTGCGCCATTCCAGCCGCCGCCATTCTTCCACAGGTCATACAATTCTTGTGGAAGTTCAAGACCTTTCTCGTATAGATCATTTTTGAAGGTGCATGGTAGTCCATCAGAACCATAAGCACCGGAAAGCGTAATCGTATTGTTGTGGATTCTCGCGCTTCCCATCATCCAATGTCCCCACTGTTTCATACTGACATGTCGAACAAAACACCTAATGGGTTTCATAGCTCCATTTTCAGGAGTAGCCATGATAAGGAATTTACCTCTTGACCAAGCATTACCAGAACGATCATATCCAGACTTACAATTAAGGAACATAAACTTTATCCTTTTAATTATATAGACAGGAAATTAACTTCCTTCATAATAGGAAAATCCCACGTATTTCTACGTGGGATTTATATTTATCTTATGATTCCGCACTTACAGTCAGCCATTCCACAAAGAGACCTATTGATTTTTTGCAGCTTCCTTTTTGCAGCCTTGTCTCCGGAATATGCAAGACAAGCAATGTCCTGATAAGCTGCATATGGACTAATTCCATCTTCTGCAAGAATTGTTATTTTTGTGTTGTGGAAAGAATTCCTAAGAATTAGCTTCATCATATTATTCTCCTTAAAACCTCACAGAAATTTCAGAATAAGCGCGTCTGATTGCGTTGAAAATCTCTCTCTTCTCTATATCAACGCCGTTATACACCAGTGAAAGGATAAGAGTTTCCATACCATCAATAGCGGCGTTGAATTCGTAATATGTTCCATCAGGATAAGGTTTTACCTTGAGATCACTCTCAAGTTTTACCACATTGTTCTTTCCGATTGTCATACTCAAAGTATTACCGTCTGGCATACGAATTTTGATCTTCTTCGTAGTATCAACATTTGGTTCTTTCTTTGTGAAAGGTTCATAATGACTGCATTTGAACGTACCATTTTCGATGGTATAGTCGAACACGGTATAGGATTGATTATAGCTAGGAGTAATCATGTGCCTGTAGCACTGGTCTTTCATAGGACATTTGTTATTGGCGCAAATCGTAATATCAGCCATTGTTATTTTCTCCTTCGATAATAAATTTGATACCTTTGAGATTTTCGATATACGGTACCGATTCCTTATTGATAAACGGGAACAAATGTAACGCATCAAGCTTCATAAAATCTTCTTTTGTACTAGGCATGTAGTGATTGTTCTTGTGTGGCTTGATCGTTATATAGATCATATAACCTCCAAATTGAAATAGATGGGAAATAAAACTTCCCTCATAAATAGGGAAATCCCGGCATTTCTGCCGGGATTTCGTTAGAACTTTCTGAGATGTTCTGCAAATGTATCATCGAGGTAATCTCTCAACATATACTTTCTGTTAAGATATTGAGATTTCGAGCCGTTGAAAGATAGCTTGAAATTGATAGGATTGAATACGTTGATCCTGATGGTGAAATCAGCATATCCATCATAGCCGCCATATTTATCCATTGTGTGAAATGAATTTGAAGCATAAAGAATGTTTTTGTTGCTTTCAAACTTCCACTCGCAATCAATACCACTTCCAGAACAATTTTCTTTCAAACTATTCTGGATTTTTGAGATTCTGGTATTTATATCGTGGATTCTTTTGCAAATATTACACGTTGCGCTTTCTGGCGTTCCAATCCATACGAATGGTTTGCCACAAAGAGAACGAAATGGTTGATTGGTAGGAATGTCGAGATTGCAAATGTGATACTTAACCATTTGTTTCACCTCCTTTTGCGACTTCTTTCGTAAGGGAAATATTAACTTCGAATGACCCATCCACATATATATCTTTATTGATATTCCGAATTGGTATATCACAATCATGTTCTAATTTATCGATAGCTTCATCGAGAGAATCGGCTTCAACAACAACTTCTCCACACATAACGTAATCGTAATAGATAGTGAACTTCTTCATAAGAAACTCCAATTTTATACTATATAGACAGGAAATTAACTTCCCTCATAAATAGGAAAATCCCTACGTATTTCTACGTAGGGATTTGTTTTATGACCCTCGAATTATTGCGGTTCCTATTCCTGTTATGAACGCCACAAATATTACCATAGGAGCAATAGCGCATACGATTTCGATCATTGCAGCAACAATTGCAAGGCATAGAACTCCATATGCAATTGTTATTATAATATTGAGCAATGCACTAATTAGATCAATTACAATATTATGACTGTTCATACATAGGTACCCCCACTTGTGCAATTGCCGTATTTGCAAGTGAGATACCAGACAGAATATTTCTTTCCATAACATCACCAGCTTTGGTGATGGTGTAAAGAATTGATCCATTTGATCGAATGTAATAGATCAGAGACACCTTTGAATAAACCCCGGTAGAATAGTGCATTGTAAGATTGCGAAGCTTCTCGATTTTAACTTCGATATCTTCTGTCATCTTGAATTCGGGATTCATCCAAATTTCAGAGAACTGTAATTTCGAGAACGTATTGCGTAAATGCTTGCAGTAATTTAGATCGAACATCTTTCCCTTCTTAATCGCCTTATTCACATTGAATACGAACTCAGAAGGGAAGTAGAAGCTTACTGCGACGTATCCATCATAGGAAGTAATCATGAGATTGTTGTTTTTATCAACAATACATGACGCCTTCCGACCGTTTGCATTTCCTGTGACGATATATTCCTTGTGCTTGTGGAAAAGCATATCGACATCGGAAATGAATTCGACTTTGGTACCACTGTGATATTCGACATAGATTCGATTCTTGTCGATTTGAATGTTTGTGATGAGGGAATACATTACCGCAATCCTCCTTTCAGGCAGACGTTAGCAAATGCTTGTCCAGTGAGATGGCAAGCGTAGAGTTTATCCCGCAATGTGATGGGCGCTACTTCGATTTTTTCGATCATTTCTGATTGACTCATTCTTTTGAAGAACATATAATCAATCATCTTCACAAGCTCATGATCGAGTTCCATTGGAGTACCAACGGCTTCGAAAATTTTACCTGCGCTATGATTGTATGGCGTTATGTTCCTTTTCTGCAAGATATCCAATTTCTTCTGTAGTATGTCGATTGTCTGCTGCTGGGCAAGGATTACATCTCTGTAATCCTGTTCGGAATAGGATTCCATATCTATCTCCTTTTAAAATTAGATGGGAATTTAACTTCCCTCATAAATAGGAAAATCCCTACGTATTTCTACGTAGGGATTTGTATTAGATGCTAAAAGCTTCTTCCAAGAATTTAACACTTTCTGAACCATTAAGATCAGCAATGTTAAATATCTTATCGGCAAACGTTGACAATGTGTTGGTATATCCATAGCCGATAGAAGCTCCAATGATTTTGAATGATATTTCTTTCTTATAGGCAAGAATCTCATCCAATATCTCTTGTCTGAGATATGCTTCTCCATCGGTAATGAAGAACATATCGGCCTTTTCCATCTCTTTCTGATTCTTCAGGATATTGATGGTTTCCAATAATGGAGCGTCGAAAGACGTACCACCACCAAGAAACTCCTTCATAACCTTGAATATATCTGTTTCACTTTCGATATTATATGTTTTCGTTCCATTATCAAAAGCTATAACATAAAGAGGACGTTTCTGTTTCTTACAAACCATATATACTCCAAAGAGGAACGCAGTGGAATATTTATGCTTGTATCCCATCATAGAACCAGATTGATCTATACAAGCAATTACCGGACCTTTTGCAAGCGGCTCTTCGCCTCGTTCTTCCCACTGATACAGATTTTCCGATACATAATTCTTCCAGAAAAGTGTATCAAGGTCTGGATCACCCATCATAGCATATTCACTGGAAAGAAGTTTATCAATTTCTTTGCCATATTCAATGCCAACAGGTTCACCTTGACCCTTACATAAGCTTTTGAGAACGGAGTCGGCCTTACGTTGAATACGTCCGACCATTTCCATAATCTCAGAGAAGAACTTATTCTTGATGATATCGTTAGCAAGGTCAATAATGCTTTTGATATCTTCGATAGAATTAGGTTGTCCTTTTTCATCGCCGATACCACATGCAGCAATAGTAGCTTCTACAGTCTTAACGTCTTCAGCTACTTCTTTAGTAACACTACGCATTGCTGCACGAACTTCATCCTTTTGCTTTTCTATAACATCTTTCAACGCATCCTCTTTAACTTTATCTGGATTGTCGTTGAATTCTTGCGACTTCTTCTTGATATCAGCGAAAGAAGTAGCAATAGCCTTGCTCATCTCTTCAGCCATACGCTTAGTAGCATAGTAGGAGAGAACAGGCTTCCCATTTGTTTTCGCTGTCATATCCTGAAATTCTCTGGTTTCCTTAATAGCGTCAAAGAAGCCTTTGAACATTGGATCAGGACTGTCATTATACTTCATATCCTTCTTGAAGTATGCCGAAAACAAATCCTTCATGTTGTCTTCGAAATTACCATTCCAGTAATTATCGTTTAACAAGTTATTCAGGTCTTTATCAGACTTTGAATTCTTGTCATACATATAATCACTGAAGCGATTATTCTGAAAACTACGCATATGATAACCCCCTTTATAGATTTAATGTAAGAGAAATTAACTTCTCTCATAAATAGTAAATCCCTGCATATTTTCATATGCAGGGATTTGTATTACTCAGACTTCGGAATCTCACCGTTCTCCATGAACGACGTGAGCATCTTCGAAGCCTCCTTGATGGTTTCCTTGGTATCATCCAAGGTATACTGGGTCAGTTCGGAATACATTTCGAGGTCTTTGGCCCACCTGCCGATTTCTTCCATTCTAGCACGGTAAACGCGAGAAGAAAGGCCGTCTTCGCTGGTCGCCTTTATCTTCTCCATTTCCTTCTTCAAGTCTTCCAACCGATTGCCCATTTCGTTCTCGAAAGAAGATTTAACGCTTTCCTTCGTGAATTTCAGATCGGGCATTTCGATAAGGGTGAACCAGCCATCCTTATCAATCTCGTCGAACAT
>Ga0302246_1002932_pt1 | contig 9732 bp, 4 predicted proteins | sample AAG_UR_Trp_MG_FD_193533 | JGI IMG/M metagenome (GOLD analysis project Ga0302246, IMG submission 193533) | Enriched activated sludge microbial communities from anaerobic digester in WTTP, New Holstein, Wisconsin, United States - AAG_UR_Trp | ecosystem: Engineered > Bioreactor > Anaerobic >...
CGCCAATACCAGCAGGGTGGCCGAAAGGCAGGTACGCATGGCGAGTTGCTTCATGGCAGTCACATCGAGGCTGCGTCGGGTGGTTCCGACGGTTTCTGGTGTCGCGTCCTTCCGGGAGAGGCGATGCGCGCATCACGCGCCATCGTGACAGCCGATGGCCTCCACGGAGGCTCTGTCCGCAGGTCGCCGCCCCGGTGGCACCGGTCTCTCCGTGAGGGATGCCGCGCCGCTGGCGGCACATGTTGCCCCCCTGTCTGTCGACGCCATGCAATGCATCCGATGGAATGGGCCGGATATGTGTTGCCTGAATGCAGGCCGCACGGACGGACTGTCGGGGGCGGGGCGGGATCGTGTCTCCGCCTGCTCAGGGTCAGCCGTCGTGCCGCATCTGGTCCGTTGGCCCCTTGGCGTCTCCTGCCATGCCGGATGCGGCGGCAGCCGTTGTCGCAAGCTGCTTTCTGCGGGCGAGAAAGCTCCTACCTTTGGCATAGGTGATGCGTACGGGAATGTACAGGAGCAGAAACCAGAAGGTGACCGAGGGCTGTGCGCCGATGATGGGCACGTCCCATGGCAGGATGGGGGTCGCGCCGGAAAAGCGGTCGGACATCCACCCCATGGCGAAGGGCAGCGGCCAGATGCTGACGCAGAAGAGCGCCGCGCCGAACGAGAAATAGTGCCCGAAGGCGTCGTGCGCCTGACTGTTCACCGCCTTGTAGCTTTCCTTGTCGCCCATGCGCAGCGCCGTTTCGGAGAGCTTGTGGTGGTGTTCCATGTCGGTATGCAACTCTTCGAGGCGGCGGCGGTTCAGACGCATGACGATGCGAAGCGACACGTCCCCCACGGCAAGGCAGATGATGGTCAGGCACAGGGTGCCGAACAGGAAGCCCGAGAGGGCGTCTTCTGGCAGGCGGTACGGTACGATGAGTACCGGGTCGAGAAATCGGGAGATGTCGTTCATGGCTTCCTGTATAGGGAAAGGGGGGACGGGGTCAGTGCCCCGTCCCCCCCGGTGTACGGTGTCCGTCTGTGCTTGGCTAGCCGAAGATGCGGTAGTTGAAGAAGCCGCGCAGCACGTAGTCGATGCCCACGTAGAGGGCGAGCACGATGAAGATGCGCTTCAGCAGGGTGTCGGAGAAGTACTTCGAGGTGCGGGGGCCGATGATGGAGCCGATCACGATACCGACAAGTTCGGTGCCGATGAGGGTCCAGTCGAGCGGGGTGCCCTTGCTCACGAGGGTGATGATGGAGGTGATCATGCTCACGAGCACGGCGAGGGCGGAAGTGCCCGCAGCGAGGTACATGGGCAGTTCGGAGATGCTGGTCAGGAAGGGCACCAGCAGGAAGCCGCCGCCCACGCCGAGGAACGCGGCGATGGCGGAGATGACGATGCCGCCGACCACGGGCAGGATGGGGTTGAACGAGAATTCGACGCCCGAGAAGGTGAACACGCAGCGCGACATGGTGAAGGCCTTCACCTTGACGCCGATGGCCGACTCGTCGATCTTTTCGCCGGACTTCTGCTTCTTCACGGCTTCTTCAAAGGCCTTGGCGGCCTCCTTGGCCTTCTTCTTGTGGGCCTGACCGGCAGGGGAGGTCTCCCAGAAGAGGTAGAGGCCGAGCACGAGCACGAAGAGGCCGAAGTAGCCCTGGTAGGACGAGAACGACACCTTGCCGGCGGTGAAGTAGGCCGAAGCCCATGCACCGATGATGGAGCCTGCGCCGAGGGCTACGGCCAGCGGCAGCACGAGGCGACCCATGCGGTAGTAGTTGAACGAGGAGATGAGGCCCGACGTACCCACCAGCCACTGGTTGGAGGCCTTGATGGAGTCGGTGACGATCTTGTTGAGCGGGGTGTTCTTGCCGAGCGACTTGGCGTAGCCGCCAAGGCCGAACACGGTCATGTGGCCGACACCGGCCATGACGCCGCCGAACGCGCCCACGGTGGAGAAGATCCAGCCTACCCAGATGGCCCACAGGAAGGAGAGGACGGGGCTCACATGGGGCGCACCGGGGATGCCGAGGAAGCCGGCGGGGGCGTTGGGGTCGATCTGCCCTGCACCCGTGCCCTGCGGCATGGCGTTGATGGCATCGGAAAGCTTGTCGGCCCAGGCGGGCTCGAACCAGAGCGCGCCGATGGCGAGCGCGCCGAGCATGATGACGAGGTTTCTGGAGATACGCACGGTGGACTCCTTTTGAATGTTGTTCCGTCGGGCGCCGAGGGCGACTGCGTTCCCGGCGGCGTTGGCCTTTTGGTATGATCCCTCTCCGGCGCTCTCGTCGGGCCGCGTGTGGCGCGGCGATGACGGGAAGCTCGGAGTGTGATGCGCGCACCTACCCCGGTCGGGCGTAATGGTGCAAGTTTTCGGGTCCATGCGAAAAAAGGGACATTTGGCACAAGCTTGAAGCCTTGAAGTGGTGTTTTTCTGTAAGGTGCTTGTTCATGTTTGGAACAAGCGTGGCTTCCAAGGGTGGCAGTGCTCCCTGTCTTTCATCGATGGGACTCGTTTTCATCTGTCCGTCCACCATTCCAGAATAGCACACTCGTTGCGGCAGGCCATGAGAAACTGTGCTTAGTGCTGAAGCACGCCCTCTTGTCGGGGTGTGTCACCCTCGATGATGAAGAGGCGGGGAGGCTTGAGCCTCTCCGCCTCTTCAGGGTTGTCGTGTTCCTGGTCTCCGGGCGTTCTCTCAGCGCATGGGGCTGGTCGCCTCATCTACGAGGTAGAGGATGTTGCGATAGGGGATGCGCCCGTGCAGCGACAGGCCCACTTCACAGGTGCGGCTGGTGGAGTAGCCCTCGGTGCAGGTCTCGACCTGTTCACGAAGCCCTGCAAGCGCCCCGGCGTTGAGTTCAGGGAAGCTGAAGCCACGGTCGCCCGCGAAGCCGCAGCAGTAGATGTCTTCGGGTACCACCGTCTCGGTGGCGCAAAGCTGCGCCAGTTGCAGCAGCTTCCCTTCAAGTCCCATCTTGCGTGCGGTGCAGGTGGCGTGCAGGGCAACCTTGCGCTCAAGGCGCGTGAACGTGAGCTTGTCGGTGAGGTGTTCCAGCGCGAATTCGATGGGTTCGTACAGCTTGAGTCGCCTGTCGAGGGTCTCGCGCATGCGCATCAGGCATGGGCTGGTGTCGCAGAGCACGGGATACTCACCGTCGTTGGAGACCTTCAGCAGGGCCGCGTCGAGTTCCTTGGCCTTCATGTCGGCCTGCGCCTTGAAGCCCTTGCTCTCGAAGGGCTGACCGCAACACAGCTCGCCAAGCCGTTCCGGGAACAGCACTTCGTAGCCAGCCTTGATGAGCAGCGAGACGGTCTTCGCGGGGAGCGGGTCGCGTTCGTTGTCGTCACGGGCGGGTCCCATGCTTCGGGCGATACAACTCGGGAAGTAGACCACACGACGTCCCGGCACGGTGGCCATGCCGCCTGAACGCGGAACCGAAGACCCGCCGGGCATGGCCCGGTTCCACAACGGAATCTTCTTGAGCGACACCACGCGCAGGAAGGACGACCCCTTCTCCATGACGTCCGTCCCCACAAGACCGTGCAGCAGGTCGACGGTCTTGAGCGATGTGTTCACCGTGCGGCACACGAGGCCGAAGTGCTTCGCCACCCAGTCGGCGCTGCGTGTGGCATATTTGCCCGTCTGGTCGGCCCGCAGTTCCTTGATGAAGCTGCCGGTGTTGATGCCCACGGGGCAGCGCGTGGCACACAGGCCGTCGGTGGCGCAGGTGTCGTCGCCGAGATAGCCGTAGCCCGAGAACAGCTCCCTGAGCAGGCGGGACTTCTCCGCACCGTCCTGCATCCTGCGGATTTCGCGCCAGCCCACGATGCGCTGACGCGGGGTGAAGGTGACGTTGCGCGAAGGGCACACCGGTTCGCAGAAGCCGCATTCGATGCACTTGTCGATGATGGAGTGCGCAGGGGGCAGCGGTTTGAGATGCTTCACGTGGGCTTCGGCATCCTCGTTGATGATGACGCCGGGGTTCATGAGTCCGTTGGGGTCGAACAGGGTCTTGATTTCCTTCATCAGGACATAGGCGTCGTGTCCCCACTCCATTTCGACGAAGGGCGCCATGTTGCGGCCCGTACCGTGTTCGGCCTTGAGCGAACCGTCGTAGCGTTCGACCACCATGGTCGCCACGTCGTCCATGAAGGCCCGGTAGCGCTCGATTTCTGCGGGGCTGTTGAAGTCCTGCGTGAAGACGAAGTGCAGGTTGCCCTCCAGCGCGTGGCCGAAGATGATGGCTTCGGTGTAGCCGTGCTTGGCGAACATACCCTGAAGTTCGACGGTGGCGTCGGCAAGGCGGGCGATGGGAAACGCCACGTCTTCGATGATGACGGTGGTGCCCACCTTGCGCACGGCCCCCACGGCGGGGAAGAGACCCTTGCGTACCGCCCAGAGTTTGCCGAATTCGGCGGGGATGTCGGTGAATTCGACGGGGCCGACCTTGGGGATGGCGTCGATGGAGGCCGTGATGCGGGCTATCTGCTCTTCGAGCTTCGACTTCTCTGCGGCGCGCGTCTCGACCAGCAGGGCGGCTGCCTGTCCCGAAAGCCCGATGAGGCAGCCCGGCATGCCGGGCTTGTCAGCCACGGAACAGAGGGCGGCGCTGTCCATGAGTTCCACGGCGGAGACGGGTTCGCCGCGCAGGATGGTGGTGGCTTCGCACGCGTCGCGGATGGTCGGGAAGATGACAAGAGCCGAGGCCTTGTGCGGGTGCTCGGTCACCGTGTGGTAGGTGACTTCAGAGATGAAGCCCAGCGTGCCTTCCGAGCCGACCATGAGATGCTGCATGATCTCGAACGGGTCGGAGAAGTCGACAAGGGCGTTCAGGCTGTAGCCCGTGGTGTTCTTGATCTTGAACTTGTGGCGGATGCGGTCGGCGAGACCGGGGGCGTCGAGCACGCGCTGCCGCAGGGCTGCGAGTCCTTCCAGAATGGCCCCGTGGCTGCGCCCGAAGGCCGCGCGGCTCTTGTCGTCTCCGGTGTCGACCACGGTACCGTCGGCCAGCACGAGGCGCATGCGGTGCAGGGTCTTGTAGCTGTTCTCCGCCACGCCGCAGCACATGCCACTGGCGTTGTTGGCCACGATGCCGCCTATCTTGGCTGTGTCGATGGACGCGGGGTCTGGCCCTATCTTCTTGCCGAATTCCGCCAGCAGCCGGTTGGCGTGGCTGCCGATGATGCCGGGTTGCAGGCGTATCTTGGTCGCGTTGTCGAAGATGGCGTACTTGCGCCACCCGTCACCGAGGCGGACGAGGATGGAGTCCGTCACCGACTGCCCTGAAAGGCTGGTACCCGCAGCGCGGAAGGTCACGGGCAGACGCATGCGGTGGGCCAGCTTGAGGATGGCGACAACTTCGTCCTCCGTGTGCGTGTCGACGACCACCTTGGGGATGAGGCGGTAGAAGCTGGCATCCGTGCCATAGGCGAGGGTGCGTAACGGGTCGGTGAAGACGCGCTCGCGAGGGACATATTCAAGAAGATGGCGCAGGAATGTCTTGTAGGCCGTGGGCAGCATCGATGCCTCCTGTAGGTGCTGTGAATGGCGGCTTTCCGGCTGACGGAAAGACCGGGAACCCTCCGCCACAGCGCGTATGCAGAGTGGGGAGGGTTTTGCACCATAGCACGGCGTGGGGGCTGCGGGAAGAGGGGCAACCGCTTACATCTGCACCATGTCCGTGCATCGGCTGTCCTTTCTTCCATCGTAGCACGACGGGGCGGCTGATGAACGGAGGCATCGATGTGGCAGGCAGCCTTCAGGGGCGCGGTCATGTCGACGGATTGCCGTGCGAGATGGCGGTTCACCTCCGGCAAGCCGGAGTGCCGCTGCGGGCAAGGTCGTGTGTGTGGACTAACGCATTGTAATGAAGGGATGTGACGTGCTATCGGGAAGGTAGGCGTCTCCTGCGATGCAATCCCCTCCTTTGGCAACGTGCGATGGGGGCGCAGGGCGTGTTTCGAACTGTCATCGTTGTGTCGCCGCAGGCGTCGAACTCCATTCCATACCAAACTGCATCAGGAGCCTTCATGCGATTCTGTACCTCGATTTCGCCCTCCCATTCGGGTCGCTACGCCACTCGTACGCCGCACATCACTGAACGCCACCGGGAAAAGACGGGAAGACGCAATGTGTTGTCATCGCTGCAATCCGCCATGGCCATGTGCCTTCTCGCCTTCTGCCTGACGGCCCTTGGCGGGTGCGCCTCACGTCAGGTGGCGCAGGACGGACTGCACCTCACCGGAGACGGCGACCGTTATGCGGTGCTGCACATCGTGCCGCCCATGGAAGGAACCGACGTGCCTGCAGCCTATGTGCTTGGCATGACGTTTCCCACGTCGGCATTCACCCGTCACGGGCTGGATGAGGCTGTGGTGAAGACCCTGCGAGAGAGTGACAGGGTGTCTTTCGTCGTGGGCTTCGAGTTGGAGGACGCGCAGGGTGCGTATGTGCGGGAGTTCTACCCCCAGATGTCGTGTACCGTGGGAGAGAGAACGTCGCGTTGCGTGGCGGCGGGGCTTTTCGACGGGGTGGCGGCTGAACGTGTCCTTCAGGCCACGACGTTCAGGCTCATCCGGGAGTAGCCTGTTCCGGGGGGCGCGCACGCTCCCCAGAGAATCTTGCAACCGCAGGAATCCCCGGTGGCGGCACATGGCGGTGCTGTGTGCCCGTTCATTCGGGCCGTTGTGCCCGCTACCACTCCACGGGTACCCGCACGGTCTGTCCCGCCTTGTTGGTGAAGAGCAGATAGCCGTTGGCTAGTCCATACAGGTACAGGTCGCGGGTGAGTTCCACGTCTTTGCGGCAATATTCGGTGATGAGGTCGAGCCTGCCCTCTTGCCACCAGCGCAGGGCCTGCAGACCGTCGGCACTTTTGGGGGCGTTCAGCGTCGCCTGTGCGAGGTTGTCCAGCGACACCCGGTAGGACAGCCTGTCTTTCACCTTCTGGAGCATATCGAGTGTCGGCAGGGTGTGCAGGTCGAACGGGGCGAAGGGCGAAAGCACCGTGTAGTCGAAGCGCACGATGTTGAAGCCCACCACAAGGTCGGCCTCGCGCAGGCGGTGCAGCATGGCGGGCACCTCGTCCTGCGGGTATGCCGTGAAGCTGTCGTCCGCGCTGTCGTGCAGCACGGCGATGCTCACGCCCATGCGGTCGGCACGGTGCCAGCCGCCCACCTCGGCGGCGGAACGCCGGGTCTCCACGTCCAGTACCATCACGCGAGGGGCAGACTTCCGTTCTGCGGCTACCGTGCGCGAGGAGACCGAAGATGCCTTCTCCGGTGGCACCGTCGCTGGTGACGCGGCAGAAGCCCCATCCGGTGTCACGGCTGTATATGCGGCGTTCATGGTGTTCTCCTGACGGGTGCCATCGTCCGGGTGGGATGGCGAAATGCTGGCTGCATCATATGAAGCGGGCGTGATGCACCCGCGGTCCCCTGCAGGGCGGCTGCCATCACGGGCGGCTTCGGGCGGCGCGCCTTCTGGCTGCTTGTCGTGTACTCCGTGTTCTTCCGTCGGCAAGAGAGGCACTCCGTCAGACGGCATCACCGCGTGAAGGCTTGGCCCGTCGTCACGTTCAGGGGTGCCAGCAGCCATGCTGTCGAGAAGGAAGAGTGCCCCCGCCTTGTCGATGGGCCGGTTGCCCGACCCGCATTTGGGCGAGTGTACGCATGAGGGGCAGCCCGTCTCGCACGGGCAGTCCGCGATGGCGTCGCGCGTGCGGGCGAAGAGTTCATCGGCGCGTACGAAGGCAAGTCGCGAAAGTCCGGCACCGCCGGGCATCCCGTCGTAGATGAACACCGCCGGTCGTCCCACCTGCGGGTGCATGGGGGTGGATATGCCCCCTAGGTCGTTGCGGTCGGTCATCACCAGCAGGGGGAGAATGCCGATGGCGGCGTGTTCCAGCGCATGGATGGAACCCATGAAGTGCAGAAGTTCGCGTTCGGTGGCTTCACGCGCCGCGTCGGGAATCTCGAACCATAGCCCTTCGGTCTCGAAGACGGTGGGCGGCAGGTCAAGCGGAGTCACGCCGAGGAGTCTGCCTCCGCTGGCGCTGCGCTTCTCGTAGCCTGTCACGGTTTCGGTCACGCGTAGGCGTCCGAAGAAGACGCGTGTGCCCCACGCCACGCGCCTGTCCTGCACGTCGAGTATCTCTGTCTGCTTGTTGCCGCGCACCCGTGTGTACCAGCCCACACGGGCGGGACTCGCCACGACCTTGCGCGCGCCGGGGTCAAGCTGCTGTACCACCCACGTACGCCCCCGGTGCAGGTACACCGCGCCGGGATGCGTCTCGCGCAGGGCGCGATGCCCGTCCACGCTGCCGATGATATGCCCTTCGCCATCTTCGATAGTATAGGTCGAACCGCTGCCGCGCAGGTCGACATGCCGCTGCGGCCGTTTGCGTGACGCCAGAAGCATCGAACCGTCGGCACTGCGCAGAAGCAGTCCCTCTTGCTCAAGACGCTGTAACGCCTCTGTGGCACCGGGTGAGGCAAGCCATGGGTCGGCGGCGGAGAGGGGTATCTCGGCGGCGGCGCATTCCAGATGCCGTGCGAGGATGACCGGATTGTCGGGGTTGAGCACGGCGTGTTCCGCGCCGCGTGCGAAGAAATCCTCGGGATGGCGCATGAAGTACTGGTCGAGCGCGTCCTCGCCCGCCACCAGCACCACGGCGGACTCCTGCCGTGCGCGTCCTACGCGTCCGCCGCGTTGCAGCGTCGACATCACCGTGCCGGGATAGCCGACGAGGATGCAGAGGTCGAGCGAACCGATGTCGATGCCAAGTTCAAGTGCACTGGTGGTGATGACCGCCAGCAGTTGGCCCGAGGCCATGCGTGCTTCGACATCGCGCCGTTCCTCGGGGAGGAATCCGGCCCTGTAGGCGCTGATGCGGTCGCGGTAGGGGCCTGACTTCTCCGCGGCCCACAGGCTGACAAGTTCGGTCATGCGCCGCGACTGGCAGTAGACGATGGTGCGCAAGCCGCGCTTGAGTGCCGAGCGCAGAAGCTGGATGGCGGCAGTGGCGGGGCTTTCTTCGGGGTCGAGGAAGACGAAGTGCCGCTTGCCCTGCGGTGCCCCGCTTTCGGTGACGACCTCCGGGGTGAGCCCGGTGAGGTTGCGCGCAAGTTCGTCCGGATTGCCCACGGTTGCCGAACAGAACACGAAGGAGGGCTGCGCCCCGTACCGTTCGCATACCCGACGTAGTCTGCGAAAGACCTGCGCCATGTGCGCCCCGAGTACCCCGCGGTAGGTATGCACCTCGTCTACGACCACGTGGGTGAGTGAGGCGAAAAGGCTCGCCCATTGTTCATGGTGGGGCAGCAGGGCAAGGTGCAGCATCTCCGGGTTGGTGAGCAGCACCGGGGGCGGGGCGTTGCGGATTTTGCGGCGAAAATGGTCTGTGGTGTCACCGTCGTAGATGGCGGCAGCGGGGCGCGCATCGCGGGGCCAGTGGGCTGTCAGGGCGTTGAAGGTCGCCAGCTGGTCCTGTGCGAGGGCCTTCAGCGGGAAGAGATAGATGGCGCGGGCGTCCGGGTCGCGCAGAAACTGTTCCAGCACGGGCAGGTTGTAGATGAAGGTCTTGCCGCTGGCTGTGGGGGTCGCCACCACGACATCCCTTCCGGCACGGATGATGTCGGTGGCGCGGGCCTGATGGCTGTACAGGTCGGCGATGCCCTGCCGCGTGAGGATGTCCTGCACGGCGCGCGTCCAGGGGCGGTGCTGCGGTGCGGTCTGTGC
>Ga0302246_1002933_pt1 | contig 9730 bp, 8 predicted proteins | sample AAG_UR_Trp_MG_FD_193533 | JGI IMG/M metagenome (GOLD analysis project Ga0302246, IMG submission 193533) | Enriched activated sludge microbial communities from anaerobic digester in WTTP, New Holstein, Wisconsin, United States - AAG_UR_Trp | ecosystem: Engineered > Bioreactor > Anaerobic >...
CAACTCGCCCTTCTCATCGATGCCCTCCGCTGTTTCCCCTTCGGCGATGAGTACATCCATCTCGCCTATGTTATTACCGTAAATCCGGTCGCTGCCGATCGATCCCTGGACGACATCCGTTCCCGCACCCCCTTCAATGACGGCGTAACCGGCCGCGTCACGCCGCAGGGAAATATAGTCGTCCCCGCCCCCTGCCAGAATCCAATCGTTCCCGCCATAGGAATCGATGATGGAATCGCCCTCGGATGACCCGTTGATCCGGTCGCTCTGAGCCGTGCCATAGGTATTGCCGGGTTCTTCCGGATCGATATCGATCGTGTTGCTGGTAACCGGGTCCGGAGAGAAGGTCACCAGATTAATCCCGATTTCCTGGGGATTGAGGTTACTCGGTATCTCAAGCGATTCCCCCTCGCCATAGGTGATTCTGAGGTTGTCGGTCATGTTGATTTCAACCGAACCATCGATCGTCTTATAGATATTCCCATCGGTCCCGTAAAGCGTCTTGATCGGTACCATGCTGCCGTCCGCCCGCTCAAAAAAAAGCGTGTTCTCGCCGGCATCGATCAGCTTGTCATGCCCCCCATCCCCCCTGTAGAAAAAGTACAGGTCATGACCTTCCCCTCCGATGAGAAGGTCGTCCCCCGCCCCGCCGGTCAGCTCGTCATTCCCCTTGCCGCCGTACAGGACGTCGTTGGCGCCACCGCCCGTCAGTTCGTCTCCCTGATCGCCGCCGATCATGAACGCCCGCTCGGCCCCCGCCTTGGCCTTCAGGGCGGAAACTCCTGCCTGGACGTACCAGTCTTTAGTTCCTTCCAATACAGCCTTCGCCTGCTCCTTCTCCTCCGGCTTCCAACCGTTCAGGTAGTTATCGAAGTAGAGGTTGTACCCCTTCGCCTCATTCAGTGTTGCCGCAACGTCGGACACCTTGAAGTGCAGCCCGCCGCCCTCCGTGATGCCGTTGTCATCGAAAAGATGCCTGTTGTCTTCCTTGGTTGACGCGTCCGTATAGTACATCTGCATGGCGAAAGCCGTCAGGGTCTTCTTCATATTGTCGTCGGTCAGGCTCAGACCGCCATCTTTGGCAATCTTTTCCAGATCCTCCGTAAAGCGCTTGAGCATGTCGGTGTCGGTCGCTTCCGGTGCGTTGCCGAATTCATACCGGATCAGGCGGTCAATGAAATTCTCCTTGTCACTTTTGGTGTTGAAGCAATACAAATCATCATCAAAAATCTGGGCCGTCAAATCCTTGAGTTTTGAAGCCACGGCCTGAAAATCCGGATTCGCCAAAAAAGCCGTCAGAAGGGCCTGGGCATGAAGGTCCTTACCGGCAGCGCCGCGTGCCTCAAGGGGCATACATTCCGGGTTGCCGATGCGTGAAAGTGAGGAATACGGCCAGTCTTCCTCCAGAAATTCACCCTGCACATATTTCCCGCTGATATTCCCTGTACGTTGTGCCAGATTTTCCTCCGTAAACGTGAAGAAATCCGGCGCCAGACTCTGGAGTGTTGCCAGATCGAAAGCGGCCGGATTACCGTCCTGTGAGGTCGTCAAGTATTCTTTGATGGCATCACGCACAGAATCTTTCGCGCTGGCCCGAAACGGCGCCTCGTCAAAGGTGACCGCCTGAACGTTGAAGAACACACTTAGCAACGCCGCAAGCCCGCCGCCCAATGAATGGCCGGTGAAAGCAAACGTTGCATTGGCGTTTTCCGGCTTCTGCTTCAGCTTCAGGTAGTACTCCGCCGCCTGTTTCAACTGTATCGATCCGTTTCCGATACCCAGTCCAACACAAGCGGCCACGTCTCCCCCATCCCACGGATCGGTCCCGGCAAAGGAAATGACGATTTGATTGCCCTTCTTGAATGATACGGCTTCAAAACCAGTATCAGAGTCTGACTTATAAGAATTATTAATTTCTTCCCAACCGGATCCGGATGGTACCGGGAAACTGTTCTTTTCAAGGCGTGTGGAGCGATACGCAGCCCCCGCCATCATGGCGCAATCCAGCATGAATTGATCTATCTGATTCTCCATCTCTTTTAACCCCCGTTTTCTAGTTTTGATTTTAATATAACCTGTTACATGGACAATACTTATCACTTATATTTTCTTTCTTGCATTCATCCAGGCATGCCCCTAACGAAGGATTATTTTCTAAAACCTTGAACCCCCTCCAATATTTCCCGTCAAAGACCAATCCCGGGCAACTCACCCCTATCGATCCCGCCTTTAACGGCGTCCGAATGATGCTTCGGTATATCTGTTCCTTCAACGGACTATTTAATTCTGTAACTTTCTGCACTGAGACAAAACCCGATTGTTGATGTTCACGCACTAGGAAACGCTCATCGGATTCCAGACTTATAACAACATTCGGTTTCATGATCTCGGGTGGAAACTCCTGCAAGGGAATCTGCCGCCATTGACCCTCTGAGTATTTGAAAAATATATAGGGTGGATTCGGCCGGCCCCATTTGTTGTAGGAAAGGCAAAGTGTAGGTTTTGTAACAATATAAGGTGTCCCATTGACAATATCCAAGGCCATCAAATCCAAAGTGGAATAGCCAATGCCTGGATCAAATTCGCTTTTCCAGAGAATACTTTTGCGACTGCCCGGTGGTGTGAATCGCAACGTGTGCTCTGTAATTGATGACGGCTGTGTGATCTCATGTCGTCCGCCACGCTTCAGTGCCCGGTCCACGATGATTGTCTGCCCGTCGTGGAGCAGCACCTCTTCCTTCCACCACGCCGAATGCCCCAGGGCGCACCCGCTCAAAAACAGGTTCAGCAGCAAGATGATCACCACCGAAAACAAAAGTCTTTTACGTTTGACAACCCGTTCCCTTTCATCCCCCGGTCTTTCTTTCATACCGCGCACCTCCTCGTTGATTTTCTCCTCAAATACAATTGAATGCCCGTATTCATTTAATTCTATTAACTTATTATCTTTATACCGCCTGGCGTGACAGCCAATTGGAAAAACAGCGACAATGCTTCGCAAGCTGCCGCTTCGGGTAACATCATGAAAATCTGAAAATTGCGGGGGAATCAGGGAGTGATCGTTGAAATCTGCATAGAATTGAGGCATGTCCGTTTCCCCCCGGATATGGATTCAATAATGAAATCTTTCCTATGGGTCAAGAGATTTGAATGAAATAACCTTAGGCCAATAGGAAAGATTTCACAGTCTCACCGAAAAGGGCGTCGTTGCGATTCGATCCATAGACCAAATCGTTCCCGTTGCGGCCGGAAAGCAGGTTCCCGCGCTCGTCGACGCTCTCGTCCGTCTCTCCTGCCGAAATCAAGGCCGTCATCTCGCCGTAATCTTCGCCGAATATCCGGTCGTTCCCGTGACCGCCTAAAATCGTGTCCTGACCCGAACCGCCCTCAAAAATGTCGTTGCTCGTATCGAGCGGGCCGTTCATCGCAAAATCCAACCCGTAGAACCAGTAATCCTGAAAATCCGCGGTCGGCACCCGGTAACCGAATGCGTCATTCCCATTCCCTCCCTGCAACCAGTCATCCCCGTACATGCCACCGTGCGAACCATCAATCACATCATCCCCTTCCCCGGCTTCGATCCGATCGTTACCCGGTTCCTCCACCCAGATAATCGTTCTTGTTCTCAGGGTTCGTATCGCCGTGGATGGTATTGGTCGTCACCGGGTTGTCCGGGATATCGATGAAGTTGAGACTGAAGTTCTCCTCATCAATTGGCAATCTAAATTCAGCATGTGCACCGTTGGGCAGGTCCATTCTGTTGCTGTTGACGGTGATAATGACTTCGCCGTCGATCGTATTATACGTATTATACCCATTGCTGTTCACCCCGAAGACATTCCTGACGATAACTTCCTTTCCGCTCGAAGCGCGCTGGACATACAGGGTGTTCCTGCCGGAATCGACGATCGTGTCCGTATCCGAACCATCGGTAAGATAGAAGTGGTAGCTGTCATTGCCTTCCCCGCCGATGAGAAGGTCGTCACCCCCTCCACCGGTCAGCTTGTCATTCCCCTTGCCGCCGTACAGGACGTCGGCGGCTCCACCGCCGGTCAGATCGTCGCCATTGTCGCCGCCGACCATGAACGCCCTTTGATCCCCCGCCTTGGCCTTCAGGGCGGGTACTCCCGCCTGGACGTACCAGTCTTTCGTTCCCTCCAGTACAGCCTTCGCCTGTTCCTTCTCCTCCGGTTTCCAACCGTTCAGATAGTTATCGAAGTAGAGATTGTAGCCTTTCGCCTGATCCAGGGTTGGCGCAACATCGGACATCTTGAAGTGAAGACCGCCGTTGTCCGTGATGCCGTCGGTATTGAACAGTTCATTGGTGGAATCCGGCTGCTCGGTATAGTATTTCTCCATGGCGAAGGCCGTCAAAGCCTTCTGCATCGCCTCATTGGTTATCGTCAGCCCGCCCTGCGCGCAGATTTTATACAGATCATTCGTGAAACGGGTGAGCATATTATTAGCGATTGCCGGCGGTTCGCCCGTTCCGTCAACCCCGATTTGATGCCGGATAAGGCGCTCGGCAAAGTTTTCATCCGATGATCCTGCATTGTTTGGATCATGATAAAAAAGTCGGCTATCATTCATCATGCTGACCAGGTCATTAAGATCCATGGTTAAGTCTCTGAATTTGCCGTTCATCAGGAAGAGGGTCATCAATGACTGTTCATGAAGAGAAACAGCGCTGGCGCCGGTACAGCCATGGCTAAGGATCTCCGGAACGCCTATGCGCCGTCCCGGCAGGCCTTCTACCAGAAATGTCGACAGAATCTCTCCATCGACGATGATATTCTGAACGTTTCCTTCCCGCCGCTCCAGATTCGTAAAACTAGAAAGAGCCTGGAGATCGGATTCATCATACAGCAACTGATTATCGTCGCCCCTCAACGAAAGAAGATAAGATTTCAGATCGTTCCGAACCGACTCACAGCAGCTTCTACTGAACGGCGCCTGGTCGAACGTCGTGGTCTGGACGTCGAACAACACGCCCAATATGGCGGCGATACCGCCACCCAGAGAATGGCCGGTGAACGTAATCGTTGCATTTGCATTCTTTTCTTTTATGTCCATGTAGTACGCCGCCGCGTCGCGGAGTTGCTGTACGCAGTTGCCAAGTGTCAAACCAAAATTCGCCCACCAGTCCTTGTTAAAGATTGATCCTGTCCCGGCAAAGGAAATGACGATCTCGTTCGTGTCTAAGTTCCTAAATGCCGTGGCTTCAAATCCACTGCTTGTTACATCATGTACTCCTTCAATCTCCCTCCAATCTGTGGGTACGGGAAACCAATTCTTTTTGTTCCGTGTTGACTGATACGATCGTCCTGCCATTAATGAATATTCAAAATCTGCAGCCATGTTTATCTCCTTTCAGTCTTTTTACTTCTGAAACAACCGGTTACATGGACAATATTCGCCAGTAAATCTCTGCCGATTACATTCTTTCACACAGGCTTCATATGAAGGTTGATTCTTAAACCTTCCGATTCCTACCCACCGACCCTTTCCATCTGTAACCTCTTCGGGACATCCCACTTCACTCGACTCCCTGGCAGAAAGCCGTTCCCTGGCAATCTTTTTCAGATGCGACTCCAGATAGCGGTTATCTTCCTTGATCCGGGCGATGGGAATCGTCCCGATCCGATTCTGCGGGTCAGGGAGCCCTACAATCACGTTGGCTTCCGTCAATTCCTTGGGGAATTCTTCCAGTTTGATGCGCTGCCAGGCCTTGCCGTCGTACTTGAAAAGTACATACGGCGGATTGGGACGACCCCAGTAGTTGTAGGAAATGCACACGGCGGGAACCGTGGCAATATAGGGTATACCTTTGAGGATGTCCAATAAGACCATTGTTAACATGGTACCCTGTGGGGGAAATCTGCCATCATTGGTCCAGGTAATGCTTTGTTTTGTACCAGGGATGACAAATTGCCATCTTTCTTCAAGAATGGCTCTTTCTGTACTGGCCACATAGGTGTATCCGCCCAGCTTCTGCGACCGATCCACGATGATCGTCTGTCCGTTGTGGAGCAGGACCTCCTCCTTCCACCACGCCGAATGCCCCAGGGCGCAACCACTCAAGAACAGGCTCAGCAGCAAGATGATCACCACCGAAAACAAAAGCCTTTTACGTTTGACCGCCCCTTCACCTTCATCTGCTGATTTCTCTTTCATGCCGCCTGCCTCCTTTCGTTGGCATCATGCAGTTTGTTAGGATCGTTATAAAATAACTGACTGTCGTTCATCATGCCGACCAGGTCATGAAAATCCATGGTTAAGTCTCTGAATTTGTCGTTCATCAGGAAGAGAGTCATGAGGGACTGGGCGTGAAGATCGGAAGCGCCGGCACCGGTACAGCCGTGGTTAAGGATCTCCGTAGTGCCGATCCGCCGCCCCGGCAGAATATCTACCAGAAACGTCGACAAAATCTCGCCATCGACGACGATATTCCGAACGTTCCCTTCTCGCTGCGCCAGATTCGTAAAGCTGGAAAGGGCCTGGAGATCGGATTCATTATAAAGCAACTGATTATCATCACCTCTCAATGAAAGAAGATACGATTTCAGATCATTTCGGATCGAATCACAGCAGCTTCTGCTAAACGGCGCCTGGTCGAACGTCGTGGCCTGGACGTCGAACAACACGCCCAATATGGCGGCAATACCGCCACCCAGGGAATGGCCGGTGAACGTAATTGCTGCATTGGCATACTTTTTCTTTATGTCCATGTAGTACGCCGCCGCGTCGCGGAGTTGCTGTACACATTCACCCTTGGTCAATTCAAAGTTCGTCCACCAATCCTTGCTGGTTAAAACAAAACCAGGGCCCGTCCCGGCAAAGGAAATCACGATCTCGTCCGTGGCTAAATTTCTGAATGCTGTTGCTTCGAAGCCGCTGCTTGGATTTTCTTTATGAGAATTCTCAATTTCTGTCCAACCATTGGGCACCGGAAACCAGTTTTTCTTGTTCCGCGTTGATTGATAAGCCCGACCGGCCATTAATGAATATTCATAATCTGCAGCCATGTTTATCTCCTTTCAGTCTTTTTAATTTTGAAACAAACGGTTACATGGACAATATTCTTTTTTAATACCTATCGACTTACATTCATTGATACATGCTTCAAGAGAAGGTTGTCTTAAAAGGCTTCCTGCGCCACGCCAATATGTCCCATCATAGATTTCAAAAGGACATCCAACTTCACTCGCCTCTCTGGCGGAGAGCGTTCCCCTGGCTATCTTCTTCAGATGCGCCTCCAGATAACGGTTTTCCTCCTTGATCTGGGCAATGGATATCGTTCCGGTGCGATTATATGGTTTTGGGCTTCCAACAACCACGTTCGCTTCCGTCAATTCCCTGGGAAACTCTTCCAGTTTGATGCGCTGCCAGGTTTTACCGTCATACTTGAAAAAAACGTACGGCGGGTTGGGACGTCCCCAGTAGTTGTAGGAAATGCATCCCGCAGGGACGGTGGCAATATAGGGCGTCCCGCGTATAAATCCTATTGTCACCAGTAGTAGAGGGGTTCCTTTGGGCGGCAGCTCCTGGTTTATCTTCCAGGTAACAAACTTGTACGTTCCCGGAACGGGGAAATCCCACTTCTCCTCCAGGACTTCACGTTCCTGGCTGGCCCAATAGGGGTAATCTCCCAATTTTTGCGACCGGTCCACGATGATCGTCTGCCCGTCGTGGAGCAGGACCTCTTCTTTCCACCATGCCGAATGCCCCAGGGCACAGCCGCTCAATAAAAGGCTCAGCAGCAAGATGATCACCACCGAAAACAAAAGCCTTTTACGTTTGATAACCCGTTCACTTTCATCCCCCGGTCTTTTTTTCATGCCGTGCACCTCCTCGTTGATTTTCTCCTCAAATACAATTGAATGCCTGTATTCATGTAATTCTATTAACTTATTATCGTTGATACCGCCTGGCGTGACGGCCAATTTGGGAAACAACGACAATGATTAACAAGCTGCCGCTTTGAGTAACGATGAATAAATATGGAACTTGCGGAGGGATCAGGGAATGATCTTTGAAATCTGCATAGAATTGTGGCATGTCCGTTCCCCCCGGATATGGATTCAATAATGAAATCTTTCCTATGGGTCAAGATTTGAATGAAATAACCTTAGGCCAATAGGAAATATTTCATACTTTGACGCATCGTATAATAGGGGAAGTGTCCCCCCTTTTCTCCAGCTTAATATCAGCATTATGCTGATATTAAGCTGGAATATATCTCGTATTGCCCATCTACCCCAAATCAACTATTTTGAAAATAATTTTTTAATCAACTCGGTTATTTGACAACAGAATGTCACGTGAATTGATGTGACAAAAGGGCAATGGCAGGAATTTATTTCATAACCCAATGCATATCCACCTGTTCAGGGAGGTTGTTATGGCGACAAGGGAAATTCGATGTGCTCACTGCGGTATTCTTGGTAAAATTGAAATATGGGGGCTAAACGAAGGTATTCCGTTACCCTCTCTTTTCAGGTATCTCGGCCATGAACCTCTCTCCGGACATATGCATTTTCAATGTCCGGTTTGTAAAAAAATTTGTGCGGCAAGTCCTTTGTCAGTTCTCAATGATGACCTCATAATCACCCGCCTTCATCCTTCCACAGCGCTCAAAAGAAGGACGAGTTTTATCTCTGATTTAATGGAAATCGGAACTAAGCTGGTCCTTAGAAGACCGACGTGGCTTAATTTCGGAAGCAACTCATAAATCCTTTGTAAACAAAAAATTCAAAGGTAATCCAGGGAACGCTGTGAGAGAAAGGAGAGGGTAATCACATGAATACGGAAGATTTCGATTTTTACCTTGGTGAGATTATCAATCAGAGTCAACTTGTATTGGATGCGATAGGCGAGCTGAATTTCTCTATGTCAAATTTGAATCGGCTATCCAGGCAAAATCACCGTTATCATGTATTTCACAAAGAAGTATTTAATTCTATTGATGTATTTTTGCAGCATGCCTGTACGATATCCCATATGCTTTGGCCTGAAATTTCAGAGAGAGGCAAAAACGACAAAGAATCAGCTGGCAAAATCCTCTGTAATCATTCAGAAAACCGGATAATTGGGAATATCAAAGAAAGATTGGGTCATGACGGCAGACAACTGCTCATGGATAAAACTCTGCGAAATCATTTTGAAGAACATATGGGACGTTTCGAATTAACCAGCATTGAAAGTGTCGGTAAATTCAACCTTAATGGCTCCCCTGTCTTTGTGGCTTATTCCCTATGCGATAGAAAAATTTGTCATTACGATCCAATCTCCAGGAATTTTCACTTCAATGGAAAAACCTATAATATTCAGGAGGCCGCTGCAGTCATTTTCAAATTATTATCGTATGCTTGTGAAGAACGGCAACAAAGAAAGGCTCCGGCAAGAACAGAGTTTGTTGCCACTGGACAATCCTTACAGGCAAATAGCCTCGTTTAAGGAATGACCGGTTTCGTAGCGGCGTTAAGTGGTTCATCATTCAAAGCGTGCTGTCCCCTGTCAGCGTCAATTTCACCGGCATAAACGGTTGTTATCCTGTAACTATTTACAAAAAAGCAGTTCTCATTTATTGGAAGCGGGGTCCTCGATGCAGGAGTGACTGCAGACTGATATCACGTAGTCGTATCCTCCTCGTCATGGTCATCTTTGGCAACTGTATGTAAGTCAAGATATGGAGGTGTGAAATGGAAACCTATATCATTTTGAGCCGCTT
>Ga0302246_1002935_pt1 | contig 9728 bp, 13 predicted proteins | sample AAG_UR_Trp_MG_FD_193533 | JGI IMG/M metagenome (GOLD analysis project Ga0302246, IMG submission 193533) | Enriched activated sludge microbial communities from anaerobic digester in WTTP, New Holstein, Wisconsin, United States - AAG_UR_Trp | ecosystem: Engineered > Bioreactor > Anaerobic >...
AGTATCCATATGTTCTTCTCCTTTACGGTATGGTTTTTGTGTTCTGGTCTACGCCATCGACGGTCGGCGTCACGGTGAGGTTTCCCTGGCCGGATTTAATTCGAACGATAAGTTCTCGCAGATCCAGGAGCGCCCCGGACCCGTCGAGCTCCATGGTGATGTAAGAATCGATGGCCTGGTCTACGTCGTCGTCACCGTAGTTCGATTGATAGATGTACCCGTCCCCCGATCCTCCCGCCATCTGCAGGACCGTCACGTCTCCGCTGCCGGCCTGGATGTCCGTAACGCACGAGAAGGGCTGGGATAAAACATCGAAGTACCAACACTTGTCGGTCAGGTCATAGACGGGGAATATGTTGCATTCGGTGGCCGTGCTTCCGCTGACAAGGCCTATCCTCAAAACATTGTAGGTGCTGTCGTGGGTGAGCCACATTTTGTGTTCGTAACCGTTCCGGATGCATTCGTCCTTGGTGGGGTCGAAATAATTGGCGATGTCCTGGGAGATCACGACGACGGATCGTCCGTCGCTCATGCACACACCGTAATGGGACAGAAAGAACGCAATGCAGATCGGCCTGTCCTCGACCTTGTTTTCTCCGAGTCGAACGCCTTCCGCGACGATGGCGCTCTTGGCGTTGAATGTTCCGTACTTGGTGGAGACGACGAACTTTCCGAAGGTGTCCGGGCTGTACCCTTCATAAATCGTGAGGCATCCTCCGTTCGTTCCGAGTTCCTCCTGCCACACCATCAGGTCGTTGTAGAACTTCTTCCAGGCGACTACTTTGTTCAGCCTTCCATCCCCCGGCCTTTCGAGATAGCAAAAGTCGGAACCGTTGAGCGTGAGGGGACGGCTCTTTGCGCTGACACAGATATCGACCGGAAACCGATCCCACACATAAAGGGCGCGGTCCTTCCAGGCGATGCTGGCGAGTCCTTTTGTTCCGTACTCGGATATATCGAAAAACGGCATGACTTGGATGCTCAGTTTGACGCCGGACGATATAGCCTTGTCCACTGTGATCTCGAACCAGTGAGCGTAGTAGCCGGTGTTATTAAACTGCCTGGGCTGTCCTGCGGTCGGGCGATTGAATGTGACCCATCCGGAATGACTGAGTCCTGCGGTCCCGTCCACAAGACCTGTCACGCTGGCGAGGGCTGCGCCGTTCCAGTACTTCACATCGCTGATGGTGGTGGATGCTGTGGTGTTCGGAGTGCTGCCGACGTCCACGTAAAACCCACAGATGTTGGTTGCGCTGGCGAAGTTGATCTTGTCGTCCGTCTGCATCAGGCCGACGTCGATGTTGACGCATCCATATGTCTGGTAGCTCGTCAAGGATGCATCGTAGAACTGCGCCTCCGTAATGTCGACAGGGATGCCGTCCCACACATTCTGCAGGGCCTGCCATCCGGTGTTGTAGTAAATCGCCGAGACTTCCGTCTCCGAGTCCAGGGCGCCGGATGCGAGATATATCTGGTACCAGAACCCGCACTCGTTGAACATGTAGTGGGGTATCTCATCGGTCGCTGGTGTCCAGGACATGGACCCGTTCTGTGCAAAGCTGGCGCCGGTTACTGCAGTCCCGTCCGTGAAGGCGGTGACGTCCGTGAATGCCCCGTTAAAATATTTCAATCCGGCTACCGCGGCGCTTCCATTTGCCGCAGAAACGACGAACTTGAACGATGTGGCTGGTAGGATGGTCTTGATGAAGATGCAGTCATAGTCTGTGGTAAGCGTCGCCAGGGAATCTAAAGCAACGACGGTTGTGGTTAGGCCGTCAGTGGCTTCCTCGGTGAAGTCTTCTCCCATGGTCGGAATATTGGGGATGGTTCCGCTTCCTCGGTAGACAACGACTTGGGCGACATACGGGTCATTCCCCGGGGATATCTGATGCTGATCCGCTCCGTTGCTGTAGATCACCATGTCGTTGATGACGGACCAGGATGCAGGGATCTGTCCTGTTGATCCAGAGAAGACTTCCGTTCCGAATGCGCCCGTGGTGATCCCCGGTGGTTCGGTCGTCGCGTCCAGGATGTCTCCGTCGCCCATCTGCGCGTAAAGGTGGCGCTCAGCCTTCTTCCCTTTCGAGAATTGGAATAGGGTCACGACTTCGTTGCTGCCGTCGTTTGTGGTGTGTTGCTTCCTACAGCCTTTCCGCTGCATCATCCCGGGGTGTAGTCCTCTCATGTTCTGGACCATCGAATAGGCGCCGAACTGTAGAAGGTCCGGTTCAACGGCTGTATTGCATCCTCCTCTGAATGGGAGCGCTTTGTTGATGTCTGCCAGGGGCGTCACCGCTGTGGCCATTAACGGAATCCTCCTCTCCGGGACCAGTCAATCCCGTTGGCCCTTGGTTCCCTCGGGCCTCGCTTCCCGTATTTCCTGGCGACGGAGTCCACGTTCTCCCGACAGAAGAGCTTCCACCACTGGCTGTCTACTCCGATCACCTGTTCCCCTGACCGGTATGTCCGCATGACCGCCTCGGCCATGGTGTCTCCGAAAAGATCAAAGTACGGGAGCGTGTCGGTGGCTGCGGTAACCATTGCGGGAACGGCGAAGTAATCCGCCTTGATCGTATAATTCGTTCCGGTGTGGGGCGTGACGTAGATCTTCGAGCCTTTGACCTGGTAATATTTCGGCTCCCCTGCGGACGTATAAGAGAGGGCAATGTCCTCGGATGGTAACGGCAGCAGTGGGTAGGTCTTTCCGTTCAGGTATGGCTTGCCGATCAATCCTCCGAAGTCCGAGGGCAGGTCCCCGAAGGAGTCGTCGGAGGTAATCGTGACGGTGGACCCTGCTACGGCTGCGACGACTGATGCGGTCGGGATTGTAAGCGTCCCCTCTGCTACGGTCGTCAGTTTGAAGGGCCCCAGATTGCTGGCCTGGTCTGTGGTGATGGTCATCCCGGCCTTGAATAGTTCGGTGACGAACTGATTCGCGCTGTCCGTGATGGTATCAGCGCTCGCCCCGCCGTCCACGAATGCGATCGTGGCTGCGGCATACTCCTGTTCCGCCCAAATGGAGACCGACATCTCGGAACGGACGATGTCGGATTCCAGCCAATAGAGTCTCTTGGCAATGGCGCGGAGAGCGTTGTTGATATGGTGGTAGAGATCGGTGTTGGCCGTGTCTACCCGGAACTGCATAAGATCGAGCAGGTTCTGAACCGTGGCCATGGCGCCCTCCTCTTAAATGCCAATCAGGATGACATTGAATTCTCCTGCCGCTGACAGGTCTTCCCCGTCCGGTACTTCCAGGGGTCGTCCGGCGATCTCGCTTAATACGCCCCAGATCCCGGCACCTGTGGCGGTTACATCGCTCTTGGTCCCGATGACCGTTCCCGTTGCCGGCGCTCCGGCTCCTCTGATACCAGGGGTAAACCAGTCAATAACGGCTTCTCCAGCCGCAGGCGTCCCCATGTACGGGAGCAGTCGCTGCGTGGTGCCGCCATTGATGGGAACCTGCCCGGTATATCCCCAAATCAGAACGGGATAGTCCATGGTGTTGGTGTAGGGGTCTGTGCCGCCTTTCGTGCAGCCCTCGTTGTCGAAGGCTCTGTAAGCTAGGAAACCACTCGCCGGGACCTTGAGATAGGTCACCAGGGCGACCTTCGCGTTCTCGTCGGCGTGTGATGCCTTGATATTGTTGGCGGCCTGGTTGAGATAAAAGGCCACTTCTCCCGAGGCTGCAGTGTCGTCCTCATCGATAAGCGTTAACGCTTTGGCCGTGGCGCTTGTCCTGTCGGCGTACATGATCGCGCACGCAGCATTGGCCAGGGTCTTGGCTCCTGTCGAACTAAGGGTCACCGATTCGTCCTGCACCAGTGCATCCCATACTTCTGGCCAGGCCTGCGTGACATAGGTCAGGTAGACCGCCTCATCCAAGGCGTAGACCTTACAAGCGGTGATGTTAAAGCGGGAGGTGTTCGTCGGCGTGAAGATCAGCGCTTCTGTATTGTCCGCGGTGATGATCATCGAATAGGTGCCGTCGGCCGAAATCACATCGCCGTCTACATTACCGATGCTGGGGGTGAAAGACCCTGCAGTGAGAGTATCAACCGTGAATTCCAGATAGTATCTGGTGTCCGCGACGGCTGCCGTTGCATGCGTTAGTGCCGTGGTGCCGTCGGCCGATTTTTTCGCTGCGCTATCGACTTCCCAATCAGCAGCTGCAAACCCGGTCCATCCGGTGTCGGCTGCGAAAGCGCCTTGGCCGGCGAGGAAGTCGGCACCTTTGACGCTGAGGGTGGCCCTTACTCCTTCTGCCATCTGAGCATCGAGGGATATCTCGTCATCTCCCGGTGTCACGCCCGTGGAACGGAACTTTTTGTTTTCCGCGATCCGCGCTGCATTCATGAAAAATGCCGGAGGATATTTTGTGGTGATTTTTTGAACTGATCCATCCCCGGTCGGAACGCATTTCTCCTCGTAAACGATCAGGGGCGCCTGGCGGTACGCCTTGAGCTTTTTGTTCGTGGCGTCATACTGCAGGCTTAATCCGTTGGATTGATTGATGAGGGCCAGGTCGACATTGTGCATGCCGAACAGTGGCTCGGGGTCGAAGCTCTCCCCGCCGTATGGGTATACGCTGCCCATGGTGATCTTGGCGTTGACGAGTGCCCTGTTTCCTATGACCGTGTATTTTTCCTCTGGTAGAGATGAAACGGTGATTGACATGGTTGCCTCCTTAGTATCCGATGGCCATCCAGTAGCCTGCCTCGTTTGCGCCGCTCACAATGGTCACAGGATCCACGATGGGGAATGTCTCGTTTACGACGTGATGTGCGGCGACGACCGCCTCCGCTTTTGGCTGGAGGACAAGCTGGTTGACCTTCTGCAGGCCAGTGTATATGTCTCCACCTGTGGAGCCTCCGGCGCTGGCGTAAGTGCCCATTGTCACTCTCTGTTGGCCGACCGGGAATTCTGCTGTCTTGGTGAATGTGAAAGCCATAAGGGACCTCCTTTAAGCGTGGGCGTCGCCGATTGCGAGAAAAGTCCCATCTTCTCCGGCGTCAGTGACAATCGTGACGGCTGATCCGGCAACCGGGAGGGTCTCGTTGACGACGGGCTGGTTGGCAATGACGGCAGATTTGCCGTGCTGCAGGATGATCATTTCGCATCGGTGGAGACCGGTGTTGATGTCACCGCCTGCGTCTGCTTCTCCATTGGTGAAGGTTCCCATCGTTATTGCTTTGTCGCCCCATGCGTCCCGGAAAGTGATTGCTGATGCAAAGGCCATGTTTGCCTCCTTTTATTGGGGAAGCCCTGGACCTGGGTGAGAGGGCCAGGGCTGTTGGTGGATTTGGGCCTTAGTAGCCGATAGCCAGATTGATGAGGCTGTATTCCGTGTTCGCGTTGACGGCCAGAACGATGCCGACCGCAGCCTCGTCTTCTGCGGTGCCGTCGCGGTCGAGGGGTTCCACTGCGCCGGCTACGCCATCAGAGACACGGACATGCTGTCCGATGACGACCGTACCGTCGGTGAGAGCCGTTGCGGGGCCACCTACCTGATTCCAGAAGTAGTAATTGGCCGTTACGGGAATCGGGGGAATGCCTGCCGGTGCGCCAGTGCCCGTCGTCGGGTAAACTAGAACCAGGTCCTGCGGGTTCTGGATGAGGGACACGGTCCCGGATCCGGCGGTTACTGCTACGCGGATCGGGTCTTTGAGGTAGACGATGACCGCCGTGGTCCCAGCCGCGTGACCTCTCACTCGGTACAGGTGGCCTTCGCCGGTGTCGTCGTTGACCCACAGCAATCCGTCCTTGTAGAAATCGGCAGTTACTGCTCCACCGAATGTGACGGAGATGGACACATCCCCGACGGCTGCACTGGCAGCGACAACTTCATCACTGGCGTTCGCGCTCGGGATCGCCGTCTGCGTGACCTTGCCTGCGGCCAGGGCGACTGCGCCGGCTCTCGAATAGGCGAATTTTCTTCCATCGCTGAGGATGCGAAGGGTGCCGAGCTCCTCGAGCTGTACGGAAGATTCTTTATAAATGTCCTGGGCGAATCCCTGGGTTTTTAAGGGCTGTAGCGACATATTGTACCTCCTTGGTGTCTTATTCTGGTTGTCCCCTGGGGAGTGTTACCCCAGGGGTGTTGTGGTTGTTAACTAGGCCGCGGTTAGCTCAGGTTGTAATGGCAGGTATTGGCCTGTCTCCGGTTGACGATGAGGTTTCCGTCCCAGAGGAACTTCATGCTCTTGGCAACCGTACCCGTCACGATCAGGTCTCCCCAGGCCGTCCGGGTGAAGAACCCGTCCTTGTGGATGGCGAACCCGATGTGGTTCGTGTTGAGCAGGAAGAGATACCCGGTCGGGCAGTAATCGTCCGCCGCGAGGATCTTGCCCTCGAACACGAGGTTGGTGAACCCGGCCTTGACCGTGTCGCTGTCCTGGGTGAACCGCTGCTGGGTCTGCAGGATGGCGCTGATCTGATTGAACAGGGCCTCCGGCATCACACCCAAGTCCGGCTTCCCCTTGGCACCGTTTCCGACCTTGGCCTCGGAAGCCAGGGTTCGGATGACACCGAGGGAAATGCCTTCTGTGGTCGACGTGTTCTTCGCCGTCCAGGGCTTCGTTCCGTCCTGTGCCACGAGATCGTTCGGGGTGATCCCGCCGAATGCCGTGGTGTCTGCGGCGAGGGTGGCGGATTTGAGGCCGGTGATCTCCTCGGCGGAATCGGTCGCCTGCGAATAAAGCTGCTCGGCGAGGATCTTCCTGATCTGGTTCTGTGCGGATTCGAGCTTCTCCGTGACGAGGGAAACTTCCGCGTACTCGCCGGCGTTCTTCAGCTCGTCGATGCGGTAGATGGTCGCGTTGCCGTAGGCATGTTTCCACAGGAATTTCGCCGCGTTAACGTTCTGCCGGTCGTCGCTGGACAGCGTGGATGAGCGGCTGTAGAATCCGCCTTCCGCTCCGTCGTATTTCAGCGGGACGCGAATGTGTTCGCCGCCAGCGGGCCGTTCCCACAAGCCTTTCTTCTTGTTCATGAGGTAATCGAGCAGGAAGCAGTCCTCGAAGTAGATATCGATTGCCCTTTTGTTGTCGGCCTTAAAATATGCCTTGGTGATTGATTCTAGTTCGGTATAAGTGAGAGCCATGATGTCCTCCTTGTTTGCTGGGCGTTACGATGTCCCTGCTCGTCTCATGCTTCGGAGCATGTCGGCGAGGACGGTCACCTTTCCGCCGTGTCGTTTGGTGTCCTGCAGTTCGGGGTTTACTTCGTTTCGAACTGGGTTGATTGCCGGTCCTGGTCCCAGGACGGTCGCCTTCTGCTTGGATTGAATTCTCGCCAGCACTTCCTTCTCGGTGTCCGCCTTCGCTTTGGCGACGGCCTCATCGATTCTGGTCTGGACGGATTTCTCGCGCTCCTCCGATATGATCTCGTGGTATGCGCTCATGGGGTTGTGGCCGGGATTCTGATCAATGAACTTCTTGATCTCCCCGGAATCCCATCTGGCGCGGAAGTCCGTGTTCTTCTCGCCGAACTTCGCGTAGGTCTGCTCGGTCGCTGTCCGCCTGGTGGTGGCTTCCGCCTGCCGATGCATGTCCGTCAGCAGTTCATGTTTGATCTTGGCAGCGAGGTTGTCGGCGAAACCCTTTGGGTCATTCGCCTGCCATTCGGCCAGTTCCTCCTCGGTCATCTTCCCGATATCCCGGTACGGCAGGTCTTCCTCTTTTGGTTTCCCTCCCTGTACGTCCGGGGGAGCATCGACAACCTTTGCGAGGATCTCCATCTGCGCTTCCAGGCGTTCCCTGGCTCTGCGCTCGTCGTCCCGCTCCTTCATGATCTGCTGGAATCTTGGGTGCTTGTCGAACCGGGTTTCGTCCCCGTCGTCAGCATTCCCGCCATCGTCTGTGCCAGCGCCGTCCTGTCCGTCAGTGGCCTGGTCTTTGGTTCCCTTGTCGTCGTCTCCTGCGCCTTTATCGTCTGCGTCTGACGGGGATCCGGCATCGTCGTCCTCTACGGTGCCGAACAGGTTCTGGCCATCGGGGTCAAAAGATGGACGATCGGAGTTGACGAGTCCTCCAATCTCGCCGGTCTCGGTGGCCGGTGCGCTTGCGTTTAGCGTCGATGCGTCCTGGGTTCCTTCCATGCTTGTCGTTCCTCCTTTGCGGAAATAAAAAAGCCCCGCTGATCGAGGGGCTTATTCCTCAAATCAGCGGGGCTTTCTTTTAAGCGTTGCTGGTGTCGCCTCTGACGTGGCTTATAGGGCGTGGTCAGGGCGCTTTATGTAATTACACGTTTATTATCTCACCTTTGAGATATTTTTCAAGTACGCTCGTTATTGACTTCAACAACCGTATCAGCATGACAATCGCTGCGCGGGTCTGCAGGCTAATGTCGGGAGGTTTCAATGGATATGCTGCGTTCTTTCCGGTAGCCATCCAGTACCTCCCTTCTTAGCTTCTCCCGATTGATGGGCTCTGGTTTGCGGTATAGAGGCGGGGCTCCCTTCTCGTTCTCGGCGTATCTGAGTCCCTCGGCCTTGAGGTACCGCTGCAGGTTGCTCCGGGTCGGGCTCTCTGCGAGGTCCCGTACGTGCGGCTTGTCGGAATGCCTGGCGGTCTCCGGGTCCAGGAGCGTCTTGGCTGCTTCCCTGATATGCTGGGCGTCCTCGTTTGCCATGTTGACGCGGCCTATCGTGATGATACGTTTGGCGTCGTGTCCGCAGTGTCGGCATGTCTTGTACCAGACGTGGCTCTCGATTAGGACGTCCTCCTCCAGCTTCTTGCATCGTTTGTTCGCGCATTCAAAGTCGGCGATGATCATGTGTTCTTTGCTCCATTTTTGCTATGAATTTCTCTACGATTGGGCTCGGTCTCTTCAGCAAGTCCTCTGCATTCATCCCGTTCTTTATGGGATGCTTGTACCTCCTGATGTGCTCTCGCCCCTTCCGTCTGACGATGATGCAATCCTTCTTCCCGAATACATCGGCCATAATTTCAACAAATTGGTCGGCGTTGATCATATCTTCTGATTCCCCCGTTCGCTGAGATACTTACCGATTTCATCAAAATCCGGGCGTGGCCATGGTCGTCGCGCTTCGTCTGATTCTTCTTGCAACCTCCACTGGCACATTGACGTATAGTGCTGTATCTTCCCCAGGTCGCTGGCGTTTAGTCCCTTCTGCAGCATCCGGAAGCTGTACTTGATGTTGTCCGTCAGGGCCTTCACTTCCAAGGCCGTCAGGCTCGGGTGGAGCTTCAGGTCCCGCAGTAGATCGATGGGTTCAACGGCGCCGGTTCTGTAGTGGTCCGATCCGCTCTGTTTGATTTCTTCCCAGGTCATTTATTCCTCCGGTCCCTTCTTCTTCTGCTTGTTGACGCTGTCGAACTTGCCGGGCGTCTTCTTTGTCATGGCGCCAAGGTCGATCTTCATGACCTGGAATTCGACGGCCTTGTTGCTGTTCCGGCTCCACTCGTCGGCGGCTTTGCTCTCGATGTCTCGGATGTTGATGGGGTCAAGGACAACGGTGGCGGTGATCGGCTCCATCCCTGCGAAGTCCGACGGCTTGAGGCCCAGGGCTTCGAGTTCCGGCGCTTCCAGGGTGAATCGCATGCTGTATGGTCGTTCTTCGTAGTTGCCGGATATGGGTGCCGCCTCCGGTCCCTTCGTGCTTTTCTTGGCCGGCTTCGGTCGTTTCATGTCGACTAATGCCATTGTCTTTCCTCCTTTACAGTTCGGGTTGTGGTCTGTTGTTTGATTCCATCCCGGATTCATTGTAC